>MDSW01172726.1_pt1 | contig 10875 bp, 8 predicted proteins | sample 811171 | NCBI WGS metagenome assembly MDSW01 (sample SAMN05326641, study PRJNA326480) | marine metagenome | isolation source: seawater | place: Atlantic Ocean: North West | collected 2012 | reverse complement strand
TGCCAGGATCCAGATTTGAACTGGAGACACGAGGATTTTCAATCCACTGCTCTACCAACTGAGCTATCCCGGCATGTAATATTAATAATAAAGTAAACTCATGTTTTTTGTCAAATACAAAATCTATTTATATGGTAAATAATAACCGAACTAAATTTTTAAAAAAATTAGCGAATCTTCAATTTGCTATTAGTCTACTATTAACTATTGGTGTAGTCATTGCCATAGGTACCGTTGTTGAACAGGATCAAAGTTTAGCATTCTATCAAGAAAATTACCCAGAGTTAAACCCACTTTTCGGATTCTTAACCTGGAAACTTATTAAATTTCTCTCGTTAGATAGGCTATATACCGCATGGTGGTTTGTAATTTTATTATTATTATTTGGCAGTTCACTATTAGCTTGTACGTTTACTACACAGTTACCTTCTATAAAAACTTTTAAACTATGGAAATTTATTAATCAACCTCGACAATATAAAAGTCTTAGTGTTAACGATAATATTACATTAGAACTCTCAAATACTATTGCTTATAATTGTAATTTGGAAAATTATCATTTTTTTCGCCAACGAAAAAAAGGTTATGGTTATACAGGTTTATTAGGCCGTTTAGCACCAGTTGTTGTGCATGGTAGTATTATTCTGTTGTTAATTGGATCCACATTGGGCTCCTTTGGGGGGTATATTGCTCAAGAGATTATTCCTGTCGGTGAAATTTTTCATATCCAAAATCTAACAAAATTTGGAAACAACAGTTATGTCCCTCAAGACTTATCTTGTCGAGTTAATAATTTCTGGATTACGTATACTAAAGAATTGAAAACAGACCAATTCTATTCAGATCTATCTATACTAGGCTCAGATGGTAAAGAATTAAAACGAAAAGTAGTGTTCGTTAATGAACCCTTAATTTATAAGGACTTAGTTCTTTATCAAACCGATTGGGATATTGTTGGTTTGAAATTAAAACTAGCCGGCAATAAAAGTTTTCAACTGCCGTTAAAACGTATTACAAAAGGAGGAAATCGTTTTTGGTTTGGTTCCTTAAAGTTAAGCCAAGCTAACGAGCAAAATTTTACGGTAGTCATAAATGATTTAAAAGGAAAAATTGTTTTATATGATAGCAAGGGAAATTTTGTTCAAGAGGTTTTATTAGGTGAATCCGTTAATGTTGAAAAAGGTGTCCAGGTTCAATTTTCTGATTTTATTACTAGTACTGGCCTACAAATTAAGTCCGACCCTGGGATTAATGTTGTTTATTCCTCGTTCCTTCTCTTAATGATCAGTATTTATGTGAGTTTTTTCACGTACTCTCAAATTTGGTTTGTCGAATCAAAGGATAAACTTACAGTGGGGGGAAAATCAAACCGTGCCGTGTTATTTTTCCAACAAGAATTTCGCAAACTGGTAAAGAGGTCTGCGAAGATACTTGCATAAAATTGAATAATTTTACATCTGTTCCGATTTATTCTGTACGCAAATTCTTTAAAAGAAACAAAGTACAGAATATAATAACTAGTAGGTAGTTTGTTAATAATAGTAATTTTTTATTTTTTTTATGAAGCGCTGGTTTTTATCTTTTCTAACAGTTCTAATTTTTGCTAGTACACCAAACATGGCTTCCGCTGATGTTAGTGGATTAGTACCATGTAAAGATTCTCCTGTTTTTAAGCGTAGACTTGATGGTAGTGTAAAGAAGCTTTCATCTCGTCTAGAGAATTATGAAGAAGGTACACCTGCTTACCTTGCTCTTGAAGCGCAAATTGATGCCACGAAAGCACGATTTTCTAAATATGGTAAACAAGGTTTACTTTGTGGTGCAGATGGTCTGCCTCACCTAATTGCGGATGGTCGTCCAAGCCACGCGGGTGAGTTTGTTTTACCAGGTATTGGTTTCCTATACATTGCAGGTTGGATTGGCTGGTCTGGCCGTAGTTACATGCAATTCACTAAAAAAACAGATAAGCCAAACGAAAACGAAATTATTATCAATGTACCGGTTGCAATTGGTATGATGTCGGCAAGTTTTATGTGGCCATTTGCTGCGTGGAAGGAATTAGTTTCTGGGGAACTTCTAGTACCAAGTGACGAAGTTACAGTTTCACCACGTTAATTTGATCTATTTTTTTTATTGAAAAACCAATTCTATGGATAAAAATTTCCTTAAGTATCTTTCGACAGCCCCGGTTCTTATTACAGCATGGATGAGCTTTACAGCAGCTTTCATTATTGAAATTCAACGTTATATGCCTGATACACTTTCTTTAGCGTCATACTAATTAGCGAAGTTTATAACGTATTATTTGAACCCTAAATAAAAACTTTATTTAGGGTTCAAATTTTTGTTAAGTGTTAAAGTAATTCTAATTCGCGATTACAACAGTGATTTTAAAAACCAAAGAAACATATAATAATCAAGTTTTCTTAACAACAAAAGTTTTCTCAAAGCTTCTATATAAAACAAACTTTTGTAATAAAAAAGGAAATCAAATCCTATTAGGAATTGATATTTTAAAAGATGAAGTGCAAAAAGAATTATTAGAGTTGTCCATTTTACGCTTAGAAGAGAGCTACTCGAAATTGGCGATTCAGCCAAACTGTACTACCTTGTTGCAAAAAGGTAGTAAGAGATTATTTCTCGAATGTATTAAAACTGTCTGTGATGATTTCTTAACGAAAAAATATGGTTCTCGCGTTACCGTAAACCTTTCCTCCCTAAAAAGCTCCTTATATGTAAAGAATATTTTAAAAGACAGTGAAATTCTGTTTAATGTACCTTTTTCTTCTTTACTTGATCCAAATTGTTCTGCTTTTCGCTCAATTTACTATCCAATTTATAATTCCGCATCGGTAAGTTTTCTAGAGGCCTTATTGGATAACCTAATTTTAGAAATAAGTAATTGCGTAGCTTATTTTAGTCTTGTAAACTTTTCTTCTGTGTACGCTTTTCGACAACTCCTCTGTCGCTCTAAATTTCTTTCATTACGGAATTTAGAGAGGTTTAAAAATAATCTAAATTGGCAATTATACATAAAAGGCTATATTCAACGGCCCATCAATCTCTACAATAATCGATATGACATTTATATCCTGAAAACGACAGGCATCTATTGTCGGACGATTTATGCAAACCGGATAAACGAATTAATGAGTTTAACTAATGTTTCCTTAATCCCAATTGTGTTTATTGAAATTGGAGATTTCGTAACAAGCCGTTTTGATGAAGCGATCTTTGTAATTAGTAAAGGGGCTCGTTATACTTTAACATCGGTTTTTGGGCAAGTAATTGGTTTGGTTTGGCGTGGAATTATTGAAGGTTTAAAAAAATAGCGTCATTTTTCAAGTCTTTTAGGTATATAAGAAAAGAAGAGATAAAACTTTTATCGAATATGGTATTCTATTACTATATAAAAATTTCATCTTGTAGCACATAACGGCAACATAAACTATGAATACTCTTATTGGTTACATCCTATTAATGACACTAATGTTTAGTTTAGCTGCAGGGATTTTTTACGGCCTAAAGACAATTCGACTTATCTAGTCTTCCCATTGTTCATTTAGTCTCTCCCAGTTTTTTTAATTAGTTTTTTAAATTAACGGCTAAATTTTTAACGAACCCTATTTATTCCAGAACTATAGGGTTCGCTTAACGATGATCGATGATTAACAACCGCCAAAAGTATGAATTAACAAGGTTTAAGAAATTAAATATCGTTGGTTAACTTTGGTTGAAAAATTATTTTGTACCTTATTACCCCCAATGTGGTTACTATGAATTATATAGAAAACAACTCGACACTGACTTCATATTTTGATGGTTCAAGAAGTCTCAGTAACATCTTTTGGGCAAGTGCTGTAAGTTTAGGGGGTTTTGGCTTCTTCCTTACAGGGCTATCCAGTTTTTTTAAAACCAATTTAATATTCTTTTCCGACTCAACGGGGATCGCATTTATCCCACAAGGCATTGTTCTTGTCTTTTATGGTACGGTAGGTTCCATTCTAGGGATCTTTATTGCTTTAACTGCTTGGTGGAATGTTGGCTCTGGATATAATGAATACAACAGAGATCGTCAGGAGGTTACTCTTTACCGCAAAGGCTTTCCCGGTAAAAATCGTGAAATTACTTTTACTTTCCCGTTTGCTGATATTAAATCTATTAAGATGCGAATTAAAGAAGGAATTAACCCAAAACGCCAATTACTCCTTTGTTTGACAGATACCCGCGAGATCCCATTAACAGGAATTGAACAACCAAGAGCTTTAAATAAAATTGAAGACGAAGCAATTGCGATTGCAAAATATTTAAATGTTTTTTTAGAGACTGAATAAGCCTTTATGTAGGGCGAACGACGGGAATCGAACCCGCGAATGCTGGAACCACAACCCAGTGCCTTAACCACTTGGCTACGCTCGCCTATTTGCAACTACAATTAATAATACCATAAGCTATCGTATTTTTGTTAAGCTTCAACAATTCTCTCGAAGATTCCCTTCTTTCGTCATGTTTTTATACCGATCAATCGTATGTTTTGGGCCCAAAAATTAACTATAAATTTTTTTAAAATTTTGTTGACTAATATTTAGTGTTAAAAGATTTTCCCTCATCTCGACTGATTTTGACATACGACGCCAAAGGGTTAAATAGTCTCTTGAAAAAGTACTCTAATGTGAACCTATATACGGAAACAATACTGATTGTTGATAATGATGAGAATACAAAACAAATCTTAGAACGTCGATTAACAAAACTGGGTTATAGACTTTTTTTTGCGACAACAACTAAACATGCGTTCGAAATCTTTTGCCAAGAACAGCCTGATTTAGTTATTTTAGAACTTAAGTTAGACAGATCTGATGGTCTTGAATTAAGTTGTTTGATTCGTGAACATTCACAAACGCCAATAATTATATTAACTTCTTTGAAAGCGAGAGCCAACCTTCTATTGGGGTTTGAAATAGGTGCTGATGACTATTTGACAAAACCCTTTTTCCCGAAAGAGTTAGAGATGAGAATGCGCTCGGTTTTAAGGCGTTCAATTTCCGTAAGACCCGTCCAACAAATAAAACGTGAATCCGCTCAGAAAATTTTTAAATTTGGAAATACAATTGTCGATCTAAACAAACAAGAAATTTGGAAGGGCAATTTAAAAATTACATTAACTACCTTAGAGTGGAAAATCTTAAATTTATTAATTGATAATGCGGGGGTAGAATTATCACGCCAGTTAATATTAGATAATGTTTGGGGATACACTCCGTCCCGGGATATTGATACCCGTATTGTGGATGTTCACATCTCGCGTCTTCGAGCAAAATTGGAAGTAACACCAACAAACCCTGACTTAATTTTAACCGTTCGGGGGGTAGGTTATACATTCCAAAATTATCTTTAACTTATATAGTCTTCTTACTCGCCGTCTAAGTGTTAGAAATATACATATTTATAAACTACGCCTACCCAAATTGTAAAAACCTGAACTACATACTATATACATGGTTAGCATAAAGAAAAATGTCTATAAATATCTTCTGCCTAATTTACTAGAAACTCAACGAATAAGTTATTGTTGGTTTTTAGAATTAGGCTTTATTCAAGAACTAGAGAATTTTTCCGCAATAAGAGATTATCTCGATGAGTTGGAATTAAATTTATCGGCAAAGTTCTATAAAATTCGCCACCCTAAGTATAGTCTTGCGGAAGCTAAGCGTCGCGACACTACGTATAGTGTTCGTATTTATACCCTCGTACAGTTAGTCTATTTAAATAATTTGACGCAAACTACTGAAAACGAGGTTTTACTTTGTGATATTCCGTTGATGACTAATGAAGGGACCTTTTTAGTTAATGGTATTGAACGTATTATTATTAACCAAATTGTTCGAAGTCCTGGAATTTATTACAAAACCGATACCGATAAACAAAATTATCGTTTTTATACTGCGAGTCTAATTTCCAACCGCGGTACGTGGGTAAAGTTTGAAATTGATAAAGATGACTATATCCACGTAAAAATTGATAAAGCAAAGAAAATTTCTGCTTATATTTTTTTAAAAGCCGTAGGCTTAACTGATCACGATATATTTGATCACCTTAAACATCCTGAATATTTCCAAAAAACGTTTAAAGAATACGAATCAATTTCTTTAGAAGATACCTTTTTAGAAGTTCATAACAAATTACGCCCAGGGGAACCCGCAACATTTAAAGCAGGCCAACAAATATTGTACTCACGTTTCTTTGATCCGAAACGTTATGATCTTGGTCGTGTTGGACGTTATAAGATTAATAAACGCCTAAACCTAGATATTGAGAAAAATATCCATATTTTAACGGCAAAAGATGTTCTTTATATTGTTGATGAATTAATTAACTTCCGCTTAGCCCCTACGGTAGAAGATGATATTGACCATTTAGGAAATCGCCGAATTCGTTCGGTAGGGGAATTATTACAAAATCAAATACGTATTGGATTAAATCGATTGGAGCGTATTGCTCAAGAAAGAATGACAATCTGCGAGCAAAAATATTTACGTGTAAATGTTTTAGTTAACCCCAAGCCGCTTGTTTCATCAATCCGTGAATTCTTTGGGTCAAACCCTCTTTCACAATTTATGGATCAAACAAACCCTTTAGCTGAATTAACACATAAACGAAGATTATCGGTATTAGGTCCTGGTGGTATTACTCGTGACCGGGCTGGATTCGCAGTCCGCGATATCCATCCAAGCCAGTATGGTCGAATATGCCCGATTGAAACCCCTGAAGGTCCTAACGCGGGTTTAATTGGATCTCTCTCAACATATGGCCGAGTTAACTCTTATGGATTTATCGAAACTCCGTTTTATAAAGTGGAAGAAGGTAAAGTATTGCAAGATTCCTTTCCTCTTTATTTAGATGCAACGGTGGAAGACAAATATCGTTTAGCTGCCGGAGATTTAGAAATAGGACCTGATTCTGTAATTAAAAATCACAACGTTCCTGTACGTTATCGTCAAGAACTTGTTAGGGTATTAGCAACTGAAGTTGACTTTATCGCCGTATCACCAATCCAAGTAGTGTCATTAGCCACAGCACTTATACCCTTTTTAGAGCACGATGATGCAAACCGTGCATTAATGGGTTCAAATATGCAAAGGCAATCGGTACCATTACTTTATCCGCAAGCTCCTCTCGTTGGTACCGGATTAGAAGGTCAAACCGCAAGAGATTCTGGTATGACCGTACTAAGTATTTGTTGTGGTAAGGTAACCCAGATTAATGATAGTAAAGTACTGGTTAGAGACAAAAATCGTACAATTTTTACCTATAACCTAATTAAATACCAACGTTCGAACCAAGATACATGTATTAATCAACGCCCACTCGTTTCGGTTAATGAAAAAGTAACTATTGGCCAGGTTATTGCGGATGGGGCTTCAACTGAAGGGGGCGAATTATCGGTTGGGCAAAATATCCTCATTGCTTATATGCCTTGGGAGGGTTATAACTATGAGGATGCTTTTGTTATAAGTGAACGTTTACTATATGATGACTTGTACACTTCATTACATATTGAAAAATTTGAAATTGAAATACGCCAAACTAAGTTAGGAATGGAAGAAGTAACGCGGGATCTTCCAAATGTTAGTGAACATTCAATTCGCAATTTAGATAATAATGGTGTTGTTAAAATTGGTACTTGGGTTGATTCGGGAGATATTCTAGTTGGAAAATTAACTCCTAAAGGGGAATCTGATTATCCGCCGGAAGGAAAATTACTTCGTGCAATTTTTGGAGAGAAATCAAGGGATGTAAGAAATACCTCATTAAAGTTACCTCATGGTACTTGTGGGCGTGTTTTAGATGTTAAAATTTTCTCGAGGAGTAATCGAGATGATCTCCCACCTGGAACCGATGAAGTTTTAAAAGTTTATATTGCGCAAACGCGTCGAATTCAAATTGGTGATAAGATGGCAGGTCGTCATGGAAATAAAGGTATTATTTCAAAAATTTTACCACGACAAGATATGCCATATTTACCAGACGGCACACCTGTTGATATCCTTCTAAACCCATTGGGTGTACCGTCCCGTATGAATGTTGGTCAATTATTTGAGTGTCTTCTAGGATTAGCTGCGGATAACCTAAATGTGCGTTTTAAAGTTGTTCCTTTTGATGAAATGCATGGCGAAGAAGCGTCGCGAGCATTAGTTAATAAAAAGTTAAAAGAAGCTGCTGTTACTAAAGATTGGATCTTTGCTGACCAGCACCCAGGTAAAATGGTCTTACGAGATGGTCGGACAGGGCAAAACTTTGAGAACCCAATAACAGTCGGTTGCGCTTATATGTTGAAATTGGTGCATTTAGTAGATGATAAAATTCATGCTCGTTCAACTGGGCCATATTCTTTAGTTACCCAACAACCATTAGGAGGACGAGCTCAACAAGGTGGTCAAAGATTAGGAGAGATGGAAGTTTGGGCTCTGGAAGCCTTTGGTGCAGCTTATACCTTACAGGAATTATTAACTATTAAATCTGATGACATGCAAGGACGTAATGAAACGTTAAATGCAATTGTTAAAGGTTTACCAATACCAAGACCAGGTATTCCAGAATCTTTTAAAGTGTTAATGCGAGAGTTACAAGCCTTATGTTTAGATGTTGCTACATATAAATTAGATGTATATCAAAATAAAGGGCTGCAGGACTATGAAATCAATTTAATGGGAGACACACCAGATACTTTTGAAAAACAACTTAGTTAACGTAGCTTAAATTTATGTTCCAAACAGAAAGATCGTTTGATTATGTCAAAATTAACTTAGCATCGCCTAAGCGAATTCGAGGATGGGCCGAACGTGTCCTACCGAGTGGAGAAAAAGTCGGTGAAGTTACAAAACCAGAAACAATCAATTATCGTACACTTAAGCCAGAAATGGGTGGTTTATTCTGTGAACGAATTTTTGGGCCTGTCAATGATTGGGAATGTCATTGCGGAAAATATAAACGAGTACGGTATAAAGGAATTATTTGTGAAAGATGTGGAGTCGAGGTTATTGAGTCGAATGTTAGACGTCATCGAATTGGCTTTGTCGAATTAGCATCCTCTGTTACTCATGTGTGGTATGTTAAAGGCCGACCAAGTAAAATAGCTCTAATTCTAAATATTTCATTAAAGGAATTAGAACAAATTGTTTACTTCAATTCTTATGTTGTTTTAGATCCAGGTAAAAGCGGTGATCTCGCATATAAACAATTACTTGTAGAAACTGATTGGCAAGTCTTCGATGCCACAAAAGCAGACACAAGTGATATTGACATTGGGATAGGGGCAGAAGCTATTAAAACTCTGCTAACGAATCTTGATTTAGAGACGGAGTCGCGGGAATTAAGACTTTTAATTCCGTCGGCAAAGGATCCGGATAAAGAAAAATTAATTAAACGGCTGCGTGTTATAGACCAATTCATGGCGTCAGGTTCAGATCCATCTTGGATGGTGTTAGATATTATTCCCGTATTACCACCAGATTTACGACCCATGGTACAATTAGACGGTGGACGTTTTGCTACTTCGGATCTCAATGATTTATATCGTCGAGTTATTAACCGTAATAATCGTTTAGCCCGTTTACAAGAGATTATGGCGCCGGAACTAATTATTCGGAATGAAAAACGAATGTTACAGGAAGCTGTAGATGCTCTTATTGACAACGGTAAACGTGGTCGTGCTGTCTTTGGTTTAAATAATCGCCCATTAAAATCTTTATCAGATATCATTGAAGGGAAACAAGGACGTTTTCGTCAAAATTTATTAGGAAAACGAGTAGACTATTCTGGTAGATCTGTGATTATTGTTGGTCCTGAGTTAAAGTTAAACCAGTGTGGTTTACCTAGAGAGATGGCTATTGAACTGTTTCAACCATTTGTGATTCACCGTTTAATCTATGAAGGTCTTGTTAACAATATAAAAGCTGCTAAGAATATTATCCAAAATAATGAGACTCTAGCTTGGGAAATTTTAGAACAAGTTATGTCGGGGCACCCAATACTTTTAAATCGTGCCCCTACATTACACCGCTTAGGTATTCAATCCTTTGAACCGATACTTGTAGAAGGACGTGCTATTAAACTTCATCCTCTGGTATGCCCTGCTTTTAATGCTGATTTTGATGGAGACCAAATGGCTGTCCATATTCCCCTTTGTTTAGAAGCCCAGACAGAAGCTCGTATGCTAATGCTTGCTCCAAATAATTTTCTATCCCCAGCAACTGGTGAGCCAATCTTAACACCAAGCCAAGATATGGTTTTAGGCTCGTATTACTTAACGGCTAATAATCCAACGGAACAAACGCCCACAGACCAATACTTTTCTAGTTTCGACGATGTTATCATTGCGTATAAACAATCTGTTCTCCAGTTACACACCTTTATTTGGGTTCGTTGTAATGATTCCAATTTTGATCTAATGGATCTACAAACAAATCCGAACTTTGTGGAACAAAAAGTGGGCAATCGTTTTATTTATACGACCCCTGAATATCAAATTAAAAAAGACTTAGAAGGACATGTATTGCAAGTGTATCTAAAAACTACACCGGGCCGTATTCTACTAAACCAGTCCTTCGAAGAAAATTAGGATTTTGAGGATTTAACGGAATTAAATTAAAGATGGTTACAAACGAAAATACGAAACTTGACTTCGCTAATGAAGTAATTAATAAGAAAAAGTTGCAGCGGTTAATGTATCTAACTTTTCACAATTATGGAGTCATAAGGTCTTCATTAATTGCTGATAAGGTTAAGAATTTAACGTTCCATTATGCAACCATGTCAGGTATTTCTTTAAGTATTGAAGATTTACGAGTACCTTCTCGAAAACGCACATTAATT
>MDSW01075840.1_pt1 | contig 10875 bp, 8 predicted proteins | sample 811171 | NCBI WGS metagenome assembly MDSW01 (sample SAMN05326641, study PRJNA326480) | marine metagenome | isolation source: seawater | place: Atlantic Ocean: North West | collected 2012 | reverse complement strand
TTATTACCTGCATTTAATCTTAATTTATTTATTTCAGAATTTTTATTATTTTTTAAATCTTGGTATGATTTATACTTGTCACGCAATTCATTAACTTTAACATTAAATTCTTCACTTTTAAGAATATTTTTTTGTTTAAGAAGTTTTTCTTCCTCAGATTTCATTGAAGTTTCAATTTTTTTAAATTCTTCAATATTTGAGTTATTAATCTTGTTAAGTTCATTATTAATATATTTTCCAGCGTCAGATTCATTTAATAATTTATTAACGTCAAGATATACAACTTTTTCTTGAGCGAACACGTTTGAGCAAATAAAAAAAATAAAGAATAAAATTTTTTTTTTCATCAGAATGTTGTACCGATATCAAATCTGAATGATTCAGTTTTATCGGAGCTAGCTTTTGTTATAGGTGCAGCAAAAGAAAAAGATAAAGGTCCGATTGGTGTAAGCCAGTCTACAGCTAAGCCTGTTGATGATCTTAGCTTACTACTATCATCAATTGAATCACTATAGTCAACACCCCAAACATTACCAGCATCAAAAAAAAGACTAAAATCTATATTCTCAAGATCGCTAAACAATCCGGGTAAAGTAGTAGCAAAGTTTATTGCTGTAGCATAATTTCCGCCAATATAATCATCTCCATCTTTTGGTCCAACCTTACCATATTCAAAACCCTTCAGTCTTTTACTAGGTAAATATATTCTTTTTGATACTCTTACATCTTCGCCAGCGACTGAGTTGATAGATTGTGCAAATAATTTAAACGATAAAATTGCATTTTCATTTGGTGAATAATATTTAGCAAAATCAATAGAATTTCTTATACTATAATCGTCTGCATAAATTGGTAGCGTCTGAAAAAAAGAAATTTTAGAACCAGACGACGGTTGCCAATTTTGATTTAGTTTGTTTAAGGTAAGTCCATAATTAAAATTGCTATCTAGATAATTACCTTTTTGTTTTTTTTTTGCAGCAGATGCTGTTGATGAAGTTTTTAATGTTTCATAATAATTTGAAATTGATGGTGAAAAGTAAATATTTTCATATTGTTCATATGAAGTTCCAACACTAAAGCCAGCTTTTGATGTTTTATATCCAAATCTACTCATATAATCGATTTGTGTAGATTCTACTGTTGTTATTAAGCTTTTATCAGTGTTTTTATAATTTGGATTATTTATTGAAAATAGACCTTTAAGGCCGTTATCGCTTATTGCTACATTCGTATCAAGTTTAACACCCGATCCCATGTAATTATTTTCTCTAATTCCAAAAGAAACAGTAGAACCAGAGGTACCTGTGCCAGCTCCAGCTGAAATTTCTCCTGTTGGTTGCTCTTCAACTTCAATATTTATTATTTTTAAGTTACTTGAAGATCCTTTGGTTATTGTTTCACTAACAGTTTTGAAAATTCTTTTTGATTTTATTTGATTAATTGATTTATTGACTAAAATTTTATTATAAGGATCACCTTCATCAACAATTAAAGAATTTCTTATAACATTTTCAGATGTAATGAAGTTTCCTAATATATTTACTTTTTCAATATAAAACTTTTCAGAATCTTCTAATTTAATAACAAAATTAATTTTATTATCAGAAAGAGATTCTTTGTATGTTGCATTTATAAACTCAAATTCTTTTGTTAAAGCAATTTCATCAATTTTATTTAAAATTTTTTTAACTTTATTTAATGAATAAACTTCACCCTCTAATTTATTTTGGATCTCAACTACGCTGCTAAAACTATCATTTGAATAATCATTTGGTATAATTAAATCTATTTTACCAAAATAAAACTTTTGACCAGCATTAATATTAAATATAAGTTCAAAATCATTTTCATTAATTATTTTTGCTGACGAACTTTCTATAGAAGCATTAAAATAACCTTTATTCTTATAATAATTTAGTAATAAGTTTTCATCTAGTTTAATTCTATTAATGTCTAAAAATTTTTTACTACTAATAAATTTCCAAAATTTAGCTTCCTCTGAAACAATTACCTTTCTTAATTTGCTATCTTTAATTTTTTTATCTCCAATAAATCTTATTTTTCTTAAATAAGCCTTTTCTCCTAATTCAATATCAAAGATTAAGTCAATTGTATTGTTATCGTTTCTTTTTAATTTAGAGTTTACTTTTGAAAAATAATAACCATTTGTTCTTAATATATTAATTATTTTTTTTTCATCATTTTTTACAAAATTTTCAACGAAAGAACTTTTTTCTCTCATTTTTATCTGATCATTCAAAACTTCAAGAATACGTTTATTCTTAACACCATCAAATTTAAGAGTTTGAATTATAGGATTTTCTTCTACATCAATAATTAAAATATTATCAATAAGATTTATTTTTACATTTTTAAAAAAATTAGTTGAATAAATTTTTTTAATAACATCATTTAAATCATTTAAATTTAAGTCTGAGTCTAATTTAACTTCGCTAAAAATTTTAATAGTTTCACTAGAAACTCTTTGATTTCCATTAACCTCAATTTTTTTAACTATTTCAGATTTCGCAGAAAAAGTAATAAATAAGATTAATAATAAAGAACTAAAAAATATTTTCATTTATAATTTACTCTATACATAGATTTTTTATTTTCAACCTAACTTCTTCTGATAAGTTAATAATATCAGATATTTTTTTAGGTTTTTTTTTATTTAAATTAGAATACTTTTTGTAATTCAAAATTTTGATTAAAAATTTATTAATTTCAAAGAACTTAATTTTGTTTCCAATATATTGATTAACTAATTCATCATTTGCAGAGATTAATAGAGTTTCAAATAAAGTATTATTATTGTTAATTTTTTTTAAAATTTTAATAACTGGATATCTATTTTTATTTACTTTTGTTAAATTTAAATTATTAAGCAATTTAATATTTATTTTTTTTGTAATAATTTCTTTATTTTTATTTTGATATATTGAATTAAATATTGGAATTTTCATATCAGTATCATGAGCTAAAATTTTAATTTGACCATTTATAAATTTAATTATCGAATGGATATAAGATTTTGGATGTATAAAAATTTCAAATTTATTGATATTAATTTTAAATATTCTTTGTGCTTCAATTACTTCAAAAACTTTATTCATGAGTGTTGCGGAATCAACTGAAATTTTTCTTCCCATTTTCCAATTCGGGTGCTTTATAGCTTCTTTTGGATTTACATTTTTTAATTTATTTAATCTGTAATTTAAAAATGGTCCACCTGAAGCTGTTATAATAATTTTTTCAACATTATTAATTGACTCATTTTGTAATAAAGACCAAATCGAGAAATGTTCAGAGTCAACTGGAATAAATTTTGTTCTATTTTTAATTAATTCTTTATCAATTAGATTCCAAGCACAAATGATTGATTCTTTATTTGCTATTGCAACATTTTTTGTACATTTAATTGATTTTATTGTTGATTCTAAACCTGCTAACCCGGTAATAGCACACATAATATAATCAATTTTTTTTTTTAGAACTTTTTTTTTTAGTTCATCAAAATTATTAAATACTTTAATATTTTTTATAAGAAATTTTTTTCTATATTTAATATATTTTTTTTTATCAAATATAATTACTGATTCCGGTTTAAGAACAGAAGTCTGTGCTAATAATATTTTTACATTTTTATTCGCTGATAAAAAAATAACTTTAAAATCTTCCTTATTATTCTTAATTATCTCAACAGTGTTTTTTCCAATTGAACCAGTTGATCCAAGTATTCCAATTTTTTTTTTCATAATTTATGGATTAGAAATATTGTATTAATAAGAATCCAATTGGTAAACCAAAAACTAAACCATCAATTCTGTCTAAAATTCCTCCATGTCCAGGTAATAAAGAACCTGTATCTTTGATATTAGCTCTTCTTTTAAAATAAGAAATTAAAAGATCACCTGCTTGACATACTATTGAAATAAACAATGCTGACAATATTAATTTGATTAATGTTAGATTTTCATTTTGATTATAAGCGACATAAAAAAAAATTGGTATTAATGAAAAAAATAAAGATCCGATGCTACCTGATATTGTTTTTTTGGGACTTATTTTGATAAGCTTTTTACCTCCAACAATTTTTCCTACAACATAACCACCTATATCTGAAAAAATACAAATAAATAAAATAAATAGAGTTATGTATATTCCTTCATTATAAAGTTTATGTGATGAATAAATAAACAATAACAAATATACAAGGCAAGAAAACCTAACTATATATTTAGCAAAAGTATTATTTTTCCATATTTTATTCGATAAATTACTGAATTCTATAAAAGCAATAATTGAACCTACTATTACTAAAAGTAACCAAGAATATTTATGAAAAAAAATACATGTAAGTAAAATTGATGATAATATAATTGAAGTAAAAAACCTTTTTGATAAATTAGTTTTCATTAGATATTGCCGTAATTTCTTTTTATTTTTCTGAATTTATTTAAAACTTTATTGTAATCATTTTCATTAAAATCTGGCCATAACTTCTTTTCAAAGAAGATTTCTGAATAAGCTAGCTGCCACAATAAAAAGTTACTTAATCTTCTAGTATTTCCTGTCCTTATTAAAAGGTCAGGATCAGGAATATCTTTAGTAAAAAGATTATTTGATATATTTTTTGCATTAATTTTTTTTTTATTTTTAATAATTTTATTAAAGCAGTGTACTAGTTCACTTTTAGAACCATAATTTAACGCTAAATTAATTTGTAATCTTTTATTTTTATAAGTTTTTTTTTCAGATTTATCTAAAAGATCATTTATTTTGCTTGAAAACTGTTTTTTGCCAATAATTTTTAGTTTTATATTTTGTTTATTAAGTTCAGAAATTTTGCTTAAAAGAAAACTTTCTAATAGATTGAATAGAAAGTTAATTTCTTTTTTTGGTCTTTTCCAGTTTTCTGTTGAGAAAGCGTATAAAGTTAAATATTTAATTTTATTTTTAATCGTAGTTTTTATAATTTTTTCAACAGTTTTTAAACCTTCTCTATGACCTTTATTTCTAGAATTTTTGTGCTTTATTCCCCAGCGACCATTGCCATCCATAATAATGGCGACATGATTTATCGAATTCATATTTTCATTATTTCATTTTCTTTAGAAATAACTTTTTCATCTATTTTTTTAATTTGATCGTCTGTAATTATTTGTATTTTTTTCTCAAACTTTTTTTCATCATCTTCGCTAATATCTTTTGATTTTAATAGTTTCTTAAGATCATCATTACCTTCACGTCTTATATTTCTAATTGAAATTTTACATTTTTCACCCATAGATTTAATAAGTTTTTTAATTTCTGTTCTTCTTTCTTCACTAAGATCTGGAATTGGAATTCTTATAAGTTGACCATCTATTTGTGGATTTAATCCTAATTCTGATTTTTTAATTGATGAGTCAATTAAAGAAACGTTGTTTAAATCCCAAACTTGTATGTTAATCATTCTTGCTTCTGGCGTTGTTATACTGCCCAACTGATTTATAGGCATTTTTTGTCCATATACATCTACTTTTATTATATCTAACATATTTGCGTTAGCTCGACCTGTTCTTAATGAAGACAATTCTTTAGTAAAAACTTCAAAAGTTTTATTCATTTTTTGTATATAGTTATTTTCGTTAAACATTAATCACCAATTTTGATTCTATAAAAGTCTAATATTTTTAATTCATTAAGACTTAATTCTTGAATTATTTCTTTAACCTTCTTTTTTGGTTCCATAACCCATTGTTGTGACATTAAACTATTTTCTTCTTTAAATTTATTCATTTTACCAAAACTAATTTTTTTTGCTATATCTTCTGGTTTGCCTGAATTCTTTAGCTCTTCAGTTATAAGTTCTTGTTCTTTGTCTAAAACTTCTTTTTTAATATCATCTGGATTAATTGCTATTGGATTTGATGCAGCTATATGCATTGCCAATTGTTTTCCAAATAAATCAACATTATCAGATTTTGTATTGATACTTAATGAAACTATTACTGCTAGTTTTGATAAATTATCTTTAACAACTGTATGTGAATAAAAAAAATTTTTTGAACTTTTAAAATCTAAAGTTTTCATTTTTCCTAATGTTATTTTTTCACCAATTTTAGAAATCATTGAAACCAGATTTTCTTCAACAGTTTTTTTATTAATCATGATTGATTTGTTTAATCTATCAATGTCTGAATCTACAGAATTATTAATATCACTTAATTCTTTCACAAAGTTTATAAAATCATTATTTTTGGCAACAAAATCAGTTTCACAATTCACCTCAAGAATAGATGTTTTAGTTGAGTCACCACTTACAGCAATTAAACCTTCTTTAGCTTCTCTAGACATTTTTTTTGAAGCTTTTGAAATGCCCTTTACCCTTAAAATTTCAGCAGCTTTATCTAAATCTCCAGATGATTCTTTTAGGGCTGAATTACAGTCTTTAAAACCAGCACCTGTAGATTTTCTTAATTGCTTAATTTTTTCTAGATCACTCATAATTTTTAAAATTAATTTAGAGGATTCTTTTTTGCCTTAGTTTCAATTTTTGCTTTATCAATAGTTTCGTCTTTTGTTTCCAATTTAAGATTTTTATTTTTAGACTCGTCATCTTTAACTGGTAAATCTTTTTTAGCATTTTCAATAGTTTCATTAATTAAGTTACAATAAAGATCTATTGATCTTCTCGCGTCATCATTTCCTGGTATTGGAAAATCTATACCTTCTGGATCAGAATTTGAATCTAAGATTGCTATTATTGGAATTCCTAGTTTAATTGATTCCTTTATTGCTAATGATTCATAATTTGTATCTATTACAAATACTAGATCGGGTACTTTTTTCATTGCAGCTATTCCACCTAAAGATTTTTGAAGTTTATCTCTTTGGACAGTCATTTTTAAAAGTTCTTTTTTGGTAAAACCTCTGTTTTCAGAAACTAAATCAATATTAATTTTTTCTAATTTTTTTATTGAGTTTGAAATTGTACCCCAATTTGTCAACATACCACCTAACCATCGATGATTAACATAATATTGATCTGTTTTTTTTGCTAAATCTGCTATTGCCTCTGAAGCTTGTTTTTTTGTAGAAATAAAAAGTATTTTTCCATTTTCAGATATTACATTGTGAACTTTTTCTAATGCGATATTTATTAACTCTAATGTTTGAGTTAAATCAATAATATGTATGGAGTCTCTTTTTCCAAAAATATATTTTTTCATTTTTGGATTCCATCTTAAAGTTTTGTGACCCAGATGAACTCCAGCTTCTAAAAGTTGATGTATAGTAACGTTTGGTATTTTCATTTTTTTTCCCGGTTATGCCACCACAATTATTTCCAAAAAAAAGGACCGGAGGGTTATTAAACCAAAAATTGTGTGCGTGTTAATTTAATTTAGTGAGTATTTACAAATATTTTATGAAATTAACAAGTTTTATTTAGCCAATTATGGCTTTAATTTCTTGTTTTCGTAAAAGATTCAATGATTTTCTGTCTAAATTACGCGCATTTTTAAGTTTGAATTTTAGCATATTATCTTTTGTTAAAAAATTAATATTTACAATAGTATTTCCATCTTCATTTAATATTTTGGAAATTTCTTTTAACTCTTCATTTGATTTAATCCTAAACGATACTTCATTTATAGGGCTATTAAATAAATCCATTAAAGATGTAATTTTTTGAACATTAATTCTTTTAAATCTGTTTTCGTCATTAGATATATTTTTAACTAGAGTTAATATAAGAGAACTGCCTTCTTTTAAAATTTCTCTATTAAATTCTAAAACATCTGAAAAAATAAAAAGCTCAAATACACTAGTTAAATCTGTGAGCTTTAAAACTGCATAAGAGTTTCCTTTTGCAGTTTTTCTTTCTTGTAATTTTAGTAATGTTGCAGCGATATTTCCATCTTTAATTTTTTCATTAAAAATAAAATTCGAATAATCAATAATTTTATAATCATCAAAAATTTCAGTAAATTGATTTAAAGGATGGTTAGAAATAAAAAATCCAACTGCCTCAAATTCTTTTGATAGTCTCTCTTCAAACTTCCAGTCATCAGTAACATTAACAAAATCATCCTGAGTATTTTCATCATCAGAAAATAAATCAATTTGGTTAATAGATTTATTATCAAAGATGTTTTTATTTTTAATTATAATATTTGGTATTGAATTGAATAAGGATTTTCTATTAGAATTTAAATTATCAAACGCTCCTGCTTTTACTAACCCTTCTAATTGAAGCTTATTAATATCTTTAGGCTTTACTCTATTTGTAAAATCGTTAATAGATTTGAATTTTCCATTAGCAACTCTCTCTTTAACAATGTTTGAAATTGCTTCATATCCAACTGCTTTTATCCCTCCTAAGGCATAATAAAAAATATTATCTTTTGTTCTAAAATCAGCATAGCATTCATTTATATCTGGTCTTGTGATTTCTATATTTAATCTTTTTAGTTCTTCATAAAATTCACTTAGTTTATTTTGATTTGAAATATCCATGGTCATAGATGCTGCTATAAATTCTTTTGGATAGTAGGTTTTTAAAAATGCTGTCTGATATGAAATTATTGCATAAGCTGCAGCGTGACTTTTATTAAATCCATATTCTGCAAAAGGCTCAATTTTAAGAAAAATTCCAGCAGCAATATCTTTAGCTATACCGTTCTTAATTGCACCTTCAATAAATCTTTGTTTTTGTTTCTCAAGTTCAGCTCTTTTCTTTTTTCCCATTGCTCTTCTTAATAAATCAGCTTCTCCAGCAGTGAAACCTGATAATCTTTGAGCAATTTGCATTACTTGTTCTTGATAAATAATTACTCCATATGTTGGTTTTAGAATATCTTCTAAAAGTGGATGTAAATAGTCAGGAGTCTGTCTTCCATGCTTACAGTCATTGTATGTTGGAATGTTGTTCATTGGACCAGGTCTATATAATGCTACAAGTGCAATAATATCCTCAATATGATTAGGTTTCATTTGAATTAAAGCTTCTCGCATACCACTACTTTCAATCTGAAATAAACCAACAGTTTTTCCAGAGGACAAAAAATTAAAAACATTTTGATCTTCGTAATTAATATTATCTATTTTAAATTCCTTATTTTTTTTTCTAACTAATTTTTGTGTATTATTAATTACAGTAAGTGTTTTTAATCCTAAAAAATCAAATTTGACTAATCCTGCATTTTCAGCTGAATACATGTCAAACTGAGTTGATGGTAATAATAAATCAGCTGAAGCATCTTTGTACAGAGGAACAACTTCCGTAAGTTTTTTATCTGCAATTACAACACCAGCCGCATGAGTAGCGACATTTCGATTAAGACCTTCTAATTTTAATGATAGATCAGTTAACTTTTTTATTCTTGGATCTTCATTAATAAGTTTTTGCAATCTAGGTTCGCTCGCAATACATTGAGTTAAACTTTGAGGCCTTGATGGATCAAATGGTATCATTTTTGAAATACTATCAACATACCCATATGCTAAACCTAGTACTCTTCCAACATCTCTAATTACCATTCTTGCTTTTAATTTACCGAATGTGATTATATGAGCGACACTACCTTTGTATTTCTTATTCAAATATTCAAAAACAAGGTCTCTTTTATCTTCACAAAAATCTATATCAAAGTCAGGCATTGAAATTCTGTCTGGATTTAAAAATCTTTCAAATATCAAATTAAATTTGATTGGATCTACATCTGTAATTGATAGACACCATGCTACCAATGATCCAGCTCCCGATCCTCTTCCTGGACCAACTGGAATGTCGTTATTCTTAGCCCACTTAATATAGTCAGATACTATAAGAAAATAGCTAGAATATTTCATTTCAATAATTATAGAAAGTTCATGATCAAGTCTATTTTTATATTCTAAAAAAATTTTATTTTTTTCTAATTCATTATCTTTTACCCCAAAAATTTTATTGAATTTAATTTTTAATCCATCTAGTGAATCTTTTTTTAACACATCATCAGCATTACCTTCTTTATCGCTGCTAATATTTGGTAAATTTGGATTTGAAAATAAAGGTCTAAAGTTACATCTTAATGGAAAACAATAGTTGTTTTCTAATGCTTCAGGAAGATCAGCAAATAATTGTGACATTTCACGACTTCCTTTTAAATAATGCTGATCACTGAATCTTATTCTATTTTTTTCATTAACATAAGTTTTATTTCCAATACAAATCAATGCATCATGAGCTTCATGCATATCTTTATTCAAATAAAAAACTTCGTTAGTTGCAATAATTGGAATTTCTAAATCTAAAGATTTATTTAAATTAAATTTTTCAAAAGCAGTTTCATTTTGATCATTATGTCTCTGGATTTCTATATAGAATCTGTCACTAAAATTTTTTTTGATTTCCATATATAAATCGTTAATTTCAGTAAATTTTCCTTTGTCAAATAATTGACCAAATAAACCGTAAACAGTACCGGTGAATACAGCTACACCTTCTGAATTAGATAGTAATTTACTGAATTCAACGTGGGGATCAGACAATTCATCATTTTCTAGGTATGAATACGATGAAAGTTCAATAATATTTTTATAACCCGCTTCATTTAGTGCAAACAACGGTAGTAATCCAATTGTTTCGTGTACTTTAAATTTAATCTGAGTTCCAATAATAGGTTGAGTTCCAGATTTTGAAATTTTTTCAGCAAACTCTAAAGCTCCACATAAATTAGAATTATCACATAAACCCAAAGATTTAATTTTATTGTCTTTACAAAAATCTTTTAAATCATCAATTTTTGCTGCACCTTCACATATAGAATATTGAGTATGAATTTTAAGATGATTAAATATATTTTTACTTGATTCTTGCATTAGTGGACTTTTTTATCTTACCAC
>MDSW01220795.1_pt1 | contig 10878 bp, 8 predicted proteins | sample 811171 | NCBI WGS metagenome assembly MDSW01 (sample SAMN05326641, study PRJNA326480) | marine metagenome | isolation source: seawater | place: Atlantic Ocean: North West | collected 2012 | reverse complement strand
TTTTAAAAACTCAGAATCATCTTTTGCTTGAGGTAATTTTTTTGAAAAGTAAAATAAGGCTGCAGCTGCAAGAAATAAACCACCAACAGATAAGTACAACATTTGAATTGTTGACAAGCTTATACTTCCGTTACTAATCATTTCATTAAGCTCGGCTCCTGACTTAGGGGTTGATCCAAATAAAATTAAGGCTACAACAATTGGTCCAACGGTTGTCCCTAAAGAGTTGACCCCCCCTGCAAGATTCAATCTATGTGCTCCTTTTTCTTCATCACCTAATGAAATGGCGAATGGATTAGCAGCTGTTTGTTGTAATGAAAAACCAAGTCCGACTATAAATAGCGCCCCTAAAACATAGTAAAAGATATTAGAGTCTCCAGGACTTGCACCTTCAATTGCTGGATACATAGTAATAGCACCTATACAACTTAGCAGTAAACCATAGATTATACCGTTTTTATAACCCCACTTATTCATTATATCCTTTCCAGATGAGTTAGATAAGATAAATAGTAACAAGGCTCCAAAATAATATGCTCCATAAAAAGCAAAATCAACTAGTTGTGATTGGAATTGATCAATTTGAAAATAGGTTTTACAAAAAGGGATAAATACACCATTTGACGCTGCAATAAATCCCCAAAAAAAGAAAACTGTTACAAGTGTTCCTAATGCTTGTTTATAATTGGTTTGCTCACTCATTTGTAAAGTTTTAAATAGTTGGTATTAGATTTTATATAATTACTAATTGTAGTATTTAGAATTAGGTAGTAAATTTAAAAACTTTGTTCAAAAGATTAGTGCTAAAAACAGTGTAATTTTTTTTAAGATAAATTTATTCTATTGTTTAGTGTAATTTTATGAATTTTCTCTAAGGCAAGACATTTTATTATTTAAATATAGTAATGTGTTGTTAAGTAACTACAACTTAATAATTAAAATGTTAGAAAAAACAGAAGAATAAACTTATGAAATGTATTGTAATTCTTTAGATTTACAAAAATTATACTGATTAAAGATACAATATAGTTTAAATTACTTCATTATGTCAAAGATTAATGTGTCAGTAGATTGTGTTATTTTCGGATTTGATAATGAAGAAAAAAAGTTGAAAGTTCTTCTAATCAAAAAGAAAATTAATCCATACGACAAAAAAAATAGTGGAAAACAAATAGCTCTACCAGGTGATTTAATTAGGATAGAGGAGGATATCGATGAGTCAGCAAAAAGAGTTTTATACAGCTTAACAAAGCTAAGCAATGTTTTTTTACGACAGTTTAAAACTTTTGGTGACCCCAAGAGAGTTAAATCTTCAAAAGATCAAGAATGGCTTAAAAACTTTAGAAAGGAACCCTATGAAAGAGTAATAACTGTAGGCTATGTTTCATTAGTAAGAATGGAAGATTACGTTCCCTTTCCTTCGTATTTTGCAGATGAGGTTAAATGGGTTGATATTCGTGAGATACCTCTTTTAGCTTTTGATCATAATGATATAGTTGAATCAGGATTGCTTTTTCTAAGACAGGAGCTTAATCATGAATTAACGTCAGAATTATTGCCAAGAAAATTTACACTTTCACAATTACAAGAATTATACGAAATAGTTTTAGAACAAAAGTTTGATAAAAGAAACTTTAGGAAACAGGTTATTAGTAAAGGTCAACTTAAGGAAACCAACGAAAAACAAAAAGGCGTATCTCACAAACCTGCAAGATTATACTCTTTTAAAAATTTAAATTAGGCAAAATCTAATTTTTTGTTGAAGGCTAATGATGCGGGACCAAGCAAGTTCATTTTTTGATTTAATAGTTCCGAAACTATATAATTTGTTTTTCCTCGCATATTATTTAATAAGTTATGCTCACATTCCCTTTCTATAATTGGCATATATGTGTCTAAAGATTTAGAAATATTACCACAAAATACAATTGCTTCTGGCGTAAGAATGTGAATTAGATCGGATAACTTTTTACCTAGTATTTTAAATGTATATTCTAGTGTTTTTTTACAAACAATATCTCTATTTTTAGCTTTTTCGAAAACAGATTTAATATCAGGCGCTGCTTTAACATTACTAAGTTTTAATTTTTTTGCTATTGTTTGTTTAATTCCATTAGCAGAAACTATCGTTTCAAGACAACCAACACCTCCACAATTACAGACTCTATTGTTGTCTTCTACTTTAGTGTGTCCAAACTCACCAGCATATCCATAAGAACCGTCGAAGAGATGGTTGTTAATTACTATGCCAGCACCTAAACCAGTTCCAATAGTAATTATTATGAAAGAATTTACATTTCTTCCTATTCCATATCTGTTTTCAGCAAGTGCTACGGCATTTGCATCATTAACAATTGATGTCCTAATACTTACTTTATTTTCTAAATGTTGCTCTAAATTGAAAGGGCTAACATCTGACCAATTAAAGTTGACGGGACAAAATGTATTTGATCCAGAATCAAAGTTAGGAGCTCCAATACCTATATCAGAAATATTGAATTTTTTTGTTAACTCTTTTACTATATCTGTAAAATTCTCAATATAATTTAAAAAAGAATTATGTGATTTTGTTTTTATTTTCTGAATATTTATAATCCCTTTTGTAGCGTCAACTACTGCAAATTCAGTATTTGTACCTCCTATGTCTATGCCTAAAACCATGTTTTAACTATTTATCCTTTTATTAGCATCTTGTGTGGCTTATATTGTATCTTTATAACTAATTAATATTTCAGATCTATCGTGATTTCTTAAAACAGGTACTAATAACGATTAGATCCTATAAATTATGATTTTTTAATTGTAGACATAATTTTTCAAACATGAAACCAAGATGCACTTTTATTTAAAAAAGAGGATGCAAAGTGGTTTTTACTAATCATATGCAAGTATAACATTTTTTATATAATTATATTAATATCTATTCTTATGAAGCTAAGAGTTATACTTTATTTTCTTCCAGATTAGCTAATAGTTTTGCCAGATCTATAAGCCTTTTAGAGTAGGCCGATTCATTATCATACCAAACAAGTAATTTAATGATTTTTTCATTAACACTTGTTAAAGCAGAGTCAACAATAGCTGACTCTGTAGCTCCAATAATATCTGACGAAACAATAGGGTCGTCACAAATAGAAACAATAGAAGAAAGATTATTAGTAATGATATAATCATTAATCACCTTGTTTACTTCTATTGAATTAGTTGAGTTTTCTACTTCGCATACCAAATCAATAATTGAGCCGCAGTCTACAGGAACCCTCAATGCAATTCCATCTAATTTCCCATTTAATTTTGGTAATACTTTTCCCACTGCTGATGCAGCACCTGTTTTAGTTGGTATAATCGCATTGGTTGCTGATCGAGCTCTTCTTAAATCTTTATGTGGAGAATCTAGAAGTCTTTGATCTGCTGTAAATGCATGAGTAGTTGTAATGAATCCTTTTACAATACTAAAATGCTGATCTATAATTTTTGCAATAGGCGCCAGACAATTTGTTGTACAGCTTGAGTTAGAAACAACATAATCATCATTTTCTAATGTATCTTCGTTAACACCAATAACAATCATTTTTGCATCAGGAGATGGTGCTGAAATTATAACTTTTTTTGCTCCTGCGATGATATGAGAGAAAGCATCCTCTTTTTTAGTAAATCTTCCTGTAGATTCTATTACAACATCTACATCTAAATTTTTCCAAGGAATATCTTTTGGGCTTGTTTCTGAAAAAACTTGAATACTTTTCTTATTCACAAAAAGTGTTGACTCTCTAGAATAAATGTCTGCATCTAAAACCCCGTGTGTAGAATCGTACTTAAGTAAATGAGCTAAAGTAGAAGGATCTGTCAAATCGTTAATTCCAACAATTATAATATTTTTATTGTTTAAAAGTTGTCTAAAAACAGATCTTCCGATTCTTCCAAATCCGTTAATTGCTAATCTTAATTTCATTATCTTGATATTATTTTGTTTAATCTATATAAATCGTTACTCAGATTGTTTGTTGCATTGATAATTTCAGAAATAGGTGAGTGTATCAAAGTATTATTTACTAGTCCAACCAAAGTGTTGTACTTTTTTAATTTTAATGCTTCTAAAGCAGCCATACCTAATTGGCTAGCTAAGATTCTATCAAAAGAAGATGGTTTTCCCCCTCTTTGAATGTGTCCAAGTATTGTCACTTTAGACTCATATGCTGAATATACTTTACTCAAATCTTCAGCTATCTTATAAGATGGTCCATAGTTATTTCCTTCTGCAACAATAACAATGCTAGACTCTTTATTTCTTTTTTTATTTTCTTCTAAGCGTTTTACTAAATCAATTAACTTAAAATCTTTTTCTGGAAGAATAACAAAGCAGGCACCAGAGGCAAGACTAGCGTTTAGGGCTAGATTTCCTGATTTTCTACCCATAACCTCAATAAAAAATAGGCGATTATGGGAATTCGCAGTATCTCTAATTTTATCTACTGACTCAACAATTGTTTCTAATGCAGTGTTATATCCAATAGAGAAGTCTGTACCAAAAACATCGTTATCAATAGAGGCTGGAATACCAACTACTGGAAAATTAAACTCTTTCGAAAACACACTAGCTCCTGTTAGGGAACCATTACCGCCAACAACAACCAAAGCATTTATATCGTGCTTTTGTAGATTTTTATATGCAAGATTACGTTTTTTTTTATTTAAAAAGTCTATTGACCTTGCCGAGCGTAAAAAAGTGCCTCCTTTTCCTAGTATTTTGCTGACTGATCGCATCTCTAATTGCTCAAATGAACCCTCAATGAGACCTTGAAACCCCTTTTGTATACCAATAATCTCGAGATTGTTAAATTCTGCTGATCTTACAAATGACCTAATAGCTGCATTCATACCAGGAGCGTCTCCTCCGGATGTTAAAATACCTATTTTAGAAATTTCATGTAACATTTTGCAAATATAATGAATTAAAAGTGTAAATATTACACTTAGCGAGTTGTTATTGTTTTTTTTATAAGTATTTATATTTAATGAAGATAGAATATACAAACTAAAAGAGATAATAGCTGCTTGTATTATTAATTACTAGAATGTTTTTTTGTTGGACTTTTGGTGCTAGTTTTGTGTTTTAGCAAATTAGTTAATATAAGACTTAAATTTTGCTTTGCTATTGCATTAGATTTTTTATTTAAATCTAATGAAGATTACTGACTTTTATTATTAATAAATATTGTTTGAGTATCATTATTCTCAGTAAATGTTAGATTATATTTTTTATTTATGAGTTCTATTAATACAATATTAGTTTGATAATTATATAAGTCTAAAAAAAGGGTGTTTTTTATTGATATTGATTTTATATTCCCTTTTTTTGCATAATTAGGAATTTCAAAGTATAAATAAATATCATGTAAGTTATTACTTAACTCTTTTCCTACCCAACGATACTCTATTGCATTTTTGTCCGCTGAAAATGTTAAATTGTTTTTAAAGTATTCTATAATTAATTTTTCTTGAGATTTATTTTTTTGATTATTTTCAAGACCATCTAATTTTGTAGAATATTTATTTTTAATTGATTTTTCAAGATCTTCTATCGCAACTTTAATTGTTATCTCAAGAGACTGTGATTCATCATTATAATGAAAAGTTGTATGAGTAATATGAAAGTCATGAAATGAAAAAAATATTGTAGTACTTAAAAAAAAGAGATAATTAATCATTTTGTAATCTTTTTTCTAATTTTTTTGCACGTTGCATTGGGTTTTCACTATTTCTTTCTTTTTGCTTGAATAACTGAAATCTTGTTGGTTCATTTTTGGTTGGCCAATAGTTATTGTTTCTATCTGTATCTGCTGTTTCAAGAAAAGGATCTAAAACAACGTTTGAAAGTTCTTTGTCTAAAATGAATACTTTCTTAACAGAGTTAGAATTCTTTTTCCATATTTCTGCAGGAATTCGAATATTTTCTCTAGAACCATCTACATATATAAATTCTAGTATTATAGGCATAACTAATCCTCCAATATTTGAGAATTGTATTTCATAATAATTTTTATCGGAATCTAAGATTTTTTTTTCTTCAATATCAAGATTTTCAAGGTAACTAGAATAATCTTCTCTATCTAGAATATTTGTCTTATATGGATCAAATGTTGTATAAAAATCTACTGCATCTTCATCATATTCTGTTACTGTTTTAGGAATAGATATTTCATTTTTGCTAAATCCGATGTACTTATTTTGATTTTTTTTATGTTCTCTTGCTATCTGGTGTTCAATGTCTGGATTTCTAGTATTTATCTTGAACCAACTTATTTTATCAAGGGAAATATCAACATGGTCGTTAGTATAGAACCAGCCTCGCCAAAACCAATCAAGATCAACTGCACTAGCATCTTCCATTGTTCTAAAAAAATCTGCTGGAGTTGGGTGTTTGAACGCCCATCTTTGACTGTATGTTTTAAAAGCGTAGTCAAATAATTCTCTACCCATAATCGTTTCTCGTAAAATATTAAGTGCGGTTGCTGGTTTTCCGTATGCATTATTACCAAATTGCATTATAGATTCAGAATTTGTCATTATCGGTACAATACCGCTTTTGTCTCCTTTCATATATTCTACAATATTGGAAGGAGGGCCTCTTCTTGAAGGGTAGTTTCTTTCAAATTCTTGCTCAGTAAGGTATTGTACAAAAGTATTTAATCCTTCATCCATCCATGTCCATTGCCTTTCATCGGAGTTAATAATCATAGGAAAGAAATTATGTCCAACTTCATGTATAATAACTCCGATCATTCCATATTTTGTTCTTTTAGAGTACGTTCCATCTTTTTCGGGTCTCCCAAAATTAAACGAAATCATTGGATATTCCATCCCAATCCATTTTGCATGAACAGAAGTAGCTTGTGGATAAATGTAATCTATTGTGTACTTAGAGTAAACTTTAAGCGAGTGGGCAACAACTCTAGTTGAATATTGCTCCCATAAAGGGTTTCCTTCTTTTGGATAGTAGCTGTATGCCATGACTCTTTTTCCTGAAATATCGACTGCCATTGCATCCCATATAAACTTTCTAGAACTCGCCCATCCAAAGTCACGAACATTTTTAGCTTCAAAAACCCATGTTTTTTTGGCTTCGCTTTTTGTTTTTTCATTTTCTATTGCTTCATCTTGAGTTACAATTATTACAGGATCTGTATAGTTCTTTTTAGCTTTTTCCAATCGTTCAATTTGTTTTTTTTCTAAAACATTTGAATGATTCTTTAGTTCTCCTGTTGCTGCAACAATATGATCAGACGGAACAGTTATACTTACTTTATAATCTCCAAATGGTAATGAGAACTCCCCTCTTCCTAAAAACTGTTTGTTTTGCCAACCTTCTACTTCATTGTATACTGCCATTCTTGGAAAAAATTGTGCAATAGTGTAAATAGAATTGTTATCTTCTTCAAAATATTCGTATCCACTTCTCCCACCGATTTTCATTCTATCATTAATGTTGTATGAGTATTTTATCTTAAATGAGAATGTTTGTCCTTTTCTTAATGGTTTAATAAGTTCTATTCTCATCATAGTTTCGTTAACTATATATTGTAATTTTTTTCCATACAAATCAGTTACTTTTTCTAGTTTAAATCCTCCATCAAAATTTATTTTATTATGCATTCTTTTAATGGAACTAAAGCTCATTTTATTTTTCATACTACTTGTAGTAGTCAGTTGGCTATGTGAATTTTTAGCACGCACATTTTGATCTAACTGTACCCACAAATAACTCAAAACATCAGGAGAATTATTAGTATAAGTTATAGTTTCATCACCTAATAAAATGTTGTTTTTTTCGTCTAATTCGACATTTATTATATAGTCGGCTTTTTGTTGATAGTATTCATGACCTGGAGCTCCACTGGCTGTTCTGTAAACGTTAGGGGTAGGTAGTTCCTGATGTAACTGTTTAAACTTGCTTGTATTTAAATTTTCTTGTCCTATTAGGTAAGAAGTAATTAATAGCATCAAAATAGTAAAATTGATTTTTTTGCAATTGAATATCATAAAAGATTTTTTAGGTTATGCTAAAGTAATGTTTAATTAGTAATAAGCGCAATTAAATGAGTTGATTTGTTTGTGTGGACTTTTAGTTTCTACTACCACCTTAAATTAAAAGCGTTGGGTGTGTAAGATTATTTTATTATAAATAAAGATATGTTCATATATATTTGTTAAAATTGCATAGAGAAAAATTATGAAAAATATTTTACAAATATTAGTTGTTGTTTTTGGGATAGCTCAAATAACAAACGGGCAGGTGATAACATGTGTTCCTTGTGATCAGTTAGGGATGGTTGTAAATGTAGGTTCCCAGGAAACAGCTATTAGTATTTATCATTCAGGTCAATACATGACTCATCCTAGAGAATATAATGTCTTCGTTTGGGATTTTAGTGATCAACAAGGAAATTTATTACATCAAGATACTTTGGTTGATGCATCAACGATATCTTTTAGTCATAGTTGGTCACTTACTGATACAATTGATATTACTGTAAGCTTTGTAAATGACTCTGCAATTCTATCAAATGGGAATGCAATTAATTGTTTATTTGAAGATCAGATATATTGGAAAATAGATACATTTCCAACTGGAACACCTTATGGAACGTGGACATTTGTTTATAATAATACAGGTGTTGACCTTAACACTCTAACAGGTACAGATGATTTGTTGGTTGAGAACAAGAGTTTAATAAAAGTGGTTGACTTCTTAGGAAGAGAAAATAGTGGAGGTAAAAACAAACCCCTATTTTATATCTACGATGATGGAACTATTGAAAAGAAAATAATTTTTGAATAGATAAATCTAATCATATAAGTGGGTTCCTTTTTGGTGGTCTCTTGGTTCTTATTTAGAACTTTTAAAGAAAAATGTTTAGTAATTTTGCACTATGAAAAAAATATTCTTTTTCTTTTTTTACACGCCAATAACTCTTCTTAGTCAAAGTTTAGATGTCTTTTTTATAGGCAATAGTTATACATATGCTAATAACATGCCACAAATGGTTGCTGAGATTGCTTTATCATTTGGAGATACTTTAAATTTTGAGTCTTCTACTCCTGGAGGTGCAACTTTTAATGTTCATTCTACAAATATCAACACATTAAATAAGATATCTCAGAAACCTTGGGATTATGTTGTTTTACAGGCACAAAGTCAAGAGCCTTCTTTTTCGCCAAATCAAGTTGCAAATGATGTTTATCCATATGCTCAGATTCTTATTGATTCTATTGAATCAAACTCTACTTGTACTGAGCCAATATTCTTTATGACTTGGGGACGGAAATATGGAGATCAACAGAATTGTCAGTTTTATCCTCCAATATGTACTTATTTGGGAATGCAACAAAGATTAAGAGAATCTTATTTAGATATGACATTTAATCATAGTGCTACTTGTTCTCCTGTTGGGATTTGCTGGAAGGAATCTATTGCACTGGATAGCACTTTAAATCTATACACTTCAGATAACAGTCATCCTAATATAAATGGTAGCTATTTAGCTGCATGCGCTTTCTATTCTACAATATTTAAAAAGCCATCATTAGGATCTGATTATATTCCAAATGGAATAGACACATCTACAGCAATCTTTTTACAAACTATTGCATCAAACACAGTTTTGGATAGTTTAAGTGTTTGGAATGTTTTTAATGTAGATTTTAATAGTATGATGATTGGAGATTCTGTTGTTTTTGATAACACCTCTTCCAATTACGAGAATGTCTACTGGGATTTTGGTGATGGATATTCGTCAACTGTTGGTAATACATATCATACTTTTTCAAATACAGGAAATTATGACGTTACATTAGTTGCCACTACTAATAATGGATGCTTGTCAGATACTTTAACTACAACACTAACAATTGCTCCGTTGGTTTCCTTATGTGATTCTTTGGAAATTATTTACAACTATATGGACACAACGACAATACCAAATTTAATACGTTTTGATGTGCAAGTTTCAGGTTATGGTCCTAGCGTTGGCTATCCTGGCTTTGTATTATTAAATAGCGTAGGAGATACTATAGCCTATGAAAACTTTAATACAGCAGGAAATGTGTTTTCGCTTATTCCTAATGCTATTGAAACAAGATACTTAGATATTATTCAAACTTTCAGCTTACCATTTAATGGATTTATTCACTTAGTAGATGGTTGGTTTGCAGGAAATCCTAATACTGAATGTATTTATACATTTTATATTACTGGTACAACATTAATAGAAGAAGAGTCTGTTAACAAAAAACTTCTAAAAGCAATAGACATATTAGGAAGAGATGTTGAAGAAAGAAAAAACACCCCTCTTTTCTACATCTATGATGATGGAACAGTAGAGAGAAAAATATTTTTTGAATAAATACCCCCTCAATTAGGGGGTCTTGATTGGTGGACCTATCGGTCCCAGTTTCGAACTTTTTTAGAAAATTAATGAGTAAGTTTGCCTTATGAAAAAACTATTAGTTATATTTCTGTGTTTTCCAATCATACTATTTTCTCAAACATATTTTCCTCCAAATAATTCAACTGTATGGGATACTTTTTCACATGTAAATCTTAATTGGTGCCAAAACAAGATTGACAGTTTATATAGCTTTTTAGATACTAATAATACAAAGTCTTTTATTCTATTAAAGAATGGAAAGATAGTTTTAGAGCAATATTTTAATGGTCATTCAGATACGTCTAATTGGTATTGGGCGTCAGCCGGTAAGACAATAACATCATTTCTTGTTGGTATGGCACAAGAAGAAGGGTATTTAGAGATTACAGATACTACTTCTGATTATCTTGGCGATGGCTGGACAAACTGTAATCTAATTCAAGAAAAGAAA
>MDSW01095508.1_pt1 | contig 10879 bp, 6 predicted proteins | sample 811171 | NCBI WGS metagenome assembly MDSW01 (sample SAMN05326641, study PRJNA326480) | marine metagenome | isolation source: seawater | place: Atlantic Ocean: North West | collected 2012 | reverse complement strand
AGGTATTATGATCGGAGGCAAGGCTAAGTTCGAGGATGAGCATTTGGCGCATGGGGTCCAGGTGGCCCGCGAAATCGCCCGCCTGGACGTTGGACAAGGGGTCGTGGTAAGCCGCGGAACGGTGCTCGCCGTTGAAGCTTTCGAGGGAACCAACGCCATGATCGAACGGGCGGGAGGCTTCGAGGCCAAAAACTGCATCTTCGTCAAGCTGGGGAAACCCAGCCAAGACACCAGGTTCGACGTACCGGCCTTTGGCTTGCAGACTTTACGCGGGATGAAGGAAGCCAATCTGTCCACGGCCGCCCTGGAGGCTGGGTCGGTACTCGTGCTCGATAAACCGAAGGTACTGGCGGAGGCTGGAAAATTGGGGATTGGGCTGGTAGGATTCGCCTAAGTTGCCAACCCCTCCCTCAAGGGTGCCCGTCACCTGCCCAGGGAAGGGCATGGTCCCCGCTCAAATTCAGCTTGGTCGGGGGAGATTCCAGCTCAAAGGTACTCCAAGGGCCCGGCAGGTAGGGATATTTATCGAAAACCGACTCATCCACCACAACGCCAAGGCCCGGGCCGTCGGGCAGGGATAATTCGCCCTTTTCGGGTACGGGAGCCTCGGAGACAAGCTCGTCCGAGAGTGGGAAGGGATACATGACCCGGGAATCCCTGTGAGCGTACTGAGGATACTCCAGCCAGCGGGCAGTCTCCCGCGGAAAGCAAGAACCGATCAAGGCGTCCACCACCGTTTCCAGGGCCGTTCCCCAGTTGTGAAAGGCAAAGGTCACTCCCTCCCTTCGGCAAAGGTTGATAATCTCATGGATACCGCTGAATCCTCCATGGTGGGAGACGTCGGCCTGGGCTACGTCTACCGAGCCACCTTGAATCAATTTCTCAAACCCAGTGATATTACGTTCATGCTCACCCGCCGCAACAGGAACGATTTTCTTGGCCCGAAGCTCCCCATAGGCAATGCGATCTTCGACGGGAAAAGGCTCCTCGATCCAAGTGATGCCAAGTGGCGCAACATCCCGGGCAAGTCCCTCGACCGTGGAGGGAGAATAGGATTTGTCGCCCATCCTCCACCAGGCGTGCGCATCAAGACAAAGTCCGACTTCCGAGCCAACCGCCTGCCGCATAAGCTCGACCGTCCTGAAGTCTTCCTCCGGTCCAAGGGCCGGGCGGTACTTGTAGGCTTCGAAACCAAGCTCGCAAACAGCCGAGGCTTCCTCCGCATATTGCTCAGGAGAACCGTACATCCCGGCGCTGCCATAGCAGGAAATGGTTTCCTGCCTGCGTCCGCCGAAGAACTCCGTTACCGAACAACCTTCGGCTTTTCCCTGAAGATCCAGAAGCGCGACTTCGAGTGATCCGGCCGCGGCGTTGACCTTATCGCCATGGATTTGCCGAGCCGTTTCGGAAAACTCACGGGGACTGGACAATTTGGACCCGACCAGCATGGGAGCCAAAAGCTCCGTCACCAGACAGCTCGTCCGTTCGGAGGCTGAAGCCGGAGCATAACCAGTCAGGCCTCCGGTACCACGAACGCACAAGACCAAGGCATCGCGCTTGAAGATTGCCCTGCGGCCACCGTGAAATTCATAGGAGGCGGGATTGGGGAGGGGACAAGAGAGCAAGTGCGCCTCAATTCCTTGTATGATCATGTAAAAAGTAGACTTCTGCCTTCGCCGTGCATCGGACTCTTCGGTTCTATGACCTTTGCAGGTCCAGGTGGGTACCCTCGCGACGCCCTTAGTCTTCCGATTTACGGCTTGACTGCAGACGCCTGTCGATGGATTCCCCGTATAGTTGGAGTAAGGAAAAGAACCAAAGCAACTTCTCGAACGATGCAGAAGTCTGAATGGAATATAGAGCCTTGAATCCGTTCGGTCAAGTGGGACTTAAGCCTTACCCTGCAACTGTATGGCGAACCACGGAATGGGCTCTTGCATAAAGAAAATCGTTCTGGGCATCCCTCATGGCTCCATTCTTTTCAAGAAAGCCAAGCAGTTCTTCATCTCGGGCAATGACCTCCCGCACCAGCAGGTACTTGGAGGAATAATCCTCCAGTACGCCCGATTCCTTGACCAAACCCGTCTTCGTCTTGCGTTCCACGACAACTCGATGCCCCCGATATTTTTCGAGGATAGGCTCCCAGGCATTGGGAACCAAGTCAGTTAAGCCGGATCCGATTTCATTAACCCGCTTATCCGCATTCTTGACCTTGCCCATCGATGAATCCTTGCTGATGGCCCCGAGGATTGCCTGGGAAGCCTGACCGAATGCATCCCTAAGCATATTATAGAAGTTCAAGGCCGATCGTTTCACCCGGTCGTAGAAGGAGGGTGCTCGGATGCGGGCAAGTTCCTTCGACCAGTCTGCTCCCGCGCGAGTGTCGGGGGCAGGAGCCGGACGAACGAAATAGCTGACTTTCTCAACCTCCGACGGATGGAGAACCAGCGTTTCGACGGAGCCGAAGGGCTCGTCTCTTTGCGATTCGTAGGCAAGCTCAACCCCCTGGGCAAATACCCTCAAGGTCCCCTTCTCCCATGCCCCCTCTCCATCGGGAAGGATTACCTTCGAGCCTTGGAATTTCTTGAGGCAATGATCACGGGCTCTGCGCTTTAGAGCCGTCCCCATGAGAGCGGAAACAAACAATAGTGCAAGCGGAAGCCAAAAAGCCAGGGTATCCATATCGACCTGCCATTCTGCTCACGAACCGCGACATGACGAGCGCATTTTTTTCATTGATTATTCGAGCCCCAATAGCGAAAAATATTGTATTTGTCGTGAATCGCCTGCTTAATGCCAGCTAAGCCCTTAACTGGATCAACGGTTACTTACCTTGCCCTACTTCAAACATATTTCCTACCTTGCCTTATCTTTCATCGTATTGTGTGGGCTGATTGGTTGCTCCGATGACGCAACTCAAAAAACTCCTGAGAGTGAGGGGCAAACCACCGCCCCATCCGGGCAAAACCCTGCTCCCGAAAAGGCAAAACCGACCTTTCCCCTCGTCTACGTAGAGGAACTCGACCAATACCAGGAATTCTACAAGGATCAACATACCACCAGCTTCAGTCACGTTCCCTCCAAGAACTGGTTTAGTTTCACAGCGGGCAAGGACGGCGTACTCACGAAAATCCTTCTCTACGGCAAGGCCAACGTCGTCCCCAACGAATATTACGGACTTTCCATGAGTGGATTCATCCGGGAGGGCAATCCTCTCACCGGCGCAAAATTCGGTGCCTGGAAACTGAGTCGGGACGACATTCTCAACCAACTGGCAGCTCAAAGCCTGACTGAACGGGACAGTGGCTGGATAACCATCCGTATTCGGGGAGAGGTGCCTCAGGAAGCCGGGCAAACCTATTTCTTCGTCTGCGACAGGATCCCCGAGAAGTCATGGTTCGGAGAGTTTGCCTTCGGAGAAGGAAACCCCTACAAGGCCGGAAGAAACTGGCTCAACTCCGAACACGATTTGGTCTTTCGGACCTACGTAGGAAAAACCAAGGAGCATATCGAGCAAACCCAAATGATTCGCAAGCTCAAGGAACTCGAGGACCTCAAGAAAAACCAGTCCGCCCCGGCCAACGCTCCACCACCCTCCCCCATCCCCGTCAGTCCGCGACCGCCCGACCCCAGCACCTTCCAGACCCTGCCATCCGCTAATGCAACGCAAGCCACCCCGGGCGTTTTGCCTGCAAATAACGGATCCCCCCAGCCTCCACAGGCACCGTCCTTATCCCAACCGGGCGTCAACACTTTGCCCAACCCTCAGTTTGCAAACCCTGGAAATACCCTTCCGGCGCGCCCCATCCTTCCGGAACAAAACTCCAGCCTTTTAAACCGTCTTAACCAAAGGCAATAGCTCCTAGTTCTCGATTTTTGCCGGGAATGGTACCAGGGGGCGGACTTGAACCGCCGACCTCCGCGTTATGAGTGCGGCGCTCTAACCAGCTGAGCTACCCTGGCGTGTGGGAAGAGAAGAACCTACTGCGCGGAAATCGATTGGTCAATGATAAGCATCCCTAACGAAGGAATCCGGCAAGGCTTGATTTCTTCGTCGATTCGGGGTTTCTTTTCTTGCCCTGCATTCGGAGATCGGGAGAGAATCATAAAATGAAATTCACTTACTCAAGAAGATTCTTTGCCAAACAAGTCGCCGGCGGACTGGCCTTCCCCTTCGTAGCCCGTACCTCTTGGGCTGAATCCTCCCCCAACGAGACCCTCATGCATGCCAGTTTCGGAGGCGGTGGAATGGCAGGAGCCGACCTAGGCAACATCAGTTCGCATAAAAACGTCCGGGTTGCGGCCGTCGTCGAGATCGACCCCAACCGCCGAAGGCAGGCCCAGCAGCGCTTTCGGGACGCCAACGTGTACGCGGACTGGCGAGAAATGCTTGAGAAAGAAGGAGAGTCCCTTGACTGCGTAAACGTATCCACGCCCGACCACATGCATGCATGCATGGGAATGTCCGCCATGCAGATGGGCCTCCACGTCTATGGTCAGAAGCCCTTGACGCACGACGTCGCGGAGTCCCGGGCCTTGAATGAATTCGCCAAGAAAAACAAGCTGGTGACCCAGATGGGAATCCAGATCCATTCCTCCACTCAATACCGCACCGCGGTCAAGCTCGTGCATGACGGTGTCATCGGCAAGGTGAAGGAAGCCCACTCCTTCAGTAATAAACGCTGGGGCGACTCCAACCTCAAGCCCGACAGGAAGGACCCCATCCCAGAAGGCCTTGATTGGGACGGATGGATCGGTCCGGCTCCTTTTACCGATTACATCAAGGGCTACTACCATCCCGGGCAATGGCGCAAGCGGCTGGACTACGGAACGGGAACTTTCGGGGACATGGGTTGTCACATTTACGACCCCGCCTTCAAGGCCCTCGGTCTCACCTACCCCGTCTCTCTACTTTCGGAAGGCCCGGCTCCCAACAAGGACAACTGGGGTTTCGACGCCAGGATCCACTACCTTTTCCCCAAGACCAAGTACTCGGTGGGGAAAAACCTCCCCGTCACGTGGTATGACGGGGGACAACGTCCTCCACCCGAAGTAACTGCCCTGTTGGAAGGCAAAAAGCTCCCAGGCCAGGGATCGGTTATCATTGGAACGAAGGGAGTCATGCTCATTCCTCACGTCGGGATGCCCGAACTTTTCCCAAAGAAAAGCTTCTCGGACTTCGTGATCGAAAAGGTCGAAGGCACCAACCACTGGCATGACTTCATTGATGCCATTAAGGGAACCCAACCGATTCCTTCGGCCAATTTTTCCTACTCAGGCCCGCTTTCCGAGACCGTCTTGTTGGGCGGAATAGCGACCCGTTTCCCGAATGAAACCCTGAAATGGAACGCAGAAAAGCTATCTTTCGACGGCAACGAGGAGGCTACGGCACTGATCAAGAGCGAGTACAGAAAAGGCTGGGAAGTCAAGGGTCTCTCATAATCGCCCCGGTCCCCGGGTCGACTTTCAATTCGCCGAGGAAGAATTCCCATCCCAACCACCTTCGCGGGTGGGCGGATGGAACTTGATTTCATAGGGCTTGCCGGAAGAAAGAACGTTTTCTTCGATGGCTTGCCACTTCTTCTGGTTTTCCTCGAAGTTATTCAAGAGATAGCTCCCTGCGGTGGGGGAAATTTGTTTCAAAAGCTCATAAAGGTCCCTGATGACGAACTTCCCGAACCCGATTTGGGCAAAGGGAACCTTTACCTTGTCCCGGTCGCAAAGCATGGAAACGGGAAGCTTCAGTTTCTTCTCCAAGTCGCCTTGGGAAAAGAACTCGTTCATAACCAATCCTGCCCACCTTTCGCAGGTTGCCCAATCCCGACCCGGGTTGTTGATGTCCGCGGCGTGCAGGAAGAAGGCTCCAAGCAAAACGCGAGTGTCGTCCGCCAAGGTAGACGACACCTTTCCCCGAAGACCCAAGTCTCCTTCCACCGCACCGATGGGCTTTTCCTTGCCATCCTGACCTCGCGCGCTTGAGAGAGCTCCCAGAGCCTCGGGTACCACGGAGGACATTATTTTCAACTGATCTTTGTGCCGGGTAATATCGGTCCAGAGGATCGACTGCTCAATAAGGTTCCGGGCCCCTATTATCTCCGCTTGTAGTTCCGGGGACATATCCTCGCGGACTACGAGGATTTCGTGCTTGTCCATAAGGTTTAGCATATGCTTGACCGACCTCTTCTCCTGAAGACTGTCGGTCCCGGTCTCCTCCAGAAAAGGATGCTTTGAATTGATGAGAAAGGTATTGGTCACACCGGTGTGCATGGCATCGTGGCCAAGTCCGGCCAAGACGAGTGAAGCCGCCTCACCGTCCGAAAGATAGACCCCGCCCCCGGATCTCAGCAAAGCATGGGTGACAATCATGACGTCCATGGCATGGGTAAAGGTATGGTACTGTTTCCCAATCAGGGTATAATCGATTCCCTCCGCTTTGCGGCAGTAGCTTTCCCTGATCTCCTCGAAAAAGGACCTCAATCTGGCAGGAGCGGGATCTCCGGGTATTCGGTAGCTCCCCTCATCGATGAACAAAGCCTCGAAAACGGCCATCTGGCTCTCGTGAGTGGAGGAGAGCTCGAAGCTGTCGCTTTCCAAAGTCAGCGAATCGATCATTGGGGAAACTTGGGGCGATTCGCCGCAACCGGATAAGAAATACGACAGGAGTGCAAAAGCCAACCCGCTTCGGGCAGGCGAGGTCATAAGAGGGTCTTTCATCGGTTGGGCTTCGGGCTGTTCTCGTGGGCAAGGTAAGGAAAAGCGCGCGAGCTACCTCTGCTGAAGACCCCGGATCTGGTAGAGAATCGAGGCGGAGTCGCGGTTGAAGGCGGTTTCAAACTCAGGGTAGTAATTGATTACCTCATAAAAGAACTTGGCGACGTCGTAATCGATCACGTGGTACTTATCCCTGAGTTCCTGCTCGGTAGGAAAAATGATTTGCCGGCCAACCCTGAATTCCTGAATCGTGACGGGCATGGAACTGTTGAGCGACAAGATTCTCTTCAGAACCAAGACTCCCTTGAGAACCTCCATGGCAGTCGCTCCCCTTACCCCTGGAGGTGAAACGGCAGGCGATAGAAGGATCCTGTTGCGATTCGGGTCATTGCCGTTGAGCAGGCTCATCTGCTCGACGTAGTTGGACGCACTGGTAACGTTGACTTTTGAAATCCGGGCTCTGGGATGCTCGAAGGGACCAGCCGAATTGGCCTTGTGCTGAGCGAAATCGAAAACGAAGGAATTCTCCCGCTTGGGGTCCTTGAGCTGATCCAGAAGAATACTCAGGAGATGGGTCTTGAACTTGTTGCCGTACTGGGCCGCTTCATTGGACTCGAAAAGCAGGATGTGATCATCGGCGATATACTGATGAAAATTCGACTTGTGAACGATTTCCCAGATCATTCTCCTCACGATTACCTCTTCTCCGGGAACCCTTTTGTTGAGGTATTGAAAGACCGGAGCATCCTGGGCCAACTCAGGATGGGCTCGCTTGTAGGCGGCAAGCTGGGCGAGAATATTTCGGTAGAACTCGCTTTTGGTCGCAAAAGAGAGGTCGAACAGGTCATCGTCCCGAATACGATAAGCATTGCGGAACAGCAAGTTGTCGAACGAGTCAAAGGACTGGGAGTCCTTGGGGATGACGTAGCTGAAGGATTTCTGGTTCGTGTCGATGACGTGGGGAGTCAGCACGATAATGACTTCTCGGTCCGCGTTGCTTTCCAGTTTCTTTTTGAAAAGATTACCGAGGAGTGGAATCTCGGAAAGGACGGGGACGCCGGAAGAGCCCTTGTCCTTGTTTTTGCTGATTAATCCACCCACGATGAATGGGGTATTGTCGGCAACACGGACGAAGGTCTGAACCTGCTTGTTCTCAATTTGGGGAGGAGCGCTTGGATCCGTGGTCGAGAAAACCGCATTACTGACTATGGTCTCGATCTGCATCGTAACCTCCGATCCATCTTCGGTGATCCTGGGCCTTATATTTAGTACGATCCCGGTTGGGATATAGTTAATGCTGGCAAAACTCTGCGTGCCTTGTACGAGGGTGCTCTGGTTGGGAACCTGCCGGCCGACCTGGATTCTAGCTTGGCGTCCGTCCAACACCAGAATGGACGGGTTCGACAAGACCTCCGCATGGCCGTCCTTGACGTAGGCGGAGAGGGTCGCGGAAAGACCCAGGGGAGCCGTTCGAACCATTCCGGGATAGGTATACTGGGTCGTGCCGGTGTAATCCACGTAAGTTCCGGTCACGGTGCTGCCATTCCATTGAAACAACGAATCCTCGTTCGAAAGGAAGGTACTGCCTAGCGTTCCGGTCGAATTCAAGGTGGTTGTAGTCTTCTTGTCGACCTGGGTAAACTGAATCCCAAGCTCCTGCGCCTTGTCCGTATTGATCTCGACCACCAAGGCTTCAATGACGATCTGACTTGCCGGCACGTCGATTTCGTTGCGGAGCAGCTCGACGAGCGAATGCAGTTGGTCCGGGTACGCTCTTTGATAAACCAGTAACAGTCTTTGCTCGGGAGCCCCCGTGGTCTGCTGGTGAAGATAGGTTCCACCCAGAGAGTTGGTCCCCGTGGCGCTCCGGCCTCCATCCATGGCAGGCTGCATCAGGCTGGTTTTCGCGGCATCGATAATCTTTACAACGAGAGGATACTTGTCCACCTGCTTGATCACGGTGAATATGCTCTCATTAACGGATTCTCCACGCGTTGCGGCGAACTCGACCGTCGCATACCCTAGGGATTTCAGGAGGGCAATGACCCGATCGCTCTGCATATAGCCCAAGCGATAACTCTTGAAGGCATAGGGGCTAAGGGGGGAGCCGATGGCTGGCGGAGGTCGATTGGGATCCATGGGCTGAGCCACGGGGGCAACGGGGCGGGGAGCCACTGGTATCGGCTGCGGAGCAACCGGGACGGGCTGGGGAGCCACCGGTATAGGCTGGGGAGCCACCGGGACGGGTTGGGGAGTCACTGGGACGGGTTGGGGAGCCACCGGGATGGGCTGCGGGGCCACTGGGACGGGTTGGGGAGCCACCGGGATGGGCTGCGGGGCCACGGGAACCGTCTGGGCAAGGAGACCTCCCCCCAGGGGCGTTGCCTGTTGGGTCGAGCCATTCGTGTGAACTTTTGCTGAATCTTGCCGGGGGGGCTCTATAAAAGTCGCTTCCTCGCTCAAGCGGAGGCTCTCGATCTTTCCAAAATTCGATTCGACGTCTTGATCCGAAGGTTGTTGCTGAGCCGTAGCGAGGAAGGGAACGAGCAAAAAGAGAAGAAAAGGCGGTGTTTGACCGGCAAATGATTTGTGATGAGGGTTTGTCATGGTATCTCCTTGGGCTTTACGGCAAGTAGGCTGATTCTGGATGAATGGGAAAAGAGACTGGGAAGGTCCGCCATTCCGGCGAAGAAACCTCATAGCGAGCCGGAAAAAAGGGAACCAAGAACCGCCTCCACGGGTAATCGCTGAGACAAGTCACGGGCATTATGGTTTTCGCAATCGAAATCACCTTTTTGAGCGGCTGGTGCCGTAGTCGAAGAGTGTAGCCTCGTCGATTTCTCGGCAAGAACAAATACAGAAAGAGTTTCAATCCCTTGGAACGTAGGACGTGGTCTCCCCGGCGAGAGGCAAAAAAAACCGGATGGATACCCCGGGAACAGGCTTTGTTTGGCATTGGGTCCGACTCCATCATAATCAGCTCAAGTTGCGGCTAATCTGTCCTGCGCCAATTTGCAAACGTCTGGAGACGCGTCTTCCGTAAAGGCCCGACATTTTTCAAGGACGAGCTCTTCCCTGCCTTGGAGCCTTATGTATACCTCAAGAGCCGTCTTGCGGACGAGTTCGTCTTCGTTGGAAAGGAATTGGTCCATAAGTTCCTCGTGCTTGGGAAAGTCATCCTCGCCCACGGAAAGCAGGAAGCCTTGCAACAGCCATCGGCAATCGAGCTTGGCAATGGATTTCAGCAGTGAAGAGGTAAAGCCATCTGAATCGGCATCCCCATAAGACGAATTGAAAAGAGAAACGAAATCATCGGCCAAGCTTGGCTTCAGGACGCCCTTGAGAACCTCCAGAGCCTCCGCCTTGGCATCCGCTCTCTGCGAAGTTAAGGTTTTCATAAGCTTGGGGAAATCGATCTCCTTGTTTTGAGTCGGGAGAATGGAAACCAAAACCTTTTGCCGTAATTTCAATTGGTCATCGAGAGCATGCCTCAAGGGTCGAAGTTTTTCAGAGCGTGGAAACAATTTGGCTAACTCGAGCATGAGGCCGCATTCCTTCATTGCCATGAGAAGCCTGAATTTCCCGAATTTCCTTAGTTCCGCAGAAGGATCATCCAGTTTCGCGGAATCAAAAAACTCAAGCAGCAAAGCGGCCCGGTCGGACGCATCGGAGACTTCCTTCAGCATACCCTTAAAATCCTTGACGGAAAGCTCCTTGCCACAGTTAATCCGAGCCGCGACCAGTTCGGCATAGAGAATGGGCGCGGTGCCGTAATCGATTTGCGAAAGCTCTTCCTCAATCAATTCAGGCGAAAGCTCCTCCTTCCCTCGCTGTGATCCTGGTTGGGAACCGAGAAGAACTCCCTCCAGATCTTGACGATCCTGTTCCGTCAAGACCGGCTCGCGCTTCCCCGCGGAGATTCTCGCCTTGAGGTTATCGATGAGCGAAGAAATGTATTGGCGGTAATTCAGGAAAGAGACGATAAGCCAGAACACGCAAAGGCAAATTATAATGGAATTGAGCCGGAAAACCGTGTCTTCTTGCCAAAAAGGAAGGGTGTAAGTGATCAGAAGACTGATCGAGGCAATGGTGGCGGGACGAGTCAGACCGTCGACCGCACTGTTCATCTGCCCTCTCATTTTCTTTGTTACGGAAAGAAAAAGCATTT
>MDSW01004375.1_pt1 | contig 10882 bp, 10 predicted proteins | sample 811171 | NCBI WGS metagenome assembly MDSW01 (sample SAMN05326641, study PRJNA326480) | marine metagenome | isolation source: seawater | place: Atlantic Ocean: North West | collected 2012 | reverse complement strand
GAAGATGTAGTGCATGCAGTCTCTGGTAGACACTGTGAAAGTGGAGATTTATTAGTAAAAGATGCGATGTTGCCAAGTGATACTATGTCAGGAGATATTCTAATGTCTACTTCTACAGGAGCCTATACCTTTGCTATGGCAAGTAACTATAACCGAGTGCCTAAATCAGGAGTGGTTGCAGTTACTAGTAGTGGTGTGGTTGAGTTAGTCAATAGGCAGAGTTTTCAAGATACTTTTATAAATGACCTTTAGTCGATAAATAATCTTTATTTTGATGCCCAATCATCAACGCCCCTAGTTCCATTTTTTCCACCTGCTCTTTTCTATTGAGTATCGTCTTCAGTTTTTAAAAATGATTCAAAATTCTAATTTATATATAAGCTAATCCCCTACAAGTAGAGCAGTATTTAATATTCTTTTTTTCTTTAAGAAACAAATTTGCACAGTACCAAGTATTACAGCTTGTTGCTTCATACTTATAGCAAATAAATTCTGAGCACCACTCATCACATGTATGTATTTTGTCATCTATTGAATCAATTAACATTTCTAGTTCGTGATCTGTAATCAAACTAAAAGGTTTTTTGTCTCGAAGGTTATAGCTTGCTCTCCAATCAAGAGAGTATTTATAGCCATCATAACAACCAAAACACATACCTTTACAATCTTCATAACATACGTCGGGTCCTTCATCAAAAGGTTCAATCAACGAAGCAATAGACAATACTTTGTCGAAATTGTTGTTTGTTTTTAGGTGTTTCCAGGTTTCTTCTTCAAGAAGCTCTTTAAATGCTAGTTGAATTCTTGTCTCCACAGTAACCATTACAAATTAATTTTAATTACTAAATGAGACATTTATTTGTTGAATTATCTAGATGTAAAATATTAATATATTAAAAATGAATGAACTTACACAGCAAGATAAAACAATTATTTCTTTTCTAGAGGAAGAGATATATCCCTTAGCATCTACAGTTGGATCATTTTATGGTAGTTTTCAGTACACCCAGGTCGAAACCAGCCTATGTGATGCTTTGTCTTATGAAGCTAGGACATCTGGAATAAACCTTGATAGAGAAGTTGCAGTAACACAGTATTACAAAGATATTGTGATGGGTAGTCCAAAAGAGGTTGACTTTTTGGTTTACAGTAATCAAAATTCGGTTGATTTAGAGTCTTCAATTTTAATTGAGGCAAAGCATAATCCTGGAGAAAGTAGCAACAGTTCATATGAGTGTAGGTTTCAATTATTTAGAAATTTATATTCTGCAAAGCAAAATAAAAGTGACGATTTAATAAATGCTAACTACGGGGTTTGCTTGTTTTGGGGCAATAACTCTCTAACAAAGGGAGAGTTTCCTGGAGCTAAAGAAAGCGAATATCTTCTTTTTGAAAATGATACGTATGTTCAGATGGAACTGTGGAAACCAACAGATGAAAGTAGAACTGCATTTGAGAGAATATGGATCAAACAAGACACCTCAGTTGATGCATCACCTACAGTATCTCTTGACAAATTAACAGTTCCACAAATCAAGAAAATTTTAGATCAATTTGGGTTTGAATACAGTTCAAAGGCAAAACTAAACACACTAAAACATATGCTTTTAGAACTTATGAGTGAAAATAATTAATTTTATTTTTAAAGCTATAAATTAAAAATTAACATAGGTTGTGTGGAGTTTACTGAAGACCAATCTAATGCCTTTGAAGAAATCAAGGATATAGATTCCTGGGATATATTTATCCTAACGGGGCAAGCAGGTTCAGGGAAAACACAACTTCTTTACGAGATTCAAGAACATTTTCAAAAAAATAAATGGAAAATCTATCCGGGTTCTTTCACGGGGAGAGCTGCAGCAGTACTGCGAAGAAGAGGGCTAGAGAATGCTAGAACGATAGCGTATTATTTTTACGGCAGACCAACAATTTACCAGGAATTTAAAAAATTATGGAAATTAGTAAGGCTTAAGTTTACTCGAGAGATAGAAGATAAAGAAGTATGGCTAATAGATGAATCATCAATGCTTTACGAGAGGTATATTTCTCAATTAATAGAACACATATACAACCCTGATGAACAGAAATTGGGATTTATAGGAAAAAAACTTCAAGAACTATATGAATCAAATGAATATGAAATTACTCAGAAAAAGAAGATAATTTTTTGTGGAGACGAGGACCAACTTCCTCCGGTCTATGGAGTAGCAAAGCCAGCATTAAAAGAGGAGACTTTTACCAAATTGGGTTTTAAAACAAAAAGCTTTAAGTTAACTTCAAATTTAAGACACAAAAACTCATCTGACATACAGAATGTTGCAAGAATACTGGATAAGTATCCTAATCAAAGAGGCATAGATGAAATAAGATCACAGGGTTTTTCAGATGAAAATGTTGAAATCTTGGAAAGTAATAGTATTGACTTAATAGCTCAAAGGTTTTTAGAACTATTTGAACAAAACCCACTTCAAATTAAATATATTAGTTATAAAAACCAATTTGTACATGAGTTCAATTTATTCATTAGAACACTCCTGTTTGAGACAGGACCAAGAACATTGTTATGTGAAGGCGAACTTATTCATGTTATGAAAAATAATTATTTTTATGACCTGTGGAATGGTGATTATTTAGTTATTGAAAAAATAGAAAAAACATTCGATGGCCCTGATTTAGATGTTCTCTGCTATGTAGAAAATGAAAAAGGCAATAAAGTACAGAAAAAAGATAATGAAGGCAATAAAGTACTCCAACCCTTAAAGCTTTCTTTTACAAGGGTAAAAGCTCGTCACACCGAAACAAACAGAGAATATACCTTTTTCATTGTTGATGAAACTCTAAACAATACAGATGGAGACAATTGGATATATAGATCTAGAGACAATCTTTACCAAGAGCTTACAGAGTATCTTCAAAAATTCTTCTTTTATAGAAACCCAGAATTAGTTGGTCAGCCTTATGCAGACTGGAAAGAGGAAAGAGAAACCGACTCGTACAATAATGCAATTTTTGCAAACTACTCATATGGCATTACAGGGTATAAATCTCAAGGAGGAGAATGGGATTACATCATGGTTGATTTAAATACCGGAATGAGAACAGTACCTAAAGGGTATTTTTACACCTCAGTAACAAGAGCAACAAAAAAGATAATTATTATCCCCCCTCGAGAAGAATCGTTTTAGTTTGTTATGGCAGTTGTTTACGGAAATCTCTCCTCTGAAAAATCTGAACAAAAAGTTTTAAATCACTTAGAAAAAAATTTAAACGAAGAATGGATAATCTACCAAAATTTTCTTCTTGATAAAAATGTAGATGATGGCCAGGTTGACTTTCTAATTTTACATAAAACAATCGGTGGAATAATTCTTGAAGTAAAAGGCGGAAGGATTGAAACTTATCTAGATCCTAACAATGAGTACAAGTGGCTCTCAATCAATAGAAAAAATGAAAAATTTTCAATTAAAGATCCTTTTTTACAAAGCAAAGATCAAGCTTGGAAATTAAAAAGATATTTAAAAGATATTAAAACCATGATGCATAGTTTTAACTTTGTAAACGCAGCAGCTTTTCCTGATGTTCAAAAAATTGATTTTGAATCTCCATTCATGAATGACTTGAATACCTTTTCAAGAGAAGACTTTAATAATAATCTTGGATTTCAGTTCAAAAAATTGCTACAAAACGTTCAGCAAAGGCCTCACACTGAGCAAACTCTCCAACAATTGCACAATTACTTGTTACCCATTTTCAAAACTAACTCAACCCTACAAAGTTCATTTGATTTTATGGATGAACAGTTCAATGAAGCAACCGAAGAGCAGTTTAAGGCCATGATTGAAATTGAAGAGAACTCCAAGTTGTATGTAAAGGGACCAGCAGGCACAGGCAAAACTCTTATTGCAATAAATTTTGCTAAGAGAATGTTAGAAAATAATAAAACGGTTTTTTTTGCTTGTTATACCCAAAATTTGGGTGAATATTTAAAGTCTGAATTTTCGCAGTATGAAAATATTTTTACTGGAAACATACACAGTTTACTTAGAGAAATTTTTTCTTTAGTAAGTGGGAAGATGCCTTTTGACAACGAGGATAAGAAAAAGAAGTTTGAAGAATATACAAATGACATGAACAGCTGGATAAATGATAATGGAACTGACACATTTATTTTTGAAGCACAGAACCTCTATAGATTATTTGAAATATTGGACATCAAAATAAACACAGTCCTTATCGACGAGTGCCAGGATTTCAGTTTAGAAGCTCAAGAAGGAATATCCTTGTTAAATCTTTATAGTGATGAACCAAAGTTTTACATGTTTGGAGACCCAAACCAAACTCAATTATCAGAATGGAAGCCATTGTTTACAGAACCAACAAGAACTTTGAGTAAAAACATGAGAAATAGCAACGAAATTAATGAATTCATAAATAAATTATTTGCACTAGATGTAGAGAATTCAGGAATAAGTGATGATTTAAATGTAGATTATGAGGTATTGTCTGGATTTGAATTAAATAATCAGAAAATAGAAATTCAAGAAAAGCTTCCTAAAATTCTCCACAATTTAACAACTGAAGGAGTAGAGCTTTCACAGATAGCAATTTTAGGGCTGCATGCTGGTCACGCAAATGATATAAGACACTTAAGTGCTTTAGGTAAAAAAATTTATGAACTAGATGAAATTACGGTTGATTCAGCACTTAGGTACAAAGGTTTAGAAAAAGATGTAGTTATTGCCATCTTTCCAGACTATAAAGTTTCAAACACGCAATTGCTTAAGTCTCAAATTTACACAGGAATAACTAGGCCTCAAAAAAAGTTGATTCTACTTATTGGTAATAAAAATCAAGATTATTTAAATTAAATTATTTAAATATTACAAAAGCTTCTTTCCAAGTAGAGGCCCCTTGGTCGATAGGTAAGTTCTTTTCCAGGTAAGACGTATTAATTACAAGTGGTTCATTTTGATCTATATGTGTCCAAAGATAAATATAATAATTGTCTTTTAACTCCATAGCTTTATTAGCTTCATTTCTTGATATATAAAAAGCTTCTTGATTTTGTGAGTTAAATTTAGACTCAATAAAAATTTTAAAAATATTTCCTGAGCTATCTTTTCTATAAGAAATTAAGTCATATCCAGCACTAGTATTATCTACTGATGTCAACTCAGGTTTTTTATTAATTTTTAAAGTATTTAATTTATTTATCTCAAAATTGTACGACATGTATTCACCATCTATTCCAATCTTTCTTTTACTCCAGTTGTCATTTTTAAAGTAGGACTCCACATAAGCCCACCAGTACATTGCATTTAAATCATTATTAATCAATTTTGATTCATTAAATATCTGCATAATTTGAGTGCCATGTTCATATTCTTTAATTTCTGCGAAGAAATCACTTCTTCCCTTTTTCAACAGCCTTAACCAAGGTGGGTTTAGGGACATAATCATTCCCATTAAAATAGCTTGCTTTATTGATACAAGTCCCTCTAAATCTTTGTTTAGTAAATCATTGCCAAATTCTAAATACAAATTATTTACTTCATCTTTTTGAAACATTTCGTCAATGTCATATTTTGCATCCGTAAAAACTTTAAAGTTCGTATTTTCATTCTCTGCTATTTCCTCAAAATACTCTGCGAGAGGGTTAAAAATACTCGGTTTAAATATATTTTCTGACATATTTAAAGACTGTCTAAATATTCATCTAGTATTGAATTCTTCTTGAGGTTTTCATACTCCAGTTCTAAATCGTCTATATAATCATTAATTTCTTCCATACCTATTAGACCAGCATTCTCTAATTCTCCTATATCGTCTTCTCCAAGACTTAAGGGAATAAGCTCTTTATCATTTAGAACTTCGATCATAACTTCTAGTTTCCTTTTTAAATTTGAGCTAATCCTTCTGTCAATTAAATCAAACTCTCTAGGGTGCCACGATTCAAAGATATAGTAATTTACATTTTCAGGAGCTATATCATTAGGTCCCAAAACTCTGTGAATCCTATCTCTAGATTGTAAATATTTTGCACAATCATAAGATCTGTCTACGTAAATTGCATTCCAACAGTTTTTATGAAGGCTGATACCTTCACCACCTTTTTTTGGGTTAGCAACCAAAACTTTGAATTCGTTATTTTTCTTATTAAACAATTCAATATTTTTACTCGCATCTTCGGTTTCACCGTAAAGAGTCAATAATTCACTGTCTATATTTAATATTTCACCTAATTCTTTTGAAAGTGTTTTTATAACATTTGAAAATTGTGACCAGATAATAACTTGTTCGCCCTTTTTCAATATGCTTTCAGCTTTATTTAATGCTTCTTGCATTTTATTTGAGACTCTACCGCCATCTAGAATTTCGTCAAAAAGTTTAACTTCTGCAGGCTTAAGGTTTTCGTTTAACTCATCATAGCCTTTAGATAAAACTTGGGTTACTAGCCCATGTGGATCAACCGAGCACCAAATTTGCCTTATTGGAGCTTTTTGAATTTTTTCAAGAGTTTTGAGATTGCTTTGTTTATATATTGCTCTATATTTATTTACAATTAGTTCGTATAAAGCAGCTTGAGTTAAACTCATAGGCACCCTTACAGCTTCATGGGGAGTAATTTCCCTCAATCTCAATTCACTTTTAACTGTTCTTGTAAATAAAGGCTGTATTTTTTTACCTGGGACATCACTATTTTTAATCTCACTACCTAAACCACAATTTGGATAAAGAAACTCAAATTGAGAGACAATATCGTATATTGAATGAGGAATAGGAGTACCAGACAAAATATCTCTTCTTTTTGAAAACAACGAAGTTGAGAGTATATTCTTTCCTGTTTTGGAAACATCAGCACTATTTTTTCTAATTGCACCTTTAATCCTATGAGATTCATCAAGAACCATGTGTACTTCATATTTGAGTAGAATTTTAATTATTGCATCTACAGATTCTCTATTCAGAAACCTATTGTATGTGACTAGTGCAAGCGTGTTATCATCAAATTTCTGTAGGAGCTTTTCTAAATCTTTGTTGGATTTTATTCTCACTACCCTATATGAGCCTGCTTTCATTTCTGACACTTCTTCTTCCCAACTATCCATTACTTCATTGTTTGGAACTACAATTAAAAGTTTTGCTATACCTGTAAGTTTGTTTAATCCGAGAAGAGTAGTAGTTTTTCCCGCACCAGGAACAGAGAAGTTTGCTGAATTAGGGCTTGATATCATTTTTTTTATATCTCTAATTTGCGTATCTAAAAAAGGCCTTTTAAATCCAGAGTTTTTTAAAAATTCCTGATCAATAGTTTTATCGTCACTTTTATTTGTATCAAATCCATACTCTAAAAATTGAAGGTTTATTCCATGATTTGCAAATAATCGTTCTAAATATTTATCAATATCGTAATTTACACTTTTAAAGGTTTTTCTGTAAATAAGCCAAAAGTCCATCAATCTGATCCAGATTTTAGACTCCTCTTCTTTTAGAGGTTCTAGGTAGAATTTTGAAATACTGTTTTTAATAAAATGAAAATCATCATCAGAATCTATATTTTCAATGGCAATATTGCTAAAGTCTGAAGTGAAACGAACTTTAATCGGCATTAAAATTTACTATTTTAGAGTGAACTTTCTCAACCCAGTCTTCAATTGCTTTCAATCTTGTTTTTGCTTCATCTAAATCATCTTGAATTATTGTTTCATTGTATTCAACTAGTAAATTTTCAAATTCAGACTCCATGCCTCTGAGCGCTCTTATTACTTCAGTGTTCCTGTCTTCCTCATCAGATTTTTCGTCATTTTTTTTCTTTTTCTCAATAACTTTTTCTGTAAACTTGGTCCATTCGTCTTTGTCTTTATCTAGAACTTTTTCAAGCTTATCTTCTAACTTTTCTGGGTCACTAGTTCTGCATACATCTGTAAATGCAGTGTAATAGTCATCCCACTTCTGTAGCATTTTATAACTAGAGCCAGCCAAACTACCATTTTTATGACCTGTTATAAAAGTAAAACCAAAGTTAAACTTTACTGCCTTTTCGAAACCAGGATCATCATCAATAAACTTAGTAAGATTGTTCATGTCAAACAATACATCTTCTTTTTTTAAATCTTCTAATTTTGTGCTTTTGTCATCATTGTTTTGTCTGAATACTAGATACTTGTTAGTCACTTGATGTCTTTTTATAATTAACTTAGCTTGATTAGCTTTCTGTCTTGGAGTTTCACCATCAAGGTTGTACCGTTTAGCTATTTCTTCAAATACTTCTGAAGAATTATCTACTTCAGGGTCATATATTTCTTTGTATTGTCTATAAATCTCACTATCTTGATCAATCCAATGATGTTTTAGCTGCTTGTTTCTGGTAAGATTTTTGTCATTTTCAATTTGCTTATTTCTAGTTCGTGAATTATCACCTGTTTCATCTGTAACAACCGTACATTGAATACTTTTTAACTTATCCCTTGCCTCAATACTTCCTGAATTTAAAACTTCTCTAATTGCAGAAAGACGCCTGTTTCCATCGATAACTACTCCAGCAGAGTCTACTTCTAAATAATCTCCCTGTTCTCCAGTTGATAATTCTTGAAAAATATCATAACCTTCTACTTGAGATTCTTTAAACAAAAACTGGTGAAGCAAAAATTGAACATCTTGGTCATTCATTCGCTCGTAAATACTATTAATTAGGGAATCTACTTTATTAGGGTCATATTCATTGTTTACATCTTGCAGATGAGTTCTTACCCTTGCGTTGTCAACGTTATATAAAAGATATTTTGGATCTAAGCTAACAACTTTATATTGATTTGTTTCTTTTGGTAGATTGGAAATCTTAGCAGATAGCTGAGATGACCTCACCTTACTAGTAATGTGCCTTTTTCTTGTTGACGCATCTGAAATAAAATCAATTGTATCTAAGCTAGCCAGTTCAACCATGAAATTATTTTATCTCTATAACTAGTATTGGGCAATCAAGAAAAGCATTGAATTCTTTCAAATCTTTTACCACACCTTCGAAGCTTGCATTGTTGCTTTGCTTAGCATTCTCATCTCCTAAAACTAACAACACACCAAAAAGAATTTTTCCTTTAGCGTATGCAAGCGATAATTTTAATATGTCCACATATGCCTGACCATAATGCCCCATTTGTACTTGGACACCTATATCATTTTTCTTAAGGTGAATATATTTGTTACTATTTTCAAACACCATTAATTTAGGCACAAAACCATTCTTCAGAAGACTCTTATTAATTTTTTCTTTTATTTCTTTTGGTTTGTAGTATCCAATTTCAAAATTTTCATCTGTAATATATTTATTTATAGTTTTTAATATGCTGTTCGCAGACTCTTCAGAACAATTTATAGAAAATAATCTTCCAGTATTCATTAAAAATTATTCTATGAAATTGTAGTGAAATAGTAAATAAATAATCTTAATACTTACTCCAAATTTTTTTTAAATCGGGATTTAAGTCAATGCCGACTCCAACTCTGCCTTCTTCTTTAGCTGCAAGAGCTGTACTTCCAGTCCCACACATAGGGTCTAATACTAAATTTCCTTTATCAGTCGTCACTAATATTAATCTTTTTAAAACTTCTCTAGGAATTTGATTAACATACAGTTCTTTATCCTTACTAACATTTTTAACTAAATTTATTTCCCACCAGTTATATAAATTTGTTCCAGTTCTTCCAGACTCTATAAGTTTTTTTACCCTTTTATCAGTAGGGTTCTTGTATGGCTGCGAGACCCTATCAATATAAATTTTTGGCTCCTTTTTTGTTAACCAGAGAATAGATCTATGAGCTGTCGTAAACTTTCTTTTACTGTGACCAATATTTGATGGGTAAACCCAACTAATCCACTGGTGGATGTTCCAATCAGTTAACTTTATTGTTTGAAACAATTCTGCAATTATCTCTGGATAGTTTATCAAAAACATAGAACTGTCTTTTTTTGTGCTTTTATAAGAGAGGTCTAAAACATCGTACATCAATGCTTTGTATTCTTCAGGGTCAATATTGTCCTTATAGTTTTTTCCATAGTTAAAGTTGATGTTGTATGGTGGGTCAACTATTACTGTTTGGACATTTTTTAAAGGCATAACTTTTCTAAAGTCATTAAGATACAACTTTAAATTTTTACCCTCTACGACAGGAAGAACATTATTAGTAACCATTGAAGATATTTTACCAACAATCTGAGACTCTTTTTAAATCAAAATGCAATTTGCATCTTACAACTTTATACTTTTTTTATGGTAAATAAAAGACCTGAAAAAACTGGAAAAAGTTTTGAAAACAACATTGAGGCACAATTAGTAAATCAAGGTTATAAAAAAGTAAAGGCCAAAGATTTTAATGAGTTATCACAAGAATCTTCTGACAAGATATATGCTTCACAGTTCCTTCTAGGAGAAAATATTTATAACGGTAGACAAATTGTTGACTTTATCATTTCAAGAGAAAATGCGGAACCTTTGGTAATCCAAGCTAAGTGGCAGCAATCAAAAGGATCTGTGGATGAAAAATTTCCTTTTTTAATAATTAATTTAAAAGAAAAAAATCCTTTTCAGAGCCTTGTTGTGATTGATGGTGGTGGCTACAGGTCTGATGCAATTACTTGGATGAAAGAACAGATTGATGATAAATTAATTGGGGTATTTTCCTACAGCGAATTTATGATTTGGAGTAATAATGAATTATAAAATGTATATTTACTTTACATCTTTAACAACGGGTATTTCTCCAGTCAAATTATCTAAATTTCTTTGATATTCTGACTCTTTTTCTCTAATAACTGCACCATTTGGATTGGTAATCATCCTATCAAACTGTGGAATATCATGTTCTTTGTACCATGTTGGAGGCT
>MDSW01216187.1_pt1 | contig 10883 bp, 13 predicted proteins | sample 811171 | NCBI WGS metagenome assembly MDSW01 (sample SAMN05326641, study PRJNA326480) | marine metagenome | isolation source: seawater | place: Atlantic Ocean: North West | collected 2012 | reverse complement strand
TCTTTGAAAATAAATATGAAAAAAAATTATATGATTATTATTCAAAATTAAATTTAAAATATAATGATAATTGTAATAACTTAATATTTGATGCTAGTACACTTGCCTTATTTACAGAATCTATAGATATTATAGAAAAGTTTTTTGATCACACTTTGGTCAACGAAAATGACAATAAGTTGCGTAATAATAGGCTTAAACTTTTATATGATTTGGAAAAATACTTTTCAGATTTTGCTAATTTTGAAAAAATTGAAGATTAACTCTTATCAGATCCAAGGCCAGAAAATCTTTTATTAAACCTTGCAACTTGGCCCTCAGAGTCCATAATTCTGTGTTGTCCAGTCCAAGCTGGGTGAGATTTAGGATCTATATCAAGTTTTAAGGTGTCACCTGCTTTTCCCCATGTTGACCTAGTTTTGAATTTTGATCCATCGGTCATAGCTACGGTAATTTCATGATAATCAGGATGTATTTCTTTTTTCATTTTGCTACTTCAATAATCTAAAGTAAAAATTTTATACTTGAAGGCATCGTTACGTTCAAGAGGCATTTTCTTTTCTTCTAAGTATTTATTGTCTTTAATTTACTAATGCCCAAAGCTAGTACAATTAACATTATCATCGCACCAGTAAAATAAGGCCAATCACTTCCAAGTGTTCCAAACAGGAATCCTGCCCAAGCTGGACCAAAAAAACGTGCCATAGTTGAAGCCGAGCGGGTTACACCCATTATTTCTCCCATCTCTTCTTTTCCAGTTTGAAGAGATATTAGACTATTTAAAGCCGGTGAAATAACAGAAAAACCATAACCTGCAATTGACATGGCAATTATAAGTATAGTGATGTTTGAGCTAAAAGGGATCAGTGCTATTCCTACCGATAGTGCAAGTGATCCTTGAATAATTAATCCATTCTCACCAAATTTTTGGGTTAGACGCCCAATAAGACTACCTTGTATCAAGGCACTAAGGATACCGACAAATGCAAATAAATAGCCATTTTGCTCAGGACCCCAGCCAAATTGTCTTCTTGACCACATAGCAAATGTTGCCTCTAGGCCGGCAAAAACTAGTGTAGATAGAAAAGTTAATACTAATAACAGTCCAAGGTGAGGAATTTTAAAAGCTTTTTTCATCATAGATAGCGGATTTCGAGGAGATTTGCAGGCTAAGCTTTGCCTTATATCAAGTGAAAGTGATTCTTTTAACAATCCAGATGCTAAAATCAGTGCAATAGCAGATAGAGCTGCAGCAGCAAATGCAGGACTTTGAAAATCTGCATTTATTGGATCAGAGCCAGCTAAAATACCACCAATAGCGGGGCCTGATATAAAACCAATTCCAAATGCAGCACCAATCAAACCCATTCCTTTGGCCCTGGTTTCATTAGTGGTAATATCAGCGACATATGCAAATGCAGCAGAAATATTACCAGCCATAGCGCCACCAACTGCTCGGGCTGCAAATAACATCCATAAGCTCTCTGCGAACCCAAGCCAAATATATGACCCAACAGCACCGGCCATACTAATAATTAGTACCGGTTTACGGCCAATACGGTCACTTAATTGCCCCCAAAAAGGGGCAGCTAGGAATTGGGTAAATGAATAAGTTGCCATCATTAAGCCAACTATTTCAGGGGAGGCTTGATAGTATTCAGCATAAAATGGCAATAGTGGAATAATGATACCAAAACCAACGAGATCAATCACTACTATTAAAAAAAGTATCGGCATAAGTTTTTTTTGAAATCCTGATAAATAATTTAGTTTTGGAATATGGAAAAAAAGATTTGAACAAAAGTATTAAATATATGATTAGGTCAGCGTTGTGTTAATTTCAATTCGATCCTGCGGTTTCTTCGCTTACCAATTTCATCGTTTCTATTTTCCAAAGGTTGAAACTCTCCAAAACCAGTAGCGGCAAGATGTTTTGGTGAGAGACCATGTTCAATCAATAATTGAACTACTGAAATTGCTCGTGCAGATGATAGCTCCCAATTAGATGGAAAGCGTGCAGTACTAATAGGATCTTTATCTGTATGTCCGTCAACACGTAAGACCCAATCAATATCAGTTGGAATTTTTTTAGAAATTTCCAATAATGTTATTGCCAGTTGACGCAGTTGTAATTTTCCAGCATTCCCAATATCAGCTGCGCCTTTAGCAAATAATACTTCAGACTGGAAAACAAATCGATCACCAACAATTCGAACTCCTTTTTGTGATCCTAAAACATCACGTAGGCGACCAAAAAACTCAGAACGGTAACGATTTAAGGTGTTTACCTTGTTAGCTAGAGCAGCATTCAAACGCTTTCCTAAAGATGCAATTTGAATATTTTTCTCAGCTGCACTTTTTTCAGACTCATCAAGTGATTGTGAGATGCTTTCAAGAGTTTGGCGAAGTGCGGCCATTTGCTTATTCAATAGAGAAACCTGAGCAAGGGCACTTTTAGAAATTTCTTTCTCTGTTAAAAGCTTTTTTCCTGATTGTTTTAATTTACTAGATACTTCAAGAATTTTACTTTGTAGTTTTTCTTTTAAGGCTCGCATCGCGGCAATATCTGCTGTTAAATTGGAAATCTCAATCAATTGCTGTGCAGAGTTTGATTTTCCTATTTTAATAGTGGACAAAGCAGCGTTTAAACTTTCTTTTCTTTTCTCTGCTGAAGTACGCAGCTTATTCAGGTTAGACTTAAGGTCATCTTGCATAGTTACGGAAATCTGCAATTCCCCTGACAACTGAGCTAAATTTTTGCGAAGGTCAGATGTATTTTTCCGCTCTAGTGATAGCATTTCTGCTAATTCACCCACTTGATTTTGTAATTTTAATAGTGCTTTGTCACGGCCTGATAAGGCTTGTCCTAAGAAAAATTGTGCAAGAACAAAGATCATTAGCACAAACATAATTACCATTAAAAGTGTTGCTAATGCATCTATGAAACCGGGCCAGATATTGGTATCACGTTGTTGGCGACGAGTAATAGTGGCCATAACGGCGATCCTATATGTCGTCCGTAACGTTACCCGAGGCTGCGATAGTTCGGGCTAGAAATTTAACTTCATTACGTAAATTTTGAATTAGGTCTTCACGTCCTAGATTTAAATCTTTGGATAACCGTGCTAGATGGTTATCAAGGTTCCTAATATGTGTGCGCGTTTGCTCATCTATATTATTATTTTCTGATGACTGGTTAATATTAGCTGCGATTTGAGCTAGAGCTGGTTCAATTTTTAATTGTATTTCTGCTAAACTTTTCATTAAAGCTTGCTCGGCAAGCATGTGATCTGTAAGGGTCTCAAGCTTATCTCCCAAAGAAACTATTTTATTATCCACAGACTGACGGCTCTCTTCTCCACGTATTAAAATCTTCTGAAGATTTTCAAGACCTTCTGCAGTTTGTTCAAGAAGCGCTTGTACATAGGCTGGGATAGGTTGATCAGTCTCATTTAAAGCAGAGCCTGTTGCTAACCTAGTTACTGTTGAAAGCCATTCTTCAAGTTCGTTATAAAAACGGTTTTGTGCTTGATTTGCTTGTAAATCTAAAAAGCCAAGTACCAAAGACCCGGCAAGACCAAATAAAGATGATGAGAATGCTGTTCCCATACCAGAAATAGGTGTTTTAAGCCCTCTTTTTAAGTCATCAAATACAGTAGTAGAATCTCCGCTTTTGACTGAAAGACTATTGATGACGTCGCCGATTGAAGCAACAGTTTCTAGCAGTCCCCAGAAAGTGCCCAAAAGCCCTAGAAAAATTAGAAGTCCTGTGGCGTAACGTGAAATATCTCGAGATTCATCTAATCTAGACAAAATTCCATCTAAAAGCGAACGCATTGCTAGTGTTGAGAGACTAAGGCCGTCTCTATGTTTGCCAACCATTGTTGCCATTGGCGCCAGTAATTTAGGAGGTCTGGGCGCCGAAGATACTGCTGCCTCACTTTTCTGGAAACCTTTAATCCAAGCAACCTCGGGATACAACCTCCAAACTAGGCGAAAGTTATATATAATACCAAGTATTAGTACACCAATTATAAAACCATTTAGTGGTGCATTTGCCATAAAGGCATTTTGGAGTGGCAAAAAAAGAATACCTCCAAGTGCACCTACTGCCACTATGAACAAAATCATTCTAAGTAGGTGTTGGCGAGGTTTGGTCATCGTTCGATGATATTCACATCAACCCTATTAAGGGGTTTCTCCGTTGTCTTACTGCCGAGTGCTCGAACATCAATACGAGTGGACTTAACACCATTTTCTATTAAAAAAGACCTGACAGAGAGTGCGCGAGAGAGGGATAGGCGTCGCGCCTTGCTAGAAGAAATTGTTTTGCCTCCTGCGTAAGCCATCAGCTGTAAACGAGAATTTGACTTGCCTTTAATTTTTTTTGCAAGGGTTTGAAGACTCTTTTTTGCTTTTTTTGGAAACTTGGATGCCTTGGCGTCAAATTTAATTCTAATTGTATTTTCAGTACCAATGATTTTTTTAGCAGGCATTAAAGAAGCCTTTTCTTTATTGGCAGGCTCTTTTTTTTGTTCTGATTTAGAAATTTTCGCTATTGATTTTTTCAAGGGCGGGGGTGCAATTTCTGGTGGCTTCGGCAGTTTTTTTACTAATACCGGAGCAACTAAGTTTTTTATAGCTTTTTTTGAGTTAACAGGGGCTACGATTTTCACTGGAGATGATTCTGCAATTAGTGGAACCGGAGGTTTTAATGCAGTTATTTTTGGTTGTATTGGCTTTGCTATTTTTAATTCTTTAACGTAGGCGTTTTTTTTAGCTCTAGTAGTAGATTTTATATTATGCTTTATGGGTTTCTTACCTAATTTTCTTAGTTTTATTTTCTTTGGTGAATTTGGAATATTGATGTGAAGCGTAGAGATAGGAGCTGAAGAGCTAGGCAACATAAGGGCACGATTGAGTTCTAGGCTACGCGAGTTTTTATCGTAAGTAGAGGGCAGTGCTTTTGGCCCAGGGTTACTAATTACGCTTAGATCGATAATAACGTTCTCTGTGCTAATATCCGGCATTTGTGAAAAAACAGGATTTAAAGAAAACATTAAACAGATAAAAGAAGATAATACTACCAATCGACAGAATTGAGATGAAGATTTATACCTTTTTAACATAGCTATCATGAAGATCCCGTTCATATTTAGGGTTGCCATATTTAATCTATACGAATTTTAACTTTATCAATCATACTCAAGGGTAGTCTCACAAACAACAATTTTGGTGTTGTGCGCATTTCAATGTTTTGCAGCTTTATTAAGAAGTTTTGATAAACCATCGTGAAGATAATCATTAGCAGCGATTATATCTCCACTTTTTAACATATCTTTGTTGCCATCTAGGTCGCTTACAAAACCGCCTGCCTCACGAACAATTATTATACCAGCCGCAATGTCCCATGCATTTAGGCCACTCTCCCAAAATCCCTCAAAACGTCCTGCAGCCACATAGCATAAATCAAGTGCAGCTGATCCAAATCGCCGAATGCCAGATGTTTCAGGCATTAAAATTTTTAATTGTTGTAAAAAATTCGAATGTCCGTCACGCCCGGCAAATGGGATACCAGTAGCAAATATAGCATCTTTCATATTTTTTCGTGCAGATACTCTGATGCGGTTATTATTTAAATAAGCCCCTTGTCCCCTTTCAGCGGTAAACATTTGATCATTAACCGGTTCATAAACTACTCCTGCATGGAGCTCCCCGTCCCTTTCCAGTGCGATTGAAATTGAAAAATGTGGAATGCCATGAAGAAAGTTAGTGGTTCCATCTAGAGGATCGACTATCCATCGATTAGATGTATCTGATCCAACTATTTCACCACTCTCCTCCAATAAGAATCCAAAATTTGGTCTCGCTTTTCTTAGTTCGTATACTAATGTGCTCTCAGAATTAGTATCTGCAGTCGAAACAAAATCACTAGTACCTTTTTTTGAAACCTGAAGGTGTTCAACTTCACCAAAATCTCGAATTAATCCACGAGCTGCTTTTTGCGCTGCTTGTGTCATGACATTCAATAAGGCTGATTTTGGATACATTGATTTTATTTTCGTTTACTCTTTAGCTCGCTCTACATAAGAACTATCAATAGTATTTACAACAATTCTGGTGCCAGCCTCAATATGGGGAGGCACAAGGCATCTAACGCCATTTTCAAGTAAGGCTGGCTTATATGAGGAAGATGCTGTTTGCCCTTTAACTACAGCGTCAGCTTCTTCAACGGTTAGGATTACGTTATCAGGAAGTCTGACGCCAATTGGATGACTTTCATGGCTTTCAATAACAACAGTCATGCCATCTTGCAAAAAAGCAACTTGATTATCGCTGAGCATTTCTGAATTTATCGTTATTTGTTCATAAGTTTCTGTATCCATAAAAGTATATATATTGTCGTCAGCGAAGAGAAATTGATTCTCCTTTTGTTCAAGATGAGCTCGCTCTACTGTTTCTGATGCCCTAAAACGTTCGTTGAGTTTGGTTCCAGAGCGGATATCTTTTAACTCCACCTGAAGATATGCTCCACCTTTTCCAGGTTGAGTATGAGTGGTTTTAATGACGCGCCATAGACTTCCTTTGTGTTCGATGACCATCCCAGATTTGATGGCATTGCCATTTATTTTCATAGCATAATTCCGTTTTCAAAAGATCATTTCGGATGAAAGTTGCGAAAACTAGCACCTTGTTTGGCCCTAAGCAACGAAGCTATTAATAGTTTTAGAAGCATTGTCTATAGCTTTATTAAATTCACGCACTGCAAAACCTGGCCCATTTGGACAATCCCAAACAGCTGAAACTACTGCTAGAAAATCGGCTCCTGATCGAACCAGTGATTGACAATTCTTTGGTGTTATCCCGCCAATTGCTATGGAAGGCACAACCATTAATTCGCTCCACCATCTAATTATTTCAACACCGGCAGTATAATTTGCTTTTTTTGTTTTCGTAGGAAAAAAAGCACCAAAAGCGACATAATCAGCTCCTTTTTCAGCAGCTTCAATGGCTAGATGTTTAGAGTTATGGCACGTTACACCAACGATATTATTTTTGCCTACTATATTACGAGCTTCAGTATATGATATATCTTTTTGGCCCACATGTGTTCCGTTACATCCACTCCTAAGAGCTAAATCTGGGCGGTCGTTAATTATTAGAGGGAGATTTCGTTTTTCACATAACGGTAATAAAGTTTTAGCTGCTCTAAGAATTACACTGTCGTCTACATTCTTAAGACGCAACTGAACTGCTGCTACGTTTCCAGCATCTAAAGCTTCGGCTAATGGGGTGCAAAATTCTTCTGGATCAAAATTTTGTGGTGTAATGAGATATAGACCACATTTAGTTTCTTCTTGTAAATCTTTCACATTAATCTCCATTTAACCAAGATCTAATTGCACTTTCTGGGTCATCCAGGCCAAGAAGGTCTAATGCCAATGTTGAATTTAAGTTTTCATCAGAATGAACTACTTCAACGCTTGCTTGCAATTGTTTTGCGATGTCAGATATTTTTTTCAATGCTTTTACTGATACGTCAATACGAATTGCTTTTATTCCATGGCGAAGTGCACTTAGTGCAATTCCTGAATCACTTCCACAGTCGAAAACTGCTTGTACTCTTATGCCCTCGTATCCAATTTTAGCTTGTTCAATTATTTCATAGAATACTTGCGGCCCAAGATAAGTAGCAGCACCGGGTGCGCTTCTTAATACTACCTTATAGTTGCGACTTGATGCGACGGATACTGCAGTTATGGCATCTTCAAGGTTGTGAATAATAATTGGGCGATCTGTCATAAGAATAGCAAGCCTTTTTCTAAAAACTTCGCAGATATCCTAAAACATTTATATTCAAATTATAACAATTTATAAAATTGAGAAGAGTTCAGTATTTCATTAAGTTGCGTTTTGCATGGTTAGAGCAGTATCAGGCATACGATTTGAATAGCCCCATTCGTTATCATACCAGCTTAGAACCCGAATAAAGTTTTCATCGACTACTTGAGTTTGCGTTGCGTCAAAATTGGAACTAGCTGGATTATGGTTAAAATCAACAGAAACCAATTCAGCCGTAACGTAATTAAGTATCCCTTTAAGGTGTCCATTTGCGGCTTCCCTAACGGCCTCATTGATTTCGTTAATAGAAGTTCTTTGTTTGGAGACAAATGTAAAATCAATTAGAGATACATTTGGTGTGGGCACTCTAACTGCAGCTCCGTCTAATTTGCCATCAAGTTCTGGAAGTACTTGGCCAAGTGCTTTAGCAGCTCCTGTTGTTGCGGGTATCATATTAACAGCACAAGCTCGCGCACGACGGGGGTCTGGGTGATTTTTATCAAGTGGGCGTTGATCACTTGTGTAGGAATGTATAGTTGTCATATAACCTTTTTCGATGCCAAAATTTTTATTAAGTATATCTGCGACTGGGGCTAAGCAGTTTGTGGTGCAAGAGGCGTTAGAAACGATTTTGTGGCACGCTTCAAGTTTTTCGTGGTTGACGCCATAAACAACTGTTAGATCTACATTCTTTCCAGGAGCTGATAGCAGTACTTTGGACGCTCCCGCTTCAATATGTTTTGACGCAGAATCGCGATCAACAAATAGGCCAGTGCTTTCAAAGACAATATCTGTTCCTAATTCTTTCCATGCAAGGTTACTTGGGTCGCGCTCTGCCATAAATTTTATAGGTCCAGTTCCAACATCAATTGTGTCTCCACTAGTTCTAACTTCACATGGGAATACTCCGTGATTGCTATCATACCTAAGAAGATGAGCATTCAATTCAATTGAGCCAAGATCATTAATTCCGACTACCTCAATGTCTTTGCGCTTATTTTCTATTAAACCTCGTAGGATCAATCTACCAATTCTTCCGAAGCCGTTAATTCCTACACGTAGAGCCATTTAGGCCTCCTTATAAAAAGACTGATACGAACAATTTGATCTCTGGCCTTTGTATGCAATATCAATGATAGTTCAAAAAGCATTATACATCCCGTATAGCTATCGACCTCGGGCCGCAAATTAATGGAAAGACCGATTTCGTCAAACGAATTTTGATGACACTATCCATTTGATAGCTTCATGATGCCAAATTACATAAACTTAGAAGTTTCCTATTTGTATACTAATTTTAAATTTGGACTTGCAAATAGTCATTGCTTATTCTTACTTAACATCTAACTTCTTTTTTTAATCGGTTTAAAATTAAAGATTTGTCCACCAGGTAATTTTGTGCGTTCTAGTGACAAAAATTGAATTACAAAAACTTTCTAATATGAATATTGCAAACGCTAGGCTTCATGCTGCATTAGAACGGCTTGAGAAAGCTCTAGTAGATAAAAGTAAGGCTCTATCAGATACAAACTCAGACATTAAGTTGTCGGAAGCTTTGGAAACTGAAATAAATGTTCTACGAAGAGAAAACACTCGACTAAAATTATTGAATGAAACAGTTTCTAAACGCCTAGATGGTGTTATTGGTCAACTCAAAGACTTTATAGAGGACGTATAGATTTGGCCCAGGTTACCGTTACTATTAATGGAAAAAACTATAAGGTCGCCTGTGACAACGGTGAAGAAGAACATCTAAAGAAACTTGGTATAGTTCTTAATGACCGTGTTAAAGAAATTGCTAATAAAGTAGGGCAGGTAGATGAAGCACGACTTCTAGTCATGGCTTCTCTTTTGCTAACTGACGAATTATCAGATGTTTATTCTGAGCTTGAACAAATTCGTACAACAGGCGCTCAGTTAGTTGCTGGTGATACAATCAGTGTGAATATTGAGGAGGTAGCTAAAAAAATAGAAAATATTGCCGAACGGATAGAACAAGCTTAAGTATAGCTTAGGGCGGTTTCTGCCTGGAACGTCAGACAAAGATATCTCTGGGGCTATTCCGATCCATTGGGAGCTGTCCCTGTCGGATCCCTGGATTCGATATATGGCACCCACCTACACAAGTAGGCCACAGTGGATTCTATGGTCAACGTCCAGTGCGGGGCCGTCTTATTAATTAAAAAGCGCTATATTTTAAATCTAAAGTGGTGAAATTTTAAAAATGTCTGTTGATAAAGAAAAAATTGAGCTTCGTCGAAGGGCAAAAGAATTAAGAAGTACATGGGCTAGAGAAGGGAATGGCGAGGCAGCAAAATGTTTGAAAGAATATTTCTTGAGTATTCTAGAGGACTCTAATTTTAAAAATAAAAACTCAGAGATTATCGCAGGTTTCTGGCCCATTGCAGATGAAATAGATGTTCGCCCATTGATATCTGAACTACATGCAAATGGTTATATAATTGCTCTGCCAGTTGTAGTTGGTGTGGGCAAACCTCTAATTTTTCGAGTTTGGGAGCCGGGAATTGTTCTTGAAAAAGGTGGCTTTGGTACACGCCACCCTGGTTCCAACCAACTCGAGGTGCAACCTACAATTCTATTAGTGCCATTGCTGGCTTTCGATCTTAACGGACAACGACTTGGTTGGGGCGGAGGGTTTTATGACCGAACAATTTCAAAGTTTCGTTCGAAAGGTTCTGTGGTAACGGTGGGTGTTGCATATCAGAATCAGCAAGTAGATTTTGTGCCTCATATTTCAACGGATGAACCTTTAGATTGGGTAATAACAGAAACCAAAGCTCAGAAAATAATTAAGCAATGAAGATACTTATTTGTGGAGATGTGATGGGCAAAGCGGGTCGGCAAGCGATTGAGAATAACTTACCAGAGATTCGTAAACGCCTAAGCATAGATTTTGTGATAGTTAACGGTGAAAATGCAGCTCATGGTTTCGGAATTACCGATAAGATTTGTAAATCAATCTATGCTGCTGGTGCAGACGTTATTACTACCGGTAATCATGTTTGGGATCAGAGAGAAAT
>MDSW01095748.1_pt1 | contig 10884 bp, 9 predicted proteins | sample 811171 | NCBI WGS metagenome assembly MDSW01 (sample SAMN05326641, study PRJNA326480) | marine metagenome | isolation source: seawater | place: Atlantic Ocean: North West | collected 2012 | reverse complement strand
TGAAAACAGAGTTTTTCCGCATGCCCCTTAATGCAATTTTAAGAGAAAAGGACCCAGTTGATTTTTATCTCCGAAAGTGGGCTAAACAGATGAAAGATCTCTCCTCAAATCCTGATTTTAAAAAGCGCGTCGAAGACAGTCTCGAAAGTTTCTCATACCGCGCTAACCAATTGGATCTTGAATCAGATGAGAAATAGTAAAATAAAAAAATTAGGGGGCCCGAAGGCCCCCTAACCCATTCTAATGTTCCTAGAGAACTTTAGAATTTAACTTTGAAACCGCCAACAATGCCCATTTCACTGATATTTTGGGAACTGTCGCTGTCGTTATCAATGTCGGCATTGAAGATAGATCCTTCAAGGCTTACACCGCCACCCAGTTTCTTCGAGTAACCGGCTGTAACGATTGTTGTCTCGTCATCATTACCATTAGTAGCTTCGTTAACCGCTACACCGTACTGAAGGCTGACTGCTGTAGACTTATTCATCTGATACTTAACAGATGCGCCAGCGTCAGTGTTTTTTGCACCAGAGCCGGTATCTTCTTCAGCAGAGAAGGCTGCGAAAGTATAAGCGCCACTCGACATTGTAACACCCATGTTCCAGCCATCTTCTGTAACTGATCCGGTGTCAACCTGGGAGTAACCCATTGCGAAGCTATACTTGGCTCCACCAGCTTTTCCAGCGTATTTCACCATGGCGGAGATACCATCACGATCACCCGATGTTTCTGAGTCATCATAATCACTATCAGTGCCACCAGAAGCGTCAGGCATATAGGACACGATAGCAGAAATGTTGCCCATTTTCGGTGTGAAATAAGTGATGTTCTGATTATCGCCCATGCCAACGTCATTATCGTTGTCAATGGTCTCAGCACCAGACATTCCAACCCAGTCTCCCGCATCTGACTTAACGATGCCAACCGGACCTACGCCCTTAACGGAACCAACATAAGCTGCTGCTGGGTCATTATTACCAAGCTGGATCTTACCGAAGGAGCCTTTAACGTACATGCTCGTTTCGTCAAAGGTATTAGCACCCGTAGCAGCGCCACCAGTACCAGCTTCCATTTCCATGCGTCCACCAACGGTTAAACCGTTTTTAAGCTTCTGCTTCCAATCGAAGTTGATTTCGCTGTCATGCTTAACATCAAATTCGTTGACATGATCTTTGTTGCCGTCGGCACCCATGCCAACCCATGCTTCATAGTAACCACCAAGTTTCAACTTAGCGGCGCTTGCAGGAGCAGCTGCAACAGCCGCAGCGGCTGCCACAATAATTGTGCTCGCAAGAAGTTTTGACTTAACCATTTAAGACCTCATAATTTCTGAGAGTTATATCTAATTAGTGACTTAATTATCACATGGGTGTTTTAGAATAAGCGGGCCCTGTAGCAAAGGTTTTAGTAGGAGTTTTGAGAAAAAACATGTTTCTGTGATATTTTTGCCACACCACGATAACTTGAAATTCGATGCCGGCGCTTCACTTGTTAAAAAGCGCTGTTTTCCATATATACTAGGTGAACGATCGGCTGCGCCAGGAGGGCTTTGTAATAAAATACGGTCCGCGAGGTGCAACAGCAATAGGAAAAACAAGAGATTTTCGGAGTTATACCTCGATGAGTTGGTCTAAATTAGCCCGCACCGTTTCGGCAATTGTGTTCTGTGCCCCGCTCATTAGCTGCGGATTTGAAACCAAGATGGAGTTTCCTACCCTCGATAAGCATGGAGAAGTTTCTACAGATGTCGAGCAAGAGCGTGCGAGAAAAGAAGAGGGTAGGTTTTTTGGGGGTAATGCTCTCGATATTTTTAATTTTGGTGACGACAAAAAGAAATCTGTTGTGCGATCAGGGATCAGCGTCAACAGTTTCCTGTGGAGGGCAACCCTGGACACCATCTCTTTCATGCCGCTGTCTTCGGCAGACCCTTTTGGGGGAGTCGTCATAACCGACTGGTACGCGCCACCGAAGACCCCAAAAGAGCGTTATAAATTGAGCGTATTTATTTTAAGCCGCCAGCTTCGAGCCAATGGGATTCGTGTTGCTGTACACCGTCAAAAGTTAGACGGAAGTGTTTGGCGTTCAAGCAACGTCGCAAATGATACGGCAGTAAAATTAGAAAACCAAATATTAACAAGAGCCCGTCAACTTCGTGTTGCCTCTCTGAAAGTAAAGTAAGAGCTTTATTCCTTTTTTCGAAATATTAGGGTCCTATCTTGCGAGCCTCGCGTTGCCGTGAGAAAATCGGACTTTAGGCTCGCGCTGATAGCCGCCCATAAAATAAGACTTCTCCAGCATGAAGACCAAACCCACAACAGCTAGATATAATGTCAAGGAAACCGAGACAAAGTGGCAAAATTTTTGGGAAAAGAGTGGGTCCTTTAAGACTACGGTCGATCCCGACAAACCAAAGTACTATGTTCTTGAAATGTTTCCCTATCCCTCCGGGCGCATTCACATGGGGCATGTGCGAAACTACACGATGGGAGATGTAATTGCCCGTTACAAAAAGGCACAGGGATTCAATGTTTTACACCCCATGGGGTGGGATGCCTTTGGAATGCCAGCCGAAAATGCGGCGATGGAACAAGGTGTTCATCCGGACAAATGGACTTACGAAAATATCGCAACAATGCGCTCTCAGCTTAAAAAAATGGGACTCGCGCTTGACTGGTCGAAAGAGCTAGCAACCTGTCATCCCGGATATTACCTGAATGAACAAAAGATTTTTCTGAAATTTTTAGAACATGATCTCGTTTATCGGCGGCGCAGCGCCGTGAATTGGGACCCTATCGATAATACTGTCCTCGCGAACGAACAGGTTATAGACGGCTTAGGCTGGCGATCCGGTGCACCAGTAGAGCGGCGGGAGCTAGAGCAATGGTTTTTCAGAATAACGGACTTTTCAGAAGATTTACTCGAGGGGCTGAAGGGCCTTGAGCGTTGGCCCACCAAGGTGCGGCTCATGCAAGAAAATTGGATTGGACAATCAGAGGGAATGAAGATCTGGTTTGAGATGGAAGGCAGGGATGACAGGCTACAGGTTTTTACAACCCGGCACGATACAATTTTTGGCGCCACCTTTTGTGCAATTTCAGCCGACCACCCGCTCTCTACTGATCTTGCGGACAAGGACGAGGGATTAAAAACTTTTGTCAAGGAATGCATGGCCATAGGAACAACAGAAGCTGCTTTAGAAAAGGCGGAAAAGAAAGGCTATGATACCGGTGTCCGGGCAAAACATCCTTTGATCCCAGGAAAAACAATACCGATTTACGTCGCAAATTTTGTGCTTATGGAGTACGGGACGGGCGCGATATATGGGTGTCCGGCACATGATCAAAGGGACTTAGATTTTGCTCGGAAATACGAATTAGACGTCATTCCTGTTGTAGTTCCAACTGACACGGATCCGAGCAAGTTTCGTGTTGATACTGTCGCATATACTGACGATGGCGTTCACGCTAATTCGGACTTTCTTAACGGCCTAAATCTCTCTGATGCCAAAGAGGCGGTCGCAGGGGCGATTGAAAAGGCCGGCGTTGGGCAACGAGAGACAAACTATCGCCTGCGCGACTGGGGGGTTTCTCGTCAAAGATATTGGGGGTGCCCAATACCAATTATCAATTGCCCCAGCTGCGGTCCCGTGCCTGTACCTGAAGATAACTTGCCGGTTTGCCTCCCCGATGAAGTTGATTTTAGTTCCCAAGGGAATCCTCTTGAGCAACATCCAACATGGAAAATGGTGAATTGCCCTAAATGTGGTGGCGGGGCAGAACGCGAAACCGATACACTTGATACATTTGTAGAATCGTCGTGGTATTTTTCACGTTTTTGTAGTCCGCGCGCAGAATCACCCGTGGACCAAAAGGCAATCGAATACTGGATGCCAGTCGATCAGTATATCGGGGGTGTTGAGCATGCAATTTTACACCTTCTCTATGCTCGATTTTTTACTCGCGCGATGAAAAAGTGCGGGTTTCTTGATCTTGAGGAGCCTTTCGCCGGGCTTTTCACACAAGGAATGGTGTGCCACGAAACTTATCAGTCTCAAAGCGGTGAATGGCTCATGCCATCACAGATCAAGATTAGTGATAATGGTATAGCCAAGAGCTATAGCGATGGGGAGCCCGTGAAGATTGGGCGCTCCGAAAAAATGAGCAAGTCCAAAAAGAATGTTGTCGACCCAGAGGACATCATTGAAACGTTCGGCGCTGACACGGCGCGCTGGTTTATGCTCTCAGACAGCCCACCCGAAAGAGACCTCGAGTGGACTGATGCTGGCGTTGCCGGATCCTGGCGTTTTTTAAACAGGTTATGGCGGCTTGTAACTGAGAATGCCGCAATGAAAAAACCATCCAAACCTAAAATTTTTGATAAGGATTTACGCCTAACCCGTCAACAAATCCATATTACTATCGATGGCGTAACGCAAGATTTGGAGAATTTTCACTTTAATCGATCCGTCGCCCGAATTTATGAGCTGGTTAACACCCTGTCGAATATGAAGAAGGACAGCCCCGCAGGACAATGGGTTTTAAATGAAGGATTAGGGCATTTAGTGTGCTTAATAGGTCCTATGATGCCGCATATAGCCGAGGAATTATGGCTACAACTCGGAAATGATACCCCATTGACAGAAGTTTCTTGGCCGCAAGCCGATGTAAATTTAATGGCTCGGGAAACAGTAACGCTTGCCGTTCAGATCAAAGGCAAACTAAAAACAACGATTGATGCCCCACACGATGTCGATCAAAAAACAGCTGAAACAATGGCACTTTCAGAACCCTCTGTCGCAGCTGCAATTGCAGGGAAACCGGTTACCAGAATAATTTATATACCAAACAAAATAATTAACATTGTGCATGGGTAATAGAAGCCGTAAACAGGGAAACATGGTCGGCAAGAATACATTACTTATTATCGTTTTCTCAGGCCTTTGCGTTATGGGCGCCGCCTGCGGTTTTCAGCCCCTTTATAGTCGGTCAGGCGATTCAAATTCTCTTGAGATTAGTGCCGTTAAAATTCTAAATATTGAAAATCGAAGCGGTCAAAAACTTAGAAATTTTTTGATAGAGCGGATGTCTCAAGGTGCGCCCAACAAAAACAAACCCTATTCTTTGCAAGTGAAACTCACAGAATCAAAGCGTAATTTAAACATCCGCAAAGACGGGTCGGCCACACGAGCCATTCTTTCAATCTCTGCTAAATTTGTTCTTGTCCAAAATGCTAACGGGGAAAAATTCCATGGAAGCGTATGGTCTGAAAGTAGCTACAATGCTCTTGATTCGGACTTTGCCACTCTAAGCGCGGAAAAGGATGCCCGAAACCGTGCCCTTCGTTCAATTTCCGAAGAAATCCGGTTACGCGTTGCCGCTGCTTTAAAACCTCCCACTGTATTTTCAAAGCCTGTCCTATCCACTAACCGACCCTGAAAATGAAAGTCCCCACCGGAAAATTAGCCCAGTTTATTTCTTCCCCGCCCGAAATAATTAGGGCAATTCTGCTTTACGGCCCCGATGCTGGTTTAATTCGAGAACGCGCAGAGATATTAACAAGACTAATTGTCGAAGACCCGCAAGATCCGTTTAGGGTCGCTGATTTTTCAGCAAATGAACTTCGCGATGACCCGGCCCGACTTTCAGATGAAGCATCAGCAATTGCTTTCACGGGCGGGCGGCGGGTTGTGCGAATTCGCGAAACGACTGATTCCATCGCCAAATCAATAATAAGTTTTTGTAAAGACCCCTTAGGCGACGCCCTAGTCATTATCGAAGCTGGGGCCCTAACTCCGCGCTCCAAATTACGTATCCAATTTGAGAAGTCTGAACAGGCTGCTGCTATTCCATGTTACGCCGACGAGGGAAAGGGATTACGAGACATTATTTTAGAAACTTTAGGACAGTCTCAAATTACCGTTACTTCCGATGCAATGTCTTATTTGTTAGAAAACCTTGGCAGCGACAGAATGTTAAGCCGGTCTGAGCTAGAAAAATTACGCTTATATATGGGAAAAGAGGCCAAAGTTACCCTCGAAGATGCGATTGCGTGTGTCGGCGACAGTTCATCAATGACACTTGATGATATAGCTTTCTCCTCAGCTTCTGGAAAGATAGATAGACTTGCACATTTTCTAGACCGGGGACGCCGCGAAGGAGCGGCATCGATTAGTATTTTGCGCGCGGTTGGCCGACATTTTGAAAGACTTCACCTGGTTTCTGGGACTATCGATGATGGAAGTTCGGTTGAAAGAGCAATGAAATTACTGCGTCCCCCAGTTTTTTTTAAACAGGCACAAACTTTTCAACACCAAATAAGGCTTTGGCCAACGGCCAGGCTCGGTCAAGCAATAAACTCGCTAGCAGAGGCAGAAGTCCTATGCAAAACGACCGGGATGCCAGCAGACTCAATTTGTGACCAAGCTCTTTTGCGCCTCGGAGCCACAGCCTTCGCCTTAACTAAGCGGCAAGGATAACATTTACTTCAGCTATTACTCGCTAAGCCGGTGAATGATATTATCAAGCTGATCAAGGTTATTATATTTTATAACCAACCTCCCACCAGCCCCGTTAAAGTCAATTTCCACGGCAAGCCCCAACAACCCTGCGAGGGTTCGTTCCAAAGAAAGGGTGTCCGGGTCTTTTTCGCGACCTTTGTAGGTTTTTGAGTAAGGCGGCTCTTTGGAGGACTTTATCAAACGCTCAGCCTGGCGAACATTGAGACCGCCCTTGATGATTTGACCGGCAATCTCTCCAGGATCAATTGCCCCAACAAGAGCGCGAGCGTGGCCCGCGGAAATTTTCCCATCATTCAATAAATTTTTAACCGCGTCCGGCAAAGAAAGAAGGCGTAACGTATTAGCTATATGGCTTCGGCTTTTTCCAATTACTGTGGAGAGGCTATCTTGCGTATGATTAAATCTATCAATTAAACGCCGATAGCCTAACGCTTCCTCCAATGCGTTCAGATCAGAACGCTGAATGTTTTCGATTAACGCAACCTCAAGAACCTCTTCGTCACTCAGCCCCCTTATTAAAACTGGCACCTCGTGAATTTGAGCCACCTGTGCCGCACGCCAGCGTCGTTCCCCGGCTATGATCTCGTATTTATTTTCATTTTCAGGTTTAGTACGCACTAAAATTGGCTGCAGAATCCCCCGCTCCTTAATTGATTTAGCAAGAGAGTCAATTTCTTCCTGCGCAAAAACCCTGCGGGGCTGCAAGGGGCTCGGGACTAGAAATTCTACAGGCAAAAGAGAAAACCCACCTTCTGCGGTATTTTTACCGTACGGGGAATTTCCCCTAGGGATCTCGGTGTCCCCTCCCCCTAAAAGCGCAGAAAGCCCTCGTCCGAGTTGGTTACCTCGCGATTTAGATTGTGTCATTGATTGTTTTCCTCCTCTCTCCTAAGGACTTCACCAGCAAGGTGAACGTATGCCTGCGCCCCAGAACATTGAAAGTCGTAAAGAAGAACGGGGCGCCCATGGGAGGGCGCCTCAGAAACGCGAACGTTTCTTGGTATTTGAGTATTATAGACAACCTTGCCGAAATAAGAGCGAACATCATTAGCCACCAAATCACTCAAATTGTTACGGCCATCGTACATTGTTAAAACAATCCCCTGTATGGTAAGGCTTTGATTAAAAGCGTCTTTTACACGCTCCACCGTTCTTACCAGCTGACTCAAACCCTCAAGCGCCAGATACTCGCATTGCAACGGCACCAAAACGCCATCTGACGCCACAAGGGCATTCAAGGTGAGAAGCCCTAGCGCAGGAGGGCAATCGATTAAGACATAATCGAAATCCTGGCTGAAAGCTTGGAATGCTTTTTTTAATCGAAACTCTCGGCTCTCAACGTCAACTAGCTCAAGCTCTCCACCAGAAAGATCCACGGAAGCCGGCACCAAAGATAAATTGGGGATGTCAGTCTCAACGACCGCGTCCGAAAGAAGTGCCCCCTCAATAAGAACCTCGTAACTCCCAACCTTTGCAGCATTGCGATCAATACCAACGCCTGTCGACGCATTCCCTTGCGGATCTAAATCGAACAATATGACGCGGCGCCCAACCGCTGCTAACGCTGTGGACAGGTTTATCGCTGTTGTCGTCTTGCCGACGCCGCCCTTTTGATTGGCCACCGCAAGGATTCGCCCACCGCGAAAGCTCGGGTCACCCCCGGCTTCGGTTTCCGCGCCTTGGGCTATTTCGTTTGCCTTATCCGTCACGCGCGATATCCTGGATCGATAAAATTACGCCGTTAGCATCAGTAGCGCTTGGAAAGCGTCTTACTGTCATCTTCCATTCTTTTCTTGCATCGGTCAATTCTTCCTCAGCCCGGGCGCCCTTCAAAAACAAACATTTGCCGCCAGCAGATAAAACGGGTGCCGCCAAATTAAGCAATTTACCAAGCGGCGCTAATGCCCGCGCTGTAACCAAATCGCTTTTTGGCAAGACCAACTCTTCTATCCGACCCTGATGCAGGATAACATTAGCGTCAGTGACCCGCGCCGCCTCGCGCAAAAAAGCAACCTTCTTCCCCGAAGAATCAACAAGGTTAACCTCGATATCTAAGAGAATAGAAAGCATAAGTCCGGGAAAGCCTGCGCCACTGCCAAGATCGGTGATCACGCAGGGGTCTTTTGGTATAAATCGCGCAAGTTGCACAGAATCCCAAACATGTCGCCGCCAAAGGTCTTTAAGTGTATTTTCACTGACGAGATTAATGGATGCTTGCCAATCAATCAAAAGATCGGCGTAGGATCGAAACTTTCTCAATGTTTCACGTGAAACATTAGTGTTTTCGGCGAAGGCACTCTCTGTAAGCGGCTGACACATATCCTAAATTAAAGCCCCGCATGTTGTTCTCGGCGGCGCACATAGCGTAAAAGGGCCGTAAGCGCTGCCGGCGTCACCCCTGAAATCCTTGCCGCAGCACCGAAGCTAGCGGGACGGACAGCTTTCAACTTCTCGCGCACCTCGTTCGAGAGCCCGCCCACGGAGTCTAAATCAAGATCAGGTGGTATTTGTAAAGCCTCATCCCTTCGAAAAGCTTCGATATCCGCATTTTGCCGCTCAAGATAGGTTGCGTAACGAGCCTCTATTTCCATTTGTTCTATAACATCAGGCCGTAATCTCGCCAATTCTGGCCATATTGAGGCCAGTTTTCTGACTGTAATTTCTGGATACGACAAAAGCCGCATCGCCGCACGCTTCTTTCCATCCTGGGTAACGATCATACCCCCCTCAGTAACTTCCTTTGGGCTTGCTACAAGAAGTGTTAGTTTTTTGCGTGCGCTGATTAGTGCATTCGATTTTTCTGTAAACCTCTTTGAACGCAGCGCACTAACGCACCCCACCTCAATTCCCTTGGGTGTTAAACGTTGATCGGCGTTGTCTGCCCGAAGCAATAATCTGTACTCAGCTCGTGAGGTAAACATTCTGTAAGGCTCTGATGTTCCACGAGAAATTAGATCGTCGACCAAAACCCCAATATATGCATCGGCCCGATCTAAAACAAAGGGTTTTCCCCCCCCACAGGATAGCGCCGCATTTAAACCCGCCATCAAACCTTGGGCGGCCGCTTCCTCATACCCCGTTGTTCCATTAATTTGACCCGCAAAATAAAGGCCCCCAATTTTTCTGGTTTCCAATGTTGGCCTTAACTCACGTGGGTCAACATAATCATATTCAATCGCATAGCCGGACCGGAGTATTGTCGCGGCCTCTAGACCTGGTATTGTCTTTAAAAAGGCCTGCTGGACATCCCGTGGAAGGCTGGTTGAAATCCCATTTGGGTAAACAGTATGATCATCAAGCCCTTCGGGCTCCAGAAAAATTTGATGGCGCTCTTTTTCAGAAAACCGAACAACTTTGTCTTCAATGGATGGGCAATATCTGGGACCAGCACCTTCGATTTGACCGGAATAAATCGGTGCCCGATCAAGATTTTCCCTTATGATACGGTGACTTTCTGGGGTTGTGCCCGTTATGTGGCAATTAATCTGGGGTGTCGTAATCGAATCTGTCATAAAAGAAAAGGGGACCGGCACCACATCTCCCGCCTGCTGAACAAGGCGGTGCCATTCTATTGTCCGACCGTCTAAGCGCGGCGGCGTGCCGGTTTTTAGGCGACCAAGGGCAAAACCCGCGGCGCCCAATGTGTTTGACAGCCCAACACTGGGGGCTTCACCAACCCGCCCCGCTGGAATTCGCTCTTTGCCTACATGTATTTCTCCCCGTAAGAAGGTGCCGGTAGTTAAAATTACCTTTCCGCATGAAATTTCAAGCCCACCCTCGAGACAAACCCCCGTTAAAGCGTTGTTTTTTAAAATAAGGTCCTCTACTGACCCGGATCGAATAATTAAATTGGGCTGCTCCCCCAGAATATCTTGAATTGCTTTGCGATAAAGGCCCCGATCTGCCTGCGCCCTTGGCCCACGAACGGCTGGCCCCCGGCTCAGATTTAACATCCGAAATTGAATACCAGCCCGATCAATCGCCCGGCCCATCACACCGTCAAGGGCATCAATCTCACGAACAAGGTGACCCTTTGCCAAGCCGCCAATAGCAGGATTACATGACATTTCGCCGATTGTTTCGACTTTATGGGTCAAAAGAAGGGTGGAAGCCCCCAAACGGGCAGAGGCAGCAGCGGCTTCACAACCAGCATGACCACCCCCTATTACAATCACATCATATTTATTCATAGTGGCTACTTATTAGGGTAAGCTGCTTGTGTCAAAGAAAACCGTCCGGATTTGATTGTTTCACGTGAAACAATTTACGCGGCTATTTTCCAATGCAAAACTCTCCAAAGATAACATCGAGGACATCCTCTACATCAACTCTGCCTGTTATCCTTCCCAATTCGCGCGCTGCGAGCC
>MDSW01202308.1_pt1 | contig 10886 bp, 8 predicted proteins | sample 811171 | NCBI WGS metagenome assembly MDSW01 (sample SAMN05326641, study PRJNA326480) | marine metagenome | isolation source: seawater | place: Atlantic Ocean: North West | collected 2012 | reverse complement strand
TGTCAGAGCAAAAAATACAGCTGAAATTCTTACAAAAAATATATCCTTGTATTCGATAGCCGTCATAATGTATATGATTGTGGGATACAATTTAATGTACCCAGGTGGTGGAACAGGAGTCATACCTGAACTTGCCTTTTTCTTGGGTGAAGATAATACAGCCGAGGCTGTAATTGCAAGTGGAGGTGATGTCTATTACTCAGGTATATCAGATCATTTCTTCCAAGTTGTATTTGTTGCAACAGCTTGTTCAATTATATCTGGCGCTGTAGCTGAGAGAATGAAATTATGGCCATTTCTTTTATTCTGTGTTGTTATGACCAGTATAATTTATCCTGTACAAGGTTATTGGAAATGGGGCGGTGGATTCCTAGATGAAGCTGGTTTCTCAGATTTTGCTGGATCTGGCGTAGTACATCTGTGCGGTGCTGTAGCTGCATTAGCTGGAGTAATTGTACTTGGAGCTAGAAAAGGAAAATACGAAGGCGGAAAAGTCAATGCAATGCCAGGCGCTAACTTACCATTAGCAACACTCGGTACATTCATATTATGGCTTGGGTGGTTTGGTTTCAATGGTGGATCTGAATTGATTATTTCTAACGTAGCTGAAGCAAATGCTGTATCAATGGTTTTTGTTAATACTAATTTAGCCGCTGCTGGTGGTGTAATGGGTGCGTTGATTTTATCTAAAATGATGTTTGGAAAATCTGACCTTACTATGGCACTTAATGGAGCTATTGGTGGACTAGTCTCAATTACCGCTGAACCTTTAGCGCCAACACCTGGTTTGGCACTTATAATCGGTGTAATTGGTGGATTAATAGTAGTTCTATCAATTGTAATGCTAGATAAAATGAAAATTGATGATCCTGTAGGAGCAATTTCTGCACACGGGACATGTGGTATCTGGGGACTACTTGCAGTTACATTAACTGGTGGTTCACTGGGTGCACAAATCTATGGTGCACTAATGATCTTCTTATGGACATTTATAGTGAGTCTAATTTTCTGGTCTATCATTAAAATGTTCTTCGGATTAAGAGTAACAGAAGAAGAAGAGACTGATGGCGTTGATATATCTGAGTGTGGATTAGAGGCATACCCAGAATTCAGTAAGGCATCAGGAGCTAAACCTTCAGTTTATCCTGAGCAATAAGGTAAAGTCCTAGAGGAGCGTAGCATATGCTACGCTCTTTTTGCTCTGATGAATGACCATGTCCCAGTTGGATATAATGGCATTGGAAAATTATATAGATTTATATTTGTATAACCAATTTCTATATATTTTCTCTTTAATGGGTCAATTATTTTTTTTCTATCTTTTATCGGTGATCCTGATTGCTGTATAATAACACCGTTGGTTTTTAATGACTCGTAACACTTAATCAAGAATAATTTTGAAAATAGAACTTTGGCATTATTTATCGGATCAGTTGAGTCAATAATTATACAATCAAACTTTTGTTTATTATTTTTCACATAATTCATACCATCTTCAATAATATATTTTATTTTTTTTGAATTTTGTTTTGCTAATTTAAAATACTTGGGGAAGTATTCTTTAGAAACCTTGATAATATCACTATCTATTTCAACAACATCTATCGACTTAATATTCCTAGACTTTGCCAGCATGCTTGCTATTGCATTATCACCGCCACCAATAATTAATATCTTTTTTACAGATGATGGAACTATGTTTATACATGCATCATGGTAGTAATCTTGATTCTTTTCAGAGAGCATAAAACACCCATCTAAATACATCACATTGCCATATATTTTAGAGTTCAATATTTCAATATTTTGATAATTACTTTGACTTTGATGTAAATATTTTTCATACTCTAAACCAATATATGTCCCAGAGATTTCGTCATATTCGTAATAAATCTTTTTCTTCATATCTAGATAGATTATAAATTATTTAATGGATTATATTTAAGTTAGGATAATATGCAATTAGATCATAAACATCTAGTCCTTAGAGCAGAGATTACAAATTGTCCAGGTGAAGATTCTTTACATGAAATCCTATATTGGATGAAAGGCTTAATTAAAAAAATTGATATGAAACTTATGCAGGGCCCATCAATAAGCTATGTAGACCAACCTGGAAATAGAGGAACGACGTGTATGGCTTTGATTGAAACTAGCCATATTGTTATTCATATTTGGGATGAACCAAATCCAGGAATACTTCAGTTAGATATTTATAGTTGTAAAAAATTTGATTTAAAAAAAGTTATTCAACACTTAGAGGGTTACTTTACAATTTCAAAAATGCAATATAAATTTTTGGATAGAACAACTGATATGAAAATAATCGAAGAGGCTTAAATCATAGCAGTTCATTTGAATATTTTATTCGAGCACTAATCATATCAATAAGTAGACAAATTCTTTTGTATAACACGCTTCTTTTGGTGTAGTTGGCTTCTGCGATAAAATCAACTCTCTTTGCTCTTAAGAGTTCAGATGATACACATTTCTGCTCTTTACTATCTTTTGGGTAGACAGATACAGCATGACCGTTTTGTTTTTTGATTAGAGCCATGCTCGGCACGTCGGTGAGTCCATCACCAATGTAAATCATGTTTTCAAATGGGATTGGTCTATATTCTTCAGGCATATGACTATTTATAGAGTCTGAGATCCTCTCTTTACCTTTATTTATTCTAAATAGAAATTGGGTCTTCGCTGTATCAGTTACAACAATCTTTGGGAAAGTAGCGTGACCTTTAGAATCAAAATAATATTTTGAACCAAATACGTTAGTCAGCTTTTTACGTATCGATGTTGCCTCTAAAATTTCATGATGTCCGGCTGATATAACATAATGTGCTATTTTGATTCTATTATGTTTAGATCTTACATATTTATTAATGTCATCAAACCAAGTATTGACGCCTTTAAAATATTTTATTTTAGAGGCCATAACTTTAAATTCTTCTCTAGTAATTTTTATGTTCATAGATTCCGCATGTGCAATAAGTTGTCTCATGTAAATCATCATAATTTCACCTTCTGTATCTGTTGCCTCTTTAACAATTTCAGCCCAGAACTTATCAGAATTTAATTTCAAGCGCGGAATTATTGTATATTCTTGCATTGTTTTTGGAATTAATGTTCCATCGAAGTCATAAACTAAGGCGACTGTATTTTGTTGCATCACATCGTATCCATTGGCATAATATCTAGAACATCTAAACCATTCAGAATAATCTTATCTACACACTGAACTAATTTTATCTTCTCACCTTTGATTTCATCTGTGAGTATTTTTGTTTCAGCATAGTATGAGTGAAAAGCTTTTGAAAGTTTGTAAAGATAATTCGTTATTATATCAGGCCTTATTTCATAAATCGCTTTATTCACAGTCTCCAAATATTTATCGATCATCTCTAAAATATCTATTTCATTTTTTGAATTTAGATTATGGTAGTTTTCTACAGAAACCTTTTCTTTATCAAGATCTTTCAGAATCTTGGTAATCCTAGCATGGGCATACTGGATATAGTATATAGGGTTATTTTTGTTTTTTTCTTCTGCTTGATCAAGATCAAACTCCAGATGTTGTTCTTTTTTCTTGATCAGATAAAAGAATCTTGTTGCATCTTTTCCTATATCAGACACTAGATCTTGGATAGGATAAAATTCCCCACTTCTTGTTGACATTGATATTGAATGCCCAGATTTAGATAGATTCGCAAATTGTACTAAATGAATTTGTAAACGAGCATCAACATCATAATTTAGTGCTTTTAGCGCGGTTTTTAGTCGTTGTGCATAATCATGATGATCGGCTCCCCATATATCTAAAAGCACATCATGATATTTAAACTTATGAACATGATATGCAATATCAGTTGCAAAATATGTCATATCACCATTTTTTTTTATTAGAACCCTATCCTTGTCATCACCATATTGTGTATTTTTAAACCATAGCGCCCCATCTTTGCTGTAGCTTAAATTTTTATTCTTTATAATAGATAAAACCTCATCAAGAAGGCCTGTCTTATATAAATCACTCTCTTTATACCAGCTATCAAAGTTTATACCTACGGCATTAAGATCTTTTTTGATATAATCGTCGATGATTAGGTTAACTAATGAGTTTCTGATATCGAAGTAATGTTTGTGATTTTTTAAAAAAGAAATAAGAGAATCAATAGGTTCATGGATTAATTTATCAATTGAATTTCTATCAATTTTTCCTAGATCGCTTTCAAGAGCGCTTGCAACATTATGAATATATTCTCCTTTATAAGTAAGGAGGTGTCCGTCATGGTTTTCTTTTTCATCTATGAATACATGTTCACTTTTTCCTATATGACTCAACAGTACACTCACAAGGAGTAAATCAATTTGCCTTCCGGCATCGTTTACATAGTATTCTCTTTTTGTCTTATGACCTTGAAATGACAAGAATCTAGCTGTTACTTCACCTAGAATCATCCCTCTCCCATGACCAATATGCAGAGGACCTGTAGGATTAGCTGATACATACTCTACGTGAATATTTTTAACATTTTTTTCTTTTCGTATGAAATTGTCTTCACAACTTAATATTTTATCTATCTGATTATATTTATTCTTCGTAGAAATGAAAAAATTTATATAACCAGGAGCTACTGACTCTATTTTGATAATATTTTCATCAATAGGAATGCTGTCTTTTATTTCTTCAGCAATGTTTAGCGGATTCTTTTTTAATATCTTCGCAAGTTTCATTGCAATATTCGAATACAAGTCGCCATGTGATTTATCAGAAGTTCTATTAATTTCAATCTCTACATCATCTAAATTGTTATAATCGCTATACAAATGTTTGAGAGCGTTATGGATTTTTATTCTGATTTCTTCAGTCATAATTCTAGAGGATCAACATCAATATGCCATCTTATCTTTTTGTTTAGACTAGACAAGTATATCTTAAATTTAGAAATATGTTCTGATAAAAGTTTTGAGCTATTTGAGCCAATCAATAGTTGATAGTTATATTGATTATTTCTTCTTGGTATTTTTGACTGAGCAGGACCATATATGAAAATTGACTTATTTCTTTTGATTTCTTTTAATTTATTTAGTACCGACTTTGAGAAATTCATGTTATTTGAACTTAAAACCACTAAACTTATATGACTGTAGGGTGGCAAATTGACGTTTTTTCTCTGTTCTAGTGCAATATTGCTAAACTTTTCATAACCGTCTTGTAAAATAGTTTTCAGCATTTTATGTTTTGGATTATGAGTTTGTATAAGTACGTTTCCCTGTTCATTTTGTCTACCTGATCGTCCTGAAACCTGAGTTATTAACTGAGCTGTCTTCTCTAGTCCTCTGAAATCAGTGCTGTAAAGACCGGCATCTATATTGACTATTCCCACAAGTGATATGTCCTTGAAGTCATGCCCCTTAACTATCATCTGCGTTCCTATAAAAATATCAATTTTGTTATTGTTAGCCTTATCAATGAAATTTTCTAATTCCTTTTTTGATGTTATGTTGTCACTATCAACGCGTAGAACATTTTTGTTTGGAAATAGCTCTTTGATTTTATCTTCGACCCTTTGCGTTCCTATGCCTAGTGGTGTCAATACAGGATTATCACAACACTTTTTTACTTGTCCAATATTCTGTTTAAAATCACATTTATGACAAATCAATTTTTCCACATTTTTATGATAAGTCATGTTGTTTCCACATTTTTCGCATTTTACTATCGTTTTACAACTACTGCATATGACTGAGTTACTAAAACCTCTTCTTCCTATAAATAAAATCACTTTTTTATTTCTCTTTAATTCTCTCCTCATAGATTCAATGAGAGTATTAGTTAGTCCTTCACTCGGTCGATCGATGGAAGAATCGACGATAGTAATCATTGGAAGTTTAGATTTATAAAATCTTTTCTCCAGTCTATATTCTTGGTATTTATTTATTTTTATGTTGTGAATAGTCTCAAATGATGGAGTAGCACTACCTAGAATAACAGGACACTTAAAATTATGGCCTCTTAATATACCGATATCACGAGCATTATACTTGAACATTTCTGTCTGTTTGTAAGAACTGTCATGTTCTTCATCAATTACGATTAAGCTTAATTTTTTGAAAGGTAAAAATATAGAAGATCTCGTCCCAATTATAATAAGCTGTTCTTCTTTAGTACATGTTTTCCACACTTTAAACTTCTGAATTGGAGTTAAATTAGAATGATATTGTAATGGAATGATTTTTAGGTATTTTTTGAATCTCTCTATCGTTTGCGGTATCAGATTAATTTCTGGTACCATAACTAAAATCTGTGAATTTTCGTCCAAACTCCTTTTTGCTAACTTCACATAAAGCTCCGTCTTACCTGAGCCTGTAACGCCTCTTATTACATTAACCTTAAATTTTTTTTTATCCTTCGAGAGGATATCGTATATGCGCCTTTGCGCATTATTTAATGTAAGTTCTTTTTCATGATCATTATTCTGAATCTCTATTGTACCTGTTGGTTCTTTTCCCTGTTTCCTATGGATTGGTGTTATAGCAGAAAAAATCACCTGTCCTAGTGGGTGATGATAATATGAAGCAGCCCACTTACATGTTTTAAACATTTCCTTAGTTAAAATAGGGATCTCATCGATAAGCTCATCAATTTTTTTTAGTTTATACGTTTTCGGTATGCTCTCTACCATAATAACATCAACTATAACGCCAATTTTTGTGCTATTACCGAATGACACTCTCACTCTTGACCCTATTTTGACTTTTCTGTTGTCATTAATATAATCAAATGAATCATTTACAGGAATATCAAAGACCACTTTTACTAGTTCAGGCATTGATATATTATAAACTGCTTTTTTAAACGTTTTAGTGGATTAAGATAAAACTTTATCCACAGATTCTGTGGAAAAATCTGTGTATAAATCTGAAATAAATCGATTATCATTATATTCTGTAATGTGTTTATCACATTGTTCAATTTATAATCAAATTTGTATTATCATATAAATCAATGACTTGGACATTAAATAACCAATTGGTTTATATTTTAATAGATAAACATATGAAAATTTATAAATGATATTGAATATTGCTACCTGTTAATAATTTCATCAAAATAGTGCACACGTAAAATTTTTGGTTAATAAATTTACGATTCTTTAGTGAAATTTCATGTAAAATGTAAGAGAAATATGGATATTACAGAGCAGATACTTAGATTAAATTACGCTGGCTTGCCTATTGAATGGATTAGTTATCAAACTGCGGTCAGATTGTATTGCAGTGATCAAGTCACTTATGAGTGCGGAGATAGCTCGTTAATCGTGCGTGGTGGTGTTAGCAGAATTACCGGCTTACAAAGCAAGATTGAAATAAATTCCATAATAGCCACTAGAAATTATAGTAAAGCATCTTATAGAGACTATACACCTCCCTTAACTAACCGTACTCTCTTTCAGAGAGATGCCAAAACTTGTATGTATTGCGGTGAAACTTTTGCTGAAAAAGATCTATCCAGAGATCATGTTGTCCCGCTTTCAATAGGTGGAGAAGACAAATGGATGAATTCTGTTACTGCATGCAAAAGATGTAATAACCAAAAAGGTAATAGAACACCAGAGAAAGCAAATATGCCACTTCTAGCTATTCCATTTATTCCATCGCGTATCGAGTATCTTATCTTGAGGGGCCGAAGAATTCGCGCAGATCAGATGGATTTTCTGTTATCACATGTGCCTAAAACAAGCCTTATTAGGAAGAGATACAAATAAGGCTTATAAATGTCAAAACTTACGATTTTAGTCAATCTAGGCACTCCAGATCAGCCATTCGAGAAGGAGGTTAGGACATACCTGAGAGAATTTTTATCTGACAAGTATGTCATAAGGTTACCCAGAATTTTTTGGTTAACTTTATTAAATTTAGTAATCTTAAGAACTAGACCCAAGAAAAGCGCTGAGCTCTATAGGAAAGTATGGACTAAATGGGGGTCACCATTACTATTTCATACTTATGCACAAACTGGACATCTTAGAAATCTATCAAAATCCACGGGTGAAGACACACATTTTGAAACTGCAATGAGATATGGGAATCCATCGATTAAAAAAATACTCTATAAGTCAATTGTCAATGGATACACCGATATAACGATATTACCTATGTTCCCTCAATATTCGACTACGACTACACTCTCTATTTTTGAGCTTGTAAAGTCTATTATAAAGAAAGACAAAAGTTTTTTTAAAAACGTTCGCATCAATGCCGTGAATGATTTTCATGATAACGATCTATACATAGAGTCTTGTGCAACAAAAATTAAGGCCACACAACAGCGTATAGGTAAACCTGATAAACTATTATTTTCTTTTCATGGCATACCTCAATCATACATATGTGACGATGAACCTTATCAATCTCAATGTTTATTAACTGCATCGCTTATAGCAAGAGAGCTCAACCTTAATGAAACACAATTCGAGGTAGCCTTTCAATCAAGATTTGGAAAGGCTGAATGGATTAAGCCATATTTATCATCCAGGTTGGAGGAGCTTCCAAAAGAAGGCGTCAAAAGCATTCATGTTTTTTGTCCCGGTTTCTCATCTGACTGTCTAGAGACTATTGATGAAATTGGAAGGGAGTCTAAAGAGGAGTTCTTTGAACATGGAGGGAAATCTTTTGAATTTATTCCTTGCTTAAATAGTGAAGAAAGTTTTATAAACGCTCTTATGAATATACAGAAAAAGCCAGATATAAAAATTTTATAAATTAAATTTTTTAAGCTTCTTCTTTATAGTTTTGCAATTCAAATTTGCATATCTCGGATATCCAGTATCGTATGTTGGATAATCTTCACCTTGAGTAAGGTCGGTTATATAGCTCTTGCATGATTTCGATATCTCATAACCATTTGCTTTTATAAAATTTTTTGGAAGCATTTTTTCTAAGTTTGCAACTTTATCTAGTGGCGCATGACTGATCTTCCATTTAAACTTACTATTATCAGCAACCTTCTTAATTGTTAACATTACATCACTTATATTTTTTTTCGCATATTCTATCCCACTTTTACCAAGCGTGTATGCTTGTTCTACATCAATCCTGGATCCTATATGTCTGGCGGATCTTTGAAGGTAATCTGAAACTGCCCAATGGACTTTAATACTAAGCTTTGATGTAATCATATTTGACAATACTGGAGCTACTCCGCCAAGCTGTGCATGACCAAAACTATCTTTTAGTCCACTATCGCTGATAAATCTATTCTTACTCTTGATTCCCTCCGACGCTACGATTACACAATACCCATATTTATTTATTGCACCTTTCACTTTTTTTAGAAAATCACTTTGCTTAAACTCTATCTCGGGAAAAAGAATAAGATGAGGTGGATCTTCAGCTTTTCTCTTAACGATACCAGCAGATGCCGCCAACCAACCAGCATGTCGCCCCATAACTTCCAGAATGAAAACTTTTGTGGATGTTTGTGACATTGATTTTACATCAAGCGAAGCTTCCAATGTGGAGGTAGCAATGTATTTTGCTACTGACCCATAACCAGGACAACAGTAGGTTATTGGTAAGTCATTATCTATTGTTTTAGGTAGGCCTATACATGTAATAGCATAACCTTTTGCTTTAAAAAATTTGCTTATTTTATTGGTTGTATCTTGAGAATCTCCCCCACCATTATAAAAAAAGTATTTAATATTATGCGCTTTGAAGACCTCATATATTCTCTGAAATTGTCTTTCTGATTTAACATAGTCTTTTAATTTTAATCTACATGACCCAAATGCCCCTCCAGGCGTTTGCTTCAATAATTTAAGCTCTGATTTTTTTTCAGATGCTATATCTATAAGCTCTTCGGTTAAGGCACCTAATATTCCATTTTTGCCAGCATAAAATTTACCAAAATACTTTTTACTCTTAAAGAACTGCTCTATCAGGCCAAAAGCAGTTGCATTAATAACTGGTGTCACACCACCCGATTGAGCATAAAAAATATTACCTTTCATTGTTACTCCACAATTTTTATTAAGTCACCGACCTCTGGTTCCCCAACAGGATAATGTCCATTCAATAGTCTCAGCTTTCCTTCTGCATATCTTCCAAGCGGACTGTTATTAGCCAGTTCATTATATGACATCCCACTCCTAAATCTTATTACCTTAATTCGTAGACCTTTTGCCTTTGAAATTTCATCCTCCGTCATTTTTGTAAATGTTTCATCGATTACTTTTAACTGATTATCATCATATACCTCTTTAAACTTTTTGATGAAAATCCATGCCTTAGGTCTTTTGTCATTATCATCTATGTCAAAAAATACAGTGTATCTTGTATAAGATTTTTCTGACAATGATTTAGTTTCATATAAATATGTATAGCCGGGTAGTGTGTTATTAATATTTTTTTGTTCTATGAGCGTATTTCTAGCCAAAAAAGATGTTTTATCAATATTTTGATCTAGATAATCCATTGGTGTTAATCCATTCTCTATGTCATCTCTCAAAAGGTTATCTGAAATCATTGTAACTTCAGAATCATTTTTTCTTATAATCAGCCTATCGGGTAAGTTATCTAAATCCCAGCCTTCAGGAAAAGTAAATTTAATAGCAAAAAAAGGATGATAAAAAACATTATATCTGACATAACCCTCTTCATCGCTTGTTCCGTATGGTAGACCATCAATCATCTTCAGGAATTCCTCTCTATTTTTCTCTCCAGATACGCTCGTTGTTTCCTTCATTGCCTCTATCCTATTTTCTGTTGATGGATGGGTTGAGAAAATACCGTGGTAACCACCACTAGCAGGTCTCCCTTCTTTTTTAGCAATTTCATTTTCAAGCTCATCAGCACTCTTCATTGTTTCAAGAAAGTTT
>MDSW01104644.1_pt1 | contig 10887 bp, 5 predicted proteins | sample 811171 | NCBI WGS metagenome assembly MDSW01 (sample SAMN05326641, study PRJNA326480) | marine metagenome | isolation source: seawater | place: Atlantic Ocean: North West | collected 2012 | reverse complement strand
GGGGGGGGGGGGGGGGGGGGGGGCCGTAGAGGTCGAGACGCGCGAGAGGAACGAGCGAGCTGCTAGCTAGAGTTAACAACGTACGGCCGCCGCGCGGCGGAGCAGCTCATCAGCAGCTCTTGTTGATCTGCAGCAGTTGTCGTCCGGCGCGCGTTGCACTCAAGAACCGTTCGCCGACACGAGGTGGCACGTCTCCGCGCTCTCCACTTCGCTCCCGCGCGTTCGCGGTCGCGATGCGCGCGCGCGGGGTTTCCCGGGACGAGACGCGGGGCGACGGCGGCGCGGAGCGCTCGTCCGGGTCGGCGCGCTCGCGCGCGCGGACGAATCGCGCGACGACGGGGTGGGCGCGTCGCGTCCCAGACTTGCTCGCGCTCGTCGCCGCGCTCGTCCTCGCCCTGACCCTTCGGGAGCGAACGCGCGTGCCGATCCACGGGTGCGCGCGCGCGAGAACGAGAACCACCCGCCGCATCCCCCGGACGCGCCCTCGGTCCATCGCTCGTGACGTCTCGTCCGCTCACGCGCGCAGTCTCACCCTCCCTCCCCCGTTCCCCCTCCGCGCCGTGCCCCCTGCTCCGTCGTGTCCCATCTCCAGCCCCGACGATTTCGCCCCCATGCGCGCGGCGGGCGCGTTAGCCGCGTCCGCGTTGATTCACGTCGCCCCGAGCGTCCGCCCCGGCGTCTCCACCGCGGCCCTCGACGCGATCGTCGCTTCGTTCATCCGCTCGAGCGCCGGCGGGCGCGCGAAAGCCGCCACCGTCGGGTACCGAGGGTACGCGCACGCGTCGTGCGTCAGCGTGAATGACGTCGTGTGCCACGGGGTCCCGAGCGTCGCCGTGATCCTCGAGGAGGGCGACGTCGTCAACGTCGACGTCACCGTCGAGCTGGACGGATGGCACGGCGACACGAGCAGGACCTTATTAGTCACGCGGTTCGGCGGGTGGGACGGCGGCGGCGGAGACGAGGCAGGGGAGGAGGGCGGAGGCGGAGGAGACTTTTACCTACGCTTCGACGAATCTTCGGAGGCGAGGGAGGACTCTGATGAAGACGCTTCGGATCCGCGTCTTCGGTTCGCCACGATCGCGTCTCGGTTCGCGAACGCGACTCGGCTGATTCGCGCGACGAAACGCGCGCTCGCGCTCGGCCTTCGCTCGTGCCGCGCCGGCGCTCGGATCGGCGACGTCACCGGTCCGATCCGCGCGAGCCTCGAGTCGGAGGGGTACGGCGTCGTGGACTCGTACGCCGCGCACGGCATCGGGCGGCGGTTCCACCAGCCGCCGCGGATTCTGCACGGCGCGCGACGCGCGGGGTCCGGGTTCGAGCTCCGGCGCGGGATGTTCTTCACGATCGAACCCATGGCGAACGAAGGCACGAAGCGAACGCGGGGGCCGCTGAGGGAGGACGGGTGGAGCGTCGTGACCGCGGACGGGGGGCTGTCGGCGCAGTTCGAACACACCGTGGGGGTCGGGTTCGGAGCGGACGGCGCGTGCGAAATATTCACCGCGCCGCCGCCGCGGAGGACGAGAGCGCGCGAAGGACGAGAGGAGGAGGCGGAGGTAGCCGAGTCGTGATGTATAACAGCGCCAGTAACCGACTCGACGATGAACGGGACCCTCTGCGAAACCTACGCCGCGACGGGTTCGTCAGTCCTTCTTCGCCGCGCTCGCCTTGCGCGCGGCGGATCGCATCCTCCCCAGCGCGGTGCCGCGCAGGGCGTCGCCGCCCGCGACGCGATCGCGAACCGCCCCGAAAAAACGCGCCGTGAACGAAAAAGCCCCCGACACCCCCCAGAGACGCCCCCCGGAGACGCCGCCCTTCGTCCTCGGAACGCGGCGTCGCGGCGTCGCCGTCCCGAGCGCGAGCGCGAGCGCCGCGAGCGCCGATCCCGCGCCGATCAAATACTCGATCGCGCCGAATTCGCCGAATTCATGCGCGCGCATCGTCGCGCCGAGCCCCCCCTCCCCTCCACCCACTCTTGACCCCCTCCGCCTCCACGCGGTTCGACAGCACGCGAGGGTTTCCCTCGCGTTTGCGAGCTCGCGCTCGACGAAGGCCCCGAACGCCTCGCTCGTCTCCAGCGCGGCGTCCGCCTGGGCGCTCGCGCCGTTCTCGTCGCGTTCGTACATCGTCTCGCCCAGGCGAACGAAGACGGATTCGAGCCGCGCGAGGTCGCGCGCCATCGCCGCGACGGTCGCCTGCGGGAGCCGCCCCGGCGCTTCGACGCGCTCGGGGTCGGAGAAGAGGTAATCCAGCCACGTCTTCCTCGGCGCGCGCGGGGACCCGAATCGGTTCCGTGATCGGTTTCGGTTCCGTTCCCCCGGGGGAACGAAAAGATCCGACGAGTCTTTTCCGGAGGAATGAAAAGAATCGACGGCGTCCCCTCGCCTCGGATCCGCGGGAAGCGCCTCCCCCCCCTCGAACGGGTCCTCCAGGAACTCCTCCCCGAACCGTTCGACGTCCTCGAGCGCTTTTCTCGCGCGTCTCAGCGCCGCGTCGAGCCGAGCCAAGACGTGGTTCCGCCTCGCGACGTCCGCGAGCGCCTCCGAGAGTCGCGCGCCCGCCCCGAACGGGCCGAAGGGGTGCGCGCCCGTCGCCCAGAGCCAATCCTCCGTCGTCGCCGTCACTCCTCCGCGCCCCGCATCGCGCCGCCGCGTCGGGTCCGCGAGCCCCGCGAGCGCGACGGCGACCCCCGCGACGGCCGCGCGCGTCGCCGAGGGGTTGAGCCGAACCACCCGCCCGTTCTCGACGAAACGAAGCGGCGTCCAATCGTCCGAACCGCCGCCCCGCCGAGCGACGTCGAGCGCCGCCCGACGCGCCGCCGCCGCCAAACCCACGGAAGCGCGACGTCGAGTGGTACCGCGCTTCAGACCGGCTTCAGACGCGTCCGAAGAGTCAGAGTCCTCCTCAGAGTCCTCCCCCCGAAGCTCCTCGTCGGCGGCTTCCGCCAACCCCGCGGCTTCCGCGACCGCCTCCGCGTCCCGCCCGCGAGCCCACGCGCCCGGGCGCTCGTGGCCCGGCGCGGCGAGGGAGGCGTTCGGGACGGGCTGCAGGACCACCACCAGGTCCGCCGCCGCCGCGTACGTGGACTCGCCGTCGATGAGCGTCCCGGGCGGGATCCCCGCCAGGCTCAACACGTACACCGGAACGATCCGCGTCCCCGAGCGAGCGGAAGTGCGAGCGTTCGGCCTCGCGGTTTTTTTTCGCCGCGCGAACGGATCGTCGAGGCTCCGGCGGGTCCCGGACTCCGCGGCGCCGTCGTCTTTTCGAACCGGTTCGAACGAGAGGTCGTCCGAGCCGTACACCACGTACGGATTCACCACCGCGCGTCGCTGCGCGCCGAGCGAATCCGCGACGGAGCGCTCGAGGAAGCTCGAATCCTCGGGGACGCTCCCCGGACGCTCGTCGTCGAGCCCCCGGATGCCGCTCGCGAGGAGATCCGCGCTCCTCCTGAACGCGTCCAGGAGCGTCGCGGAGTCCAGGTACTCCCTCCGGATCACCGCGCCGGATCGCGCCCTCGCGCGACCAAAAACGCCGCCGCCGCCGCCCTCCACCACGGTCTCCACGCGCCGCGCCCGGAGCGCCGCCGCCGCGAGGTGTTCGTGCTCGTGGAGGTTATGCGTCCCCGCCGGCACGACGAGCGTCTGGCCCGGCGGAAGCATCCGCCGCGCCTCCGCCGCGATCAACGCCGCGTCCACGTGGCGGTCGACGCCCGCGCTCGCGAGGTCCAGCGGCGCGAACGTCGCGTGGTCGCGCAGGACGATGATCGGCATCAACACGCGCGCGCTGCGGTCGACGATCGCCGCGTGCAGGTCCGGCGCGAAGACGTGCCGCGTCGCGCTCGCGACGACTTCGGAGAGCGCGCCGACGAACCGCGCGTCGCGGCGCGTCGCCGCGTCCGCGCGGAGGCTCCTCGCGCGCCTACTCTCCGACGCCTCCGACGAACCCTCGCTCGAACCCCCCTCGCGCGCCGCTCTTTCTTTTTTTCCTCCGAACAGCGCCCTCTCCTCCGCGGCGACGAAATCGGCGAACGGGAGGAACGCGGGCGCGAGCCTCGGCGCCGCCCACGCCGCGGTGCGAAGTTCCCCCCTCGGGCTCGCGCCGACGCGCGACGCCGCGCACGGGCCGGCGGAGAGGTCGACGACGGCGAAGCGCCCCCGCCCGAGCCACGCCGCCGAGCGCCCGGCCGAGTTCGCGTACGCGTACCGGTACGCGAACCCGCCCTCCTCCGCCTCCAGAGACAGGGCGTCGAAAAAGTCCGGGCTTCCTTCGGGGGCCTCCGAGTTGGGGGACCCTTCGGGGTCGACGCGGCGCTTGCTCGGGTTGAGGATGAACACCGCCACCGGACCCGCCTTCGAGCCCGAACCCTCGGCGTTGGAGTCGCCCTCGGCGTAGGACCGTTTACCGCTCTCGCCGCCGTCCGCGAACATCGCCTCGTACATCTCCTCCACCGCGGCTTCCACCGCGCCCGCGGCCTCGACGTCGTACGCGCGCCATCGCCGCGCGCCGGCGCCGTGCGCGCGCGCGGCGCCCGGCGCGGTCCACTCGGGGGGGGGATCCTCGTCCTCGACGCGGCGCGCGTTCGCGCGCACCGCCGCCTCGAAGGCGCGGAGACTGTTCGGCGGGGCGCGGACGACGTTGTACTTGAGCTCGACGCTCACCTCCAGGCGCTCGCCGTCCTCGACGCGGCTCGGGCGGAAGCTCGCGAAGGTGTCGCGGAGGATCTCGGCGAGACGGTCGGGTTCGAGCTCGTAGCCGAAGCCGCCGTCGCCGTCGAAGCCGACGAGCGCGACGTTCACCTCGAGGGGAAGCCGGAGCGGGGTCGCGTCGCGGTCGTGGAGGAACGCGCGCGCGGAGCGCTCGAGCCCGCCCCGCTCGATCGAGGCGTGGTGCCATCGATCGCGGGGGCGGCGGCGGCCGGGGCGCGAGGCGTCGATCGGGGCGGGCGACGCGAACGCGAGGAGAAGGAGCAGGCTCGAGAGGAGGCGCGCGCGGAGGAACCGCGAGGGTCCGCGCCGCCGCGAGGAAGGCGCCGCCGCCGGGGAAGAGGGCATCGCGCGTCGTCGCCCCGATGCGCGACGCCGCGGGGGGCGCCGAGCAGCGCCGCCGCGTGTGAAGGAGCGACGGCGAGGGGAGGCGCGAACGAGCACGATCGAGTCGTCCCACGACGAGACGAGCGCCATCAGTTCATATTTGGCGATCTGTTCGTTCTCATCAGATCTGCCGCGCCCTCTTGGAACGCCGTGGTCGGTCCTTCCGGCACTGGAGAGGTCCTCTCGTCGCACTCGCGCGCGGCGCGTCGTGATGCGCGCGACGGCGCCTCGGCCATTCGTGCGGTTCTTCCTGAAGCCCGCGGACAGCTGCGAGCTCTACGACGACGAGGCGGCGCTGTGCGAGGCGCCCGAGGAGGCGAGCGTGCTCCGCAAGCGGCTGCGCCAGGCTGCGACGTCGAGGCGCAGTTTTCGCGCGTTCAGCGGGGCGCCGCCCTCCTCCGCGCCTCCCCCGCTCGATCCCGCCGCGATCTTCCCCCCGGCGACGCCCGCCAAGGACGCCCGCCCCCGCGCCTTCTTCGCGAGCGCGATGCCCGCCCGCGACGCCGATCCCGCGCCCCCGGCGCGGTCCCCTCCCCCCTCGCCCCCCGCCGAGGAACGCCCCGCCCGCGTCGGTGTTTTTGAACCGCCCGCGGCGTGCCTCCGCGCCGCGCGACGCGCGCCCCTCGCCGCCGCCCCGGGCTATTACCAGCGGCTCAACGACGGCCTCGAGGGCGCCGCCCCGGAGGCACCCCCTCGCGCCTCCTCGCGCGGGAGCCTCCTCGAGCCTCCTCCCGCCTCGGCACCCGCCTCGGCACCCCCGAAACACTCGGCGGACCCCGCCGCGAAGAAGCGCGCGCAGCGAGCGGCGGCGCTGGCGAACAAAGCCGCCACGGGGAAGTTTTCGCGGCACGTCGGGGTTTCGTTCGACGCGCGGCACTCGCGGTGGAAAGCCTCGCGCGGGAAGCGGTGGTGCGGCTACCACGACACCGAGGACGACGCCGCGCGCGCCGTCAACGAAGCCGCGGGGTGTGCGGTGAACGACGTGGGGTCGAACCCCCCGGAGGGAGGAAGCGGAGGGGCGAAAAAAAAAAAGGGGCGGGAACCCTCGGAGGGTCTCGGGGCGGAGGACGAAGCGCGCGACGCGAAGGCTCGCGCGCTCGCCCCGAATCGCTCCGAACGGCCGTCGCCGCCCCGAACCACCCCGAACGACGAATCGCGATCGCGATCGCACTCGCTCGGCGGAGCGTGTTCGTTCGGGAGCGGATGGATTCGTTCGTCCCCGGCGCTCGCGCTGGCGTCGCCGCCGTCGCTTCCTCCGCTCCGCGTGCGTTTTCTCGCGAGCCCCGCGCTCGCGCTCCCCGACTCCGCGTCGCCGCTCCTCCTCGGTTCCGACGGGCACCCGACCTCGGGTCGGCGCGGCGCTCGGGTCGGCACCGCGTCGGCACCCGGTCGGCACCCGGCGGAAAAGGACCCGGACGAGACGGACATGGACGACGACACGGACGAGGACGATTGGAGTTTGCCGGTGGGGAGCCCGACGCCCACAGTCGGGGCGGCGGCGTCGACGCGCGGGAGGGGGGGCGGCGCGGGGGAGGCGAGGGGGGCGGGCGCGAGGGCGAGGGGAGGGGAGGGGAAGGGCCGCGCGGAGGCGTGAGCGAGCGAGCGGTGACGTTGGTGAGGACGGACGGCGCGTGGGGGGCGGACGTATGGCGCGGGGAGCGGACGTATGGCGCGGGGAGCGGACGTATGGCGCGGGGAGCGAGCGAGGGGCGACGGTTTTTTTCGAATGAAAGGACGCGAGCGGAGCGAGTGACGCGTTTATTCGTTTCTCGGACGGTGCGAGTGGCGTGAAAATGCCTCGGATTCCCAGCCGCCGCGTCAGCACCGCAATTCCGCGCGCGTCAAATATCCCAGTTTTTCGCGGCCCGCGTACCGCGTATGGGTATTTACCCTGAGCAGAATTAAAAAACGCCATCGTTTTTTTTCGATTTTCAAGTCACGAAGCGGGAATCCTCGTAATTGGCGCGCGTGCATCCGCGCGCTCGCCACAACCTCACGCGCTCGCCTCGCGAACGCAAAACCTTCCCCCCCTCCACTCCCGCCCAACCCCTCACGATGGCTCCCAAGAAGGCTCCCAAGGCTACCAAGAAGATCACCAAGTCCCCCAAGAAGGCCGCCAAGAAGGCGAAGGTTGACAAGAAGGACAAGCCCAAGCGCGCCCCCGGCCCGTACATGATCTTCTGCAAGGCGGAGCGCCCCAAGATCGTCGCCGCGAACCCCAAGTTCACCTTCGGCGAGGTGGGCAAGGCGCTCGGCGAGAAGTGGCGCGGCATGTCCGACGCCCAGAAGGCCAAGTACAAGTAAGCGCGCCCCGAGCCGCGCCGTTCTCGCGAGAATCGGGCGCGTGAATTGAATTGTGGACGACGATCACGAATCGAACGACGACCGACGCGCCGCGAACCCCGGGTGGCGAACGCGACGCTCGAGCGTGCCTGAATAGCGCGTCCGTTGTGATCGAGCTCTCGACGCTTTCTGAACACCCTCATCACCCGTCGCCGTCGCGAGACGGGCGTCTCGCCCGCCCCCATCCCCGTCGCGTCCGCCGCCGACCCACCCATCCAACACCACCGTTTCCCCCCCATCATCGCCGCGCGCCTGCCTGCACCGCGCCCCCGCCGGTTCGTGAATTGCACCGCGCGCCCGCGGATTTCCGCGACGCGCGTTTTCACGCCGGACGCCGCGACCGCGCGCCCGAAACGCGCGCGACCGCCCGTCCGCTCCGCCGCCCCGTGCCCGCGCGCGACGCCGCGCGACGCGCCCGCGGTCCCGACCGTCCCCCTCCCGTCGAGGCGCGCGGTTGCCCGGAGATCTCGTGTTTTCCTTTCTTGCCTTTTGTCACGCGTTTTGAGAACGTTGTCGTCCCGCCGCTCGCTCAGATTCCGTCGGACGCCCGAAAGCGTCAGAGCCAGACGAGAAAGTCTCTCCCAGGAAAAAGCGCATCATCAAGGATGGACGACCGCCGGCTGGCTGCGTTGTTTCCATCAGTCGCGCGCGCCGCCCTTCTCCCCTCTTTTCTCCCCTCTCTCCCCTCTCTCCCCTCTCACCCCTCGCGGGGTCGGGGAGGCTCGTTGAATCGCCTCGCCGCGAGACTGGCGCGCCTGAGCACCTCCTCCGCCCCCACCCCGCTCCCCCCGACGAGCCCCTCGCTCCCGCCCCGCGCGCCCGTCGCCGCCGCCGCCGCCCTCGCCGCGAGCGCGGACTCCACCGTCGCGCGCTTCCCCCCGCCCTCCGACAGCGCAGCCTCGCGCGCCGCCTGAGCCGCCCGCGCGAGGAGCGCGTCCACGCCGCCGCCGGAGACGCCGAAGCCGCCGCCGCGACGAGCGGCCCGCTCGCGAGTCCCCGACGAAGCCCGGGACGACGCGCGCGCGAGCGACGTCGCCGCGCGCCGTCGCTCGCTCGCGCCGTCGTCCGAGGAGAACGAGACGCGCGCGGACGACCTCGGGGTCCCCGAGCTCGGACGCGCGGCGCCGCGCGGCGTGGCGTGTTCGGCCGAAGGCCGTCGAAGTTCGCGGCGAAGGTCGTCGAAATCCGATGGCCCTTCCGACGCGCGCGGCGACGGAGACGGCGACGGCGACGGCGACCCCGCGGCGGCGGCGCGTCGTCGCGGCGACGCCGTCGACACGCCCGGGGACGGTCCGAGTCCGGGTCCGGGTGTTGTCCGGGTTGTTCCGGGTGCCTCCGGTCCCGGGAGGAGTCCCCGTGACAGCAGCCCTCTCTCCGCGGCGCGCCTCGCGTTTTGGATCTCGCGCATCTGCCGCTCGGCGAAGACGGCGAGGTCCGCGGCTCGGTCGTTCGCGGCTCGCACCTCCGCGTCCTTGGCGCGCCGCGTCGCCTCGGCCTCCGCGTCCCTCGCCGCCCTCGCCTCGTCGCGCGCCGCCTCGGCGTCCACGCGCCACCTCGCCGCCTCCGCCTCCGCGCGCGCGATGCGTTCCTCGCACTCCGCGCGCGTCGCGGCGATGGCGTCCTCGCGCGCGGCGGCGACGTCGGCGCGGCTCGTCGCGTCTTTACGAATCGCCTCCGCGCGCGCCGCGCGCTCGGAGGCGAGCGCCGCCTCCACCCGCGCCTCCGCCTTCTCGCGCCGCTCCTTCTCCTCGAGGCGCGTCTGCCACCGCTCCGCCGCGAGGCGCTCCGCGAACCGCGCCTCCGCGTCGTGCGCCTCCCGGACGCGCCGTTCGTCCAGGCGCCGGCATTCGAGCGCGCGCTCGTCCGACGCTCGCTCCGCGTTCTCCGCCCGCGCCTCCGCGTCTCGCGCGCGCGCCTCCGCGTCGGCGTGCTTGGCCCTCAAGCGCTCGGCGACGGCGTCGAACAGCCTCAGACGCCGCTCCGCCTCGCCCCCGTGGCGCTCCTCCGCCTCGAGCCTCGCCTCCTCGAGCGCGCGCGCTTTCGCCGCCTCGACGCCGGCTTCGATCTCGGCCAACGCGCGCGCGGCGGCGCCGGCGGCGGCGCTGGCGCTCGCCGCCGCCGCCTCGTGCGTCTCCGCCTCGCGCCGCGCGCGCTCCGCCTCGCCCAGCGCCGAATCCAGCTCCGCGCGGAGCGTCTCGACCTCGCGCTCGAGGCGCGCGAGGTCGGTGGACCGGAGGCGCGCGAGCTCGCTCCGGGAGAGTTCGAGCGCGGATCGGCTCCGCTCGGCGTCCGCGCGCGACGACGCGACGTCGAATTCGAGCCGCGCGCGCTCGGCGCGGAGCTCCGCCGCGTGCGCCTCCTCGCGAAGGCGAACCGCGTCCGCCGCGTCCGAACACGCGCCCATCGCGGAGGCGGAGAGCCGGAGAACGACGCGAGAGGTGAGGATGGCGTTGGGTCGTTCTTTCGATCGTTCGGAAGCTGAGGAGGAAGCTGAGGAAGACGCTGAGGCTTCTTCCTCCGCCTCGCGCCATCTGGCGTCCTGGACCCCGCGCGGCGGCGGCGCCGCGCCGTGGGGCGCGCACGCCAAGCCCGCGATCTCCAGCTCGTTCGAGGGGACCTCGTAGGCGCGCGAGCCGGTGGGGTCGTCGGGGGAGATGCCGTCGTTCGCGCGGAGCGCGGCGAGGTCGGGGGTCGCGCGCACGCTCAGGACGGCGCATTCGCCGGGGGGCAGCGCGCCGCGGTTGGGCGTGACGAACACCTCGTCCGGGCGGGACGCGCGCGCGCGCCAGAGCATGACCGCGTCGCGGCTCGGGTTGCGCACGACGAGGGACGCGGCGGGGAACGACCATCCCGTCGCGTCGTCGGGGATCACGCCGAGGAAGAGGGACTGGTGGGGCGAGGGGGGGGTGGGGGGAGCGACGGAGTTAGTTAACGGAGGAGGGGACGATGGATGGATGACCCACGTACGATCCGATTCGATTCGTCGCGAAGGATTCGTCGGCACCTCGTCCCCCGAGAATTTCGGGACGCGGCGCGGGGACGGACGGACGGGGGCGGGGAGGGGGTTCTCGTCGCGCACCTCGGGCGCGACCGCGGGCTGGACGCGCTCGAAGGACGGGTGGCCGCGCGTCGCGAGCGAGGCGGCGAGCGGCGCGGCCGGCGCGGGCGCGGGGGTGGTCGCCGCCGGCGGAATCGGGGACGGCGGAGCGACGGTGGATACGGGCGGCGACGTCTCCCGGGGAGGCGCGGGCGGCGCGGGCGCGGGCGGCGCGGGCGCGGGCGGCGCGGGCGCGGGCGGCGCGGGTGGCTGCTGCTCGGGGCCTGCTTCCGGTGCGCATGGCGCCGGTGCGGGCGGCGGTGCGGGCGGCGGCGGCGGCGGCGGCGGCAAAGGCAAAGGCAAAGGCGGTGGCGGCAAGTACGGGGGCAAGAACCAGACCGGCAAGGCCGCCTTTCAGCC
>MDSW01083175.1_pt1 | contig 10887 bp, 9 predicted proteins | sample 811171 | NCBI WGS metagenome assembly MDSW01 (sample SAMN05326641, study PRJNA326480) | marine metagenome | isolation source: seawater | place: Atlantic Ocean: North West | collected 2012 | reverse complement strand
TATGGAAGGTTTTCAAGAATTTATGGTTAAACCTGATCGTGAAGATAAAATTAGAGCTCGTTTAGAAAAAGAAAGAGCTAGAATTCACGGAGCACTTTAATAAAACAAATCTATAGAGGCGTATATTTACGCCTCTATTACTCTATTTAGATTTATTCTATAAACTTACTGAGGCAGTATAAACGGAAATGACTTTTTGGGAAAGAAACCAGCTAAAACTTGCTCCATTTATTTTCTTAGCTCCAGCAATTTTAATATTCTTACTATACGTTATTTATCCAATAATTGATTCTATATGGGTAAGTCTTCATCAATGGAATGGTATGGATAGAAATGCTTTAAATGAAGATGGAACTCTAAAAAATTGGAAATGGGTGGGTGTTGAAAATTATACAACACTTTTTTTTGATGATGATGAATTTTATGTTTCTTTATTTAATAATATAAGATGGTTAATATTTAGTCTTTTAGCTATTCCAATAGGTTTATTACTGGCTTTATTTGTTAATCAAAAAATTACAGGTATAAGATATATTAAGTCACTTTTTTATTTTCCTTTTGTTATTAATGCTGTTGTAATTGGAGTCATATTTAGTTGGTTTTACAACCCAAAATATGGAGCTCTGGCACTTGTTTTAAATTTTTTTGGATTAGAGTCTATTCCTGTTTTAGCTGAAGAAGATCTAGCAACTTATGGAATCATTATAGCTTCATTTTTTCCAGGAATTGCTTACACTATGATACTTTATATCACAGGCTTAACAGGTGTTAGTCGTGAAATGGTTGAAGCAGGACGTATTGACGGTGCTTCTGGTTTTACTATGTTATGGCATGTAGTTTTACCACAATTAAGACCAGCAACATTAATAGCAATTGTTGTAACTATTGTAGGTGCTCTAAGAGCATTTGATTTAATTGCAGTAATGACAGCTGGTGGACCGTGGGGAAGCACTGAAGTATTAGCTTACAAAATGTATCAAGAGGCACTCTTTAATTACAGAATGGGTTATGGGGCTGCAATAGCAACAATATTATTTTTAATAATGGATATATATATTGCTTGGTTTCTTTATAGATTATTTAAAAACGAAAGATCTGAGAAATAATGTTTCCAACACCTATTCAAAATTATTCTTTAAAAATAAATATTGGTTACAGAGTATTACTAATTTTAACACTTTTAATTTGGTTATTACCACTAATAGCTGTGATGTTAACATCCATCAGAACTTTTGAAGATGTATTAGCTGGAAATTATTGGACTTGGCCCAATGAAACGGCTCTAGTTTCAAATTATAGTGCAGTTTTTGAGGGAGGAAAAATGGGTAGATTTTTTTTAAATAGTCTAATCATAACTCTTCCTACTGTTATTGGAACTTTATTTTTAAGCTCTTTAGCTGGTTATTCATTAGCTATGCATCGTTTTAAATTAAATTTACTTGTTTTTGCGATGTTCATTGCAGGTAACTTTGTTCCTTACCAAATATTAATGATACCAGTACGAAATATTTCAATAGAACTAGGTATGTATAATAGTCATTTAGGTCTAATTATATTTCATATTGCTTTTCAAACAGGTTTTTGCACTTTTTTTCTAAGAAACTTTATAAAAGAGCTTCCATTTGAATTAATTGAGGCTGCAAGAGCTGACGGAGCAACTGAATGGACTATTTATAGAAAAATTATAATACCTCTAATCATACCTGCTCTTGCAGCACTAGGTGTTTTAGAGTTTACATTTATTTGGAATGATTATTTTTGGGCACTTGTTTTAACTCAAGGTGACACGGTAAAACCAATTACAGTTGGTCTTGATGTGTTAAGAGGTCAATGGACGACATCTTGGAATTTAGTTTCAGCTGGATCTGTAGTTGCTGCACTTCCTCCTGTAATTATGTTCTTCATTTTACAAAGACAATTTATTCAAGGACTTACATTTGGCGCTGTTAAAGGATAGTCTTGCAATTAGTAAATTAAGATATTAAAGTATTTTATGGCTCTTATTTCTTTAAGACAATTATTAGACCATGCCGCTGAGAATAATTATGGTGTACCAGCATTTAATGTAAATAATTTAGAACAAATAAGAGCAATCATGGAAGGTACAAAAGAATTAAATAGTCCAGTCATAATTCAAGTATCAAAGTCAGCCAGAAAATATGCAGGTCCATTATTTTTAAAAAAAATGATTGAAGCAGCAACTGAAGAATTTAAAGGTATCCCTATCGTACTTCACCAAGATCATGGAGGATCACCAGGTGATTGTAAAAGTTGTATAGATTTGGGTTTCACTTCCGTGATGATGGATGGTTCACTTAAAGAGGATCAAAAAACACCATCAGACTTTAGTTATAATGTTAAGGTGACTAGGCAAACTGTAGATATAGCTCATTCAGTAGGTGTTTCTGTAGAAGGTGAACTAGGTTGTTTGGGTTCACTTGAGACAGGAACTGGTGAAAAAGAAGATGGAGTTGGTGCAGAGGGAGTTTTATCTCATGAGCAATTATTAACAGATCCAGATGAAGCAACAGATTTTGTTAAGAAGACAAATGTTGATGCTCTGGCAATTGCAATTGGAACAAGTCACGGTGCATATAAATTTTCAAAACCACCAACAGGTGAAACTCTTGCTATGGAAAGAATCAAAGAAATACACAAAAGGCTACCTAACACCCATTTAGTTATGCATGGATCATCCTCAGTACCAAAAGAAATATTATCATTAATAAATAAATTTGGAGGAGATATAAAAGAAACTTATGGGGTACCTGTTAATGAGATAAAAGAAGGTATTAAAAATGGAGTAAGAAAGGTTAATGTAGATACTGATTTAAGACTTGCATCAACAGCCGCAATAAGAAAATACTTGTTTGAAAATCCTTCCGATTTTGATCCGAGAAAATATTTAGCATTATCTAAAGATGCTATGAAAGATATAGTTAAAAATAGATTACAAGAATTTGGTGCTGCAGGTAATGCATCTAAAATACAGCCATCTTCTCTATCAATAATGTCTTCTAGATATAAATCTGGTGAATTAAGTTCAATTACCAATTAAATGAACAAAATACGTTGGGGTATAATTGGTCCAGGTTCTATAGCAAACAACTTTGCTGATGCATTATTAAAAACATATTCTGGTGAATTGAAAGCAATAGCAAGCTTAAATGACGATAGAAGAAAAACTTTTGGAGACAAATATAATATTAATAATGCTTTAAGGTTTGGTACCTATGAATCCTTATTAGATTCTCAAGATGTAGACGCAGTTTATATTTCAACCCCACATACACTTCATGCTGATTTATCAATAAAGGCAGCAGGTAAAGGAAAGCATATTCTTTGTGAAAAACCTAGTGCTGTAAACTTTCAACAAGCTAAAAAAGTTATAGAAGTAGTAAGAGAAGCAGGAGTTTTTTACAAAGAAGGATTAATGTATCGTTGTCATCCTCAAATTCCAGCTTTACTAGATTTAATTAAAAAAGAAATTATTGGTGAAGTAAAAAAAATCACATCTTCTTTTGGATTTGATATGACAAAAGTAATTGCAGAACATCGACTTTTCAATAAAGATTTAGCTGGAGGAGCAATTTTAGATGTAGGTTTATATCCAGTTTCTTTTGCCAGAATGATAGCGGGCGTTAGTTCTGGAAAAAAATTTTTGAATCCTATAAATATTTCTGCTCAAGCTAAAATATGTGAAACAGGTGTAGATGAAATTGCATCTATAATTATGGAATTTAATAACGGAATTATAGCTGAAGCAAATACTGCAATTATGCAAAATATGGATAACAATGCTATTATTGAAGGGTCAGATGGAAAAATTATACTTGATGATCCTTGGATGCCTGGAAGAAATGGCGGACCATATCATTCGATTATAAGGATAATTAAAGATGATAAAGAAGAAGTCATTGACTTTAAAGGACCTGAACATTTATTTTTTTTTGAAGCTGAACTTTCAAGTCAAACTATATTAAAAGAAAAACAACAAGTTCCTCATCCAGGAATGACATGGGAAGATACATTAGGTAATTTAAAAGTTTTAGATCAATGGAGAAAAAAGATAAATTATCAAATAAAAGAAGATAGTCTATGAAATATGATAAAATAAAAGGTTTAGAAAAAAAAAATTTCAAAACTAATTATAGGTAATGATAATCAAAACAATTATGATGAAGCATCAAAATTATGGGATCATTGGATAGAAGTTGGAGGAAATGCATTTGATAATGCTCACATTTATGGAGGAGGGTCAATGGAGACGCTTCTTGGTAAGTGGCATACGGAAAGAAAAAATATTAATGACTTAGTTATAATTGCTAAAGGTGCTCACACACCAAACTGTAATCCCAAAAGTATCTCTTCTCAACTTACAGAGTCTTTGGATAGACTTCAATGTGATTGTGCTGATATTTATATAATGCATAGAGATAATTTAGATATACCAACTAACGAGTTTATAGACGTTTTAAATGAGGAGAAAGAAAAAGGTAGAATAAAAATATTTGGAGGATCTAATTGGACTCTATCACGTTTTAAACAAGCAAATGATTGGGCTAAAAGTAAAAACAAACAAGGTTTTAGTATTTTAAATAATAATTTAGCTTTGTGTAAAATGATCAATCCTCTTTGGCCGGGCTGTGTTTCTTCAAATGATAAATATTTCCTAAATTATCTTAATAATAGTAAAATAGCTCATCTTTCTTGGTCCAGTCAGGGTAGAGGATTTTTTTTGCCAGAGGAAATAAGTAAAAAAATAGAGTTTGAAATTACAAAAGCTGAAAGTTGGAGAAAACCAGGAGAACACTCAAGTGGACCACTTAGCTGTTTTGACAGTCCTGATAATCAAGAAAGAAAAAAAAGAGCTCTTTTGTTAGCTAATAAAATGAACACGACAACTCAAAATATAGCAGGAGCATGGCCATTAAATTTGCAATTTCCATCTTTTGCTTTGATTGGCCCAAGAAATATTGACGAAATTAATTCTAGTTTAAATAATTTAGAAATTAAATTAAATTATGAACAATTAAATTGGTTAAATTTAGAGCATAACAATTATGACTTAGATGAATGAAATATTAAAATTTTTTTTATTTAATATTTGATAATAAAATAAATTATTTATAAAAATTTAATTAATTATTTTTTGATAACTTTCATTATTTTGATTTAATAAAATTTTGTTAAATTCAGATAGATCATAACTAACACTCTTTAACATTGAGTTGAATTCAGATCTTTTAGTAACAACTAATGATATATCTGCAACTATAAGATCTATTACAAAATATCGACCTTTTGACTCTTTAAGTCTCCATGTAACCACAACAGATCCAGTAGCATTAAAAATCTCCATTTCAACAAGTATAATTTTATTCTTATTATCTATTCTAGAATTTGATAATTTGTATTTTTGATTTGAATATCCTTGCATCATTGATGCTATGTTAAGTGCTAAATGTCTTTTGAAATTCTTTATATAATCTTTTTTAATATCTTTTTTAGCATTTGCCCATGCATCACCAACAACGAATTTAGCTATCCCAGTACCGGCAAAATTATTATTTATTGTTTGTTCTATTATTAAAAATCTATTTTCATTTGATAAATTTTCATTTTGATATGATGCTAATATTTTGTCGATTTCTGTTTTTAGCCAATCCGCGGGCTCATCAGCTAATATATTTTTAGAATTAAATAATAAAAATAATAAATAAATTAGAATAACAAATTTATTCATTATTCAAATTCAATACTTATTAATGGTAATGGTGTTAGTTCACTATCATCTATATTGTTTATTGCTGCATTTCTATTTTGATAATATGAACTTCTAACTGCTGCATAGTAATCTATAGCATTGTCTCTTAAGGCATTTACTTCATCTATTATTTTTGATCTTTGATCAACTGCGTTCGCAGCAGTTCTCATAGGAACTATCCAAGCCTCTCCTTCATTAACTGCATATGCATTAATAGGATCAGTAACCATTGTCATGACCATACCTGTGGTATCTCTTAAATTTGATGGTCCAAATAATGGCAAAACTATATAGAAACCATCTCCTACCCCCCAAGTTGCAAGAGTTTGACCAAAATCTTCTTCTTTTTCCTCTAATCCAATCTTTTCAGCAACATCAATTAAACCAAATACTCCCACTGTACTGTTAACTAAGAATCTGCCAGTAGATTGAATTGCATTTTCACCTTGACCTTGAAGCACTTGATTTATAACTACAAGTGGAGCTCTTAAGTTACTTAAAAAATTGCTTATACCACTTTGAAGTGGAGAAGGTAATTTTTTATATCCTTTTGCGACTGGCTCTAATATGATCCTATCAGCAACATTATTAAAACTAAAAATTGCTCTGTTAATTGGCTCCAAAGGATCATAAACTTCATCTTCAATTTGAGTAGTTTCAAAATCATCAGAGTCAGTTTTTACTTGATCAGAAGCGGATGCAAATAAACTTGGAGATGATAAAGTAAATAAAAGAAAAATTATTAAACAAAGCTTTTTTTTCATACTTATATTTTAGTGTGATATTATTAATATAGTTTATAAATTAGAATATACTTATATTATAGCAAAAAAATGTCGGAAAAATCATTTAAATACCTTGATTTACTAAATATAGAACAAAGAAAAGCTGTTGAATCTACTACTGGGTCTTTATTAGTTTTAGCTGGTGCTGGAAGTGGCAAAACTAGGGTTTTAACATTTAGAATATTACATTTACTTTACAATAAACTTGCTACCCCATCACAAATATTGGCAGTTACTTTTACCAATAAAGCTGCAAATGAGATGAAGTCACGAATCGCAAATCTTATTAACATACCTGTAGATAGAATGTGGGTAGGAACATTTCATTCATTATCATTAAGAATTCTCCGTCAACATTATGAATTAGTGGGGCTAAAAAAAAACTTCATTATTATTGATAATGATGATCAATTAAAACTTATAAAAAATATATGTGAAGTAGAAAAAATAGATACAAAGGAATTTTCTGGTAAGTATTATTTAAACGCTATTGATAGTTTTAAAAACAAAGGAATAAGTGTAGATTTATTAAAAGAAAATAAATATAGAAAAAACGACAATGAATTAAAAAAAATTTATAATATATATCAAAAAGAATTAATAAGATTAAATTTAGTAGACTTTGGAGATTTAATTTTACATTGTATAAAAATTTTTAAACAAAATAATTCAATTCTTAAAAAATATCAGAATTTTTTTAAATTTATACATGTCGATGAATATCAAGATATTAATCCAATACAACAGTCTTGGATAAAATATTTATATCAAGGTAGTAAAAATATATGTTGTGTAGGCGATGATGATCAGTCTATTTATTCTTGGAGGGGAGCAGATGTTTCAAATTTACTTAATTTTGAAACAAATTTTTCTAATACACAAATTATTAGATTAGAACAAAATTATAGATCAACAAAAAATATACTGAGTTGTGCCTCGACTTTAATAGAAAAAAATAAAGGAAGGTATGGTAAAAAATTATGGAGTCATAATGAAGAAGGTGAAAAAATTAGTATCAATGGTTTTTGGGAAACTAAAGAAGAGTCAATATATGTTTCTGATAAAATTGAAAATTTAATAAAAAATAATAAAAAATTAAGTGAAATATCAATTTTGTTTAGAATAGCTGCTCATACAAGATCTTTTGAAGAAAGATTAATTAATTTAGGCATACCATATAAAATAATAGGAGGATTAAGGTTTTATGAAAGAAAAGAAATTAAAGATGTAATAGCGTATTTAAGATTGGTCAATAATTTATCTGATGATTTGGCATATGAGAGAATAGTTAATGTCCCAAAAAGAGGGATAGGGAAAACAACTTTAAGTAAAATAAGTTTTTATGCTCGAGAAAATAACATTTCAATGTTTGAAGCAACTTCTCAAATAATTTCTAAAATAAATTTAAAAGCAAAAAATGAATTATATAAATTTATTGATAATATTAAAAAATGGAAAAAAATAAAAAAAAATTTTGATCATATTGAACTAGCAAAAGTTATAATTGAAGACTCTGGGTATGTAGATTATTTAAAAAATGAAGAAAAGAATTCAAGTAATCCTGAAAACTTATCAAGAATTGAAAATATAAATGAATTTATTGAAAGTCTTAAAGAATTTAATAACTTAGATGGTTTTTTAGAGCATGTATCATTAGTTATGGAAAATATATCAAATACTTCTGATCAAACAATAACACTAATGACTATGCATGCTGCTAAAGGTTTAGAGTTTGATTATATTTTTTTAGCTGGGTGGGAAGAGGGAGTTTTTCCTAGTCAAAGATCAATAGATGAGTCTGGCAATAAAGGTTTAGAGGAAGAGAGAAGATTAGCATATGTAGCACTTACTAGAGCAAGAAAGAAAATTTACATAACTTATGTAAATCAGAATAGGTATTCTTACGCCTCTCATGACCATAATTTACCTTCAAGGTTTATAAATGAACTTCCTGAAGATATTATAGAAATAAATGACTCAAAATTTATACAAGAAAATAATTTTTTGAATGAATTTGTTGAAAACAAGGAATACTTTAATCACTCAATTACTCCAGGAAGACAAAGATTAATTGAAAATTTAAAAAAAAATGAAATTGATTGGGATATTAATCAAGATTATTCCTACGAAAATGAGGTAGGAAATGGGACAAAAGTATTTCATAAAAAATTTGGTTATGGAAAAATTTTAAATATAGACAATGACAAAGCGATTGTAGATTTTGAAAATTTTTCAACTAAAAAAATATATTTGAAGTTTTTAAAAATTATTGATTAATTTTTGAAATAAATTCTTTTTCATTCATAATTTTTACGCCTAATTCTTTTGCTTTATTGGCTTTAGATCCTGCTTTTTCCCCTATAATTAAATAGTCAGTACTTTTACTTACTGAAGATAAAATTTTTGCACCGTTAATTTTAGCTTTATATTTTGCCTCATCTCTAGAAAGAGATAACAAAGTTCCTGTGAATACTATTTTTTTATTAGTAAAAAAATTACTCCTTGTTTTCTCATTATCATAACTTATTTTTAGTATTGATTGAAGTTTTTTTACAGTTTCTAGATTATTTATGTTTGAAAAATAGTCTATGATTGATGATATTGCTTTTGGCCCCAAACCATCTATATTATCAAGTAATGCTCTTTTATCAACTGCAGATATTAGTTTATTAATATTTTTAAATTCCTTAGCAAGAATTTCTGAATTTATTTCACCAATGTATCTAATTCCTAAAGAATAAATAAATTTTTCAAATGTAATTTTTTTTGAAACTTCAATTGAATTAATTAAGTTAGAAAAAGAAAGCTCTCCCCATCCTTCTAAATTTAAAATATTTTTTTTATATTTTTCAAGTTTAAATATATCTTCATATTTATTTATAATTTTTAAATCAAAAAATTGTTTTGCTTGTTTTTCTCCAAAACCCTCAATATTTAAACTTTTTTTGCTTATAAAGTGAATTATTTGACCAATTTTTTGAGAATAACAACCATATCTATTAGAACATCTCAAAACAGCTTCATCTAACTCTTTAATGGTTTTACTTTTGCATATTGGACAATTTTTTAAAGGTAGAATTCTTTTTTTTGAATTACTATTTTTTTTTATTAATTTTGTTACATAAGGTATTACATCTCCTGCTCTTTTAATTTCAACGGTATCTAATATATTAATATTTTTTTTAATTATCTCATCAAAATTGTGTAAAGATGCATTTGATATAATTACACCTCCAATATTTACAGGTTTTAATCTTGCTACTGGTGTTATTGCTCCAGTCCTTCCAACTTGATAATCTATCGCTTCAATCACTGTTTGTGCTTTTTCTGCTGAAAATTTTAAAGCCACAGCCCATCTTGGATTTTTTCCAACATAACCAAGTCTCTTTTGTAAATTTATATTATCGATTTTTATAACTAATCCATCTATGTCAAACTCAATCTCACTTCTTATGTCATTTACCTTATTATAATGATTTATAATTTCATCTATTGAGTAACAAAATTTATAATGTTTATTAATTGGAATTTTCCAATTTTTTAGATCAATATAATAATCTTGAATTGTATCATAAAACTTTGTACAATCTCCTATACCATGAGCAATAAACTTTAATGGTCTGTTATGACTTATTGAAGTATCTAGCTGTCTTAGGCTACCAGCGGCTGCATTTCTTGGATTTGCAAATTTATCTTTTTCTTGCAAGGAAAGATTAATTTTTTTGAAATCATCCTTATTAATAAATACTTCACCTCTAATTTCTATTAGGTTGGGAGGATCATTACTCAATGAAAATGGGATATTTTTAATATTACTTATATTTTTTGTAACATTTTCTCCAATTAAACCATCACCTCTAGTAGCAGCAGATATTAATTTCCCATTTTTATATAATAAATTTAATGAAAGACCATCAATCTTAGGTTCACATAAAAATTTATAATTATTTGTTGAAGGACTATTTAAAAATTTATTTGTTCTTTTTATAAATTCAATTACATCATCTTTATTAAAAGCATTGCCTAAAGAATACATTTGAGAAATGTGTTTAATTTTCTCAAATTTTTGTTTAGTTTTTCCACCTACATATGAATTTGGACTTTTTTTAAGAACTAATCTTGGATAAAGTTTCTCTAATTTATTGTTTTCTTTTATCAATTGATCATATTCTGCATCAGAAATTTGAGGTTTATCAAGAGTATGATAATAATAATTATGCTTTCTTATTAAATCTGATAATTCTATCAGTCTATTTTTAATATCTTTTTTTTTTATATTATTTATCATTTATGAAAATTTTGGAAAATTTTTCAAAATAATTACTTTTCTCTTTT
>MDSW01196404.1_pt1 | contig 10888 bp, 9 predicted proteins | sample 811171 | NCBI WGS metagenome assembly MDSW01 (sample SAMN05326641, study PRJNA326480) | marine metagenome | isolation source: seawater | place: Atlantic Ocean: North West | collected 2012 | reverse complement strand
CGCTTCTCAAGGATCTTGCGAGCAAATACAAAGTAGATATCTCCTTGGCCGAAAAAATCATTGACGTAAAAAAAGTCGAGTCAGGATTTAAGATTACAACTACCGATAAAAAGATAACGAGTCAGGCGCTAGTAATCGCAAGTGGCGGCTTATCGATACCCAAAATCGGAGCTACTAAATTTGGGTATGCAATTGCTCAATCATTTAACCACAGAATAATTAAACCGCGTCCAGGATTAGTTCCTCTGACATTTAAGAATAATCTGCTCGACCATTGTAAGCACCTAAGCGGATTAAGCTTATGTGCGGAAGTTACTTTTGAGAAAACTAGTTTTCGAGAAGGGCTATTATTCACACATCGTGGTCTTAGCGGTCCAGTTATCCTGCAAATATCATCTTATTGGCAGGAAGCGAAGTCACTCAATATAGATCTGCTTCCCGAATACAATATCGAAAAATTTCTTAGAGAAAAAAAGAGCACGCAAAATTCACAGAATATCCAAACCATATTGTCCGATATCCTTCCCAAACGACTAGTAAAGCAAGTTTGCTCAGAAACAAATATTTCCGGATCGCTAGCCAATATTTCAAACACCGAGTTACAAACGCTAGGTGACAGAATAAATCATTGGCAGATTACTCCTACTGGGACCGAGGGATATCGAACAGCTGAAGTTACGGTGGGCGGAGTAAATACTCGCGAATTATCCTCAAAAACAATGGAATCTAATTTACAGCCAGGATTGTATTTTGTAGGAGAAGTTCTCGATGTCACTGGACATCTGGGAGGCCATAATTTTCAATGGGCTTGGTCGTCAGGTTGGGTAGCAGGACAAAATATTTAAGGGAATAGCATCCTATCTTGGGAGGTTTAATCTACAGATTTTAATATCTGAACTTTTCTTGCGTACTGGAAATACCAGCACGCCGCTATAGCAATAAATATCATCGTGACAGTGCCTATTCCCGTAATAGTGGGTAGCACCCACAATGGCTCTGACGATGCCGTATGCCAATCCGGAAGTTCAGCTCTAACATCTTCGATAACTTTTGAGGTTCGCTGAAATCCACCAATCAAAAAGATAGAAGTTGAAACATAAACAAAAATGACTACAGCAGCTAATCTTGAAGGGATCACGCGCCCAGAAAAATACGCCGCAACCAACAAAGCAGAGGTTGCCGAAATAAAGGACATAAAAAAAGTTATATTGATACTAAGATAGTAGGCGAACAAATTAGACGATTCAAACTCGGTCATAACATTTATCCAGAGATTATTTTTATGCTAAAATGAGTCTAGCGTAAAATCTCGAATGCATATAGAAAAAAATCTCTAAAAATGACAGCCTCAAGAGAAACAGAAATCGTTATTGTCGGGTCAGGCTTCTCCGGACTCGGGGCTGCTATCGAACTCAAAAGAATTGGTGTAGATAATTTCGTCGTCCTAGAGAAAGCAGACGATCTAGGAGGAACATGGCGAGACAATACCTACCCTGGACTAACGGTAGATGTGGCATCTACCTCATATTCTTATGGTTTTTTCCCCAAGCACGACTGGTCGCGTCTTTACGCCCGTGGTTCGGAAGTTAAGAAATACGCCGATGAGTGTGCGGAAAAATTCAAGATTCGCGATCACATAGAGTTTTCAAAGAGCGTCGAGTCGTCATCTTATAATGAAGAGGACAACCTTTGGGTGACTAAACTCACCAATGGTGAGATTTATACCTCTCGGTACTTAGTTAGTGCTACTGGCTTATTTGGCCCGCCGAAACTCCCCGACATTGATGGTATAGAAACTTTTTCAGGTCATATCATGCACACGGGAGCTTGGGAGCACGAATATGACTTAAGCGATAAGCGAGTGGGGGTTATTGGTACTGGGGCCACCGCAATTCAAGTGATACCTGAAATAGTGCCTATTGTAGAGCATCTTAGTGTGTTTCAAAGAACTCCTATCTGGTTATTGCCCAAACCAGACATCATATTCAGTGAGCGTATAAAAAAATTATTTCGTGTTCTTCCTTTTACTCAAAAAGTACTTAGACTAATTACACATTTTTTCAATGAAATATTATTCGGGATTGGCTTCTCTCATAACCGCCAGTTTCCATGGCTATTCCAATGGCTAAAAAAACTCGGGATTTCCCATATTCGAAAGCAGGTTGAGGACCCTACAACTCAGGAGAAATTAACTCCTCAGTACGACTTTTTTTGTAAGAGACCAAGTTTCTCTAACGTGTACTTTCCTGTATTCAATGAGCCCAATGTTGATCTTGTTACCGACCCAATTAGTCGCATTCAGGGAAATAGTGTTCAAACTCATGATGGTCATTCAATACAACTCGATGCACTCATTTGCGCGACCGGCTTCAGTGTATTTGACGAAAATATAGTACCATCGTTTAAAACCTTTGGTTTAAAGGGAATAGAATTGGGAGCATACTGGCAGCAAAATCGATTCACGTCTTTCCAGGGGATCTCGGTCCCAAATTTCCCTAACTATTTCATGATATTTGGCCCCTACTCTGCTGCCAGCGCATCGTGGTTTGGAATGATAGATACCCAAGTACGTCATCTAAGCAGGTGTCTTCGCACTGCAAGAAAAAGAAATGCCAATTACATCGAAGTGACCCGAAAATCTCTGGAAATCGATTTCAACAAAATTCTTAAACGGCGAAAAAATCAATTAGTCTTTCACGGAGACTGTTCGCGTTCTCGCTCATACTATTTCGATAAAAATGGCGATGTACCTCTTATCCGGCCGGCCACCCAGTTGGGTATGTGGCTCAGAAGTCACTTAGTGAGCATGAAAAACTACAACATTATAGCGAAGGGATGAGGCACAATTTATCTGAACCCATCAAATAGATAATCGGCAAGCCTGTGTATCACTAAAGGCGGAGCAACTATTATAGACAAAAATGTTAAATGATCGAGCGCGCCCGACAAACTTGAGACGGGTTCTAGATCAACACCGTTACCACCCAGCCAAAACAATATCCATAAAGGACTGACCAAATAGTTTATCGCGATAAATACTCTTTTTACTGCTTCCATGTGATCAAATTAACGCATCCGACACCTTTGTTGCAAGAATAACTTTAGAACCTAGAACAATCTGAAAACAGTACCATCTACCAAAAAGATAAATTGTGGTTTTTTTAAACTATATAGTTGGGCTGAACCTAACTTATCTTTAAATAAATCAACATGGCTTCCGCGACAGAGCAAAGAAAAATACATCATTTCATAATGATAAGCGTACTGACATGCCAGCATAAGATATTGAAAACAATATAGTATTTTTAATTTGCCATATTATATCAATAATTTTCCTAGATATTTTGATGGAGCGAGGTACGGATAAACAACTAAAATGAACAAAAAGTGGTCTGGAATTGGACAAAGTTGTCCTAATTTGCGTATGTTAACTATATATGTAGCATCAGGATCTAAAACATGCGAATAAAAAAATATGACTTCGATTATAGTCGTAGAGCATTTCTGGAAAAAACATCGTCGGGTGGAGTCTCCGGAGGACTACTTGCCTCGTTGTGGCCAAGTATCAGTGCGTCTGCTGATACTAAACAAGCGTACCCTGACGAGCTTTTAGACATTGAGACTTTTACGCGTGGTCAAGTGAAGGTTGGAGACACAATTAATAAAGACAATGTGTTTTTAGTTCAGGATCTTTTAGACCCGATTACGTTTCAACAAGTCATGCAAGACGGACGAACATTTCACATACAGGCATCGGAGCACAGTGCCGAAACAATGTTTCCTCCCTACTTCCTTGACGCCAGTATTAAGAACCAAGGACAAGCTAAGTTTGGTGCTGATGGCAATGTTTATACTAAGGCCGGTAAACCATGGATAGGCGGGCTTCCCTTTCCGGAACCAAAAACGGGAAATGAAGCCATCGCCAATATCACATTGAGTTGGGGACGACATGATAAATGCATTTATGCCACACCTGCCAAAACAGTAAACCCGGACGGAGAAGTACAATTTGAGTACGATTGGGTATGGGCCGAGCAACAATGTGCAGGGCTAGTACATCCGGATGCCCCCAGCCCTTACCTCAAAGGATATGAAGATCTGCTGAGATTGCAAACTATTTGGTTTACTCACACCCAAGATGTCAAAGGGCACGCATTCTTGAGTAAATGGAAATATAACCAAAAAGAAATTCCCGCGCTGTTTGGTTATCTCCCCAATTTGAAAAGAGTAAGAAGATTTCCATCTAATCAGAGATTTGAAGCATATATGCCAGGAATGAATCTCTATCTATCCGACGCGTGGGCGTCTGGTGATCCGATGCTCACCTGGGGTAATTTTAAGATTGTTCATCGAGGCCCGATGCTCACTTCATCCCATTCTCAATGGACTCCTGAAAACGATAACTGGAGGCCGAATTTAGTGGGTGGAGCGAAAAATGAGACCTATTTTGACGTGGGTAAATCTCTAGCACCTGAAGTCATTGTTTTTGAGGGAGAACCAATTGGCTATCCGAATGCGCCTGTAAGTAAGAGGCGCATATATATGGACGCTAGAAGTATGGGTGGTGGAATGAGTATAACTTACGATCGAAATGGAGAAGTTTGGAAGGGCCTAGAAGGAGGTGGTGGCCAATTAGTCTCCGGATCCCAGTCCATAAATGCCAAAGATGGGAGACCAGAGTGGAGTTGGGCGTGGGCTATAAGCCATGATGTTCAAAAAAACAATGTAACACGTTTCCATCACGCGAAAGAATGTAAGGGTAACTGGGAATCAGCACTTGATCCTGACGAAAATATTGTCAAAAACTACATGACCAAACAAGCACTTCGCCGATTAGGTATCTGAGGAGGCTATTCTCGAAAGTTACTGCCTTTGCGATCAAGTAATCGCAACAAAGCGGGCCATGCCAACGTATGAAGACCATCCGATTCGATCAATCGATTCCCTTGGGAAGCAGATGTATTCATAGCGTCTTCGGATGGCATCCTTAACTTTTGACTACTCATCGCTCGCACTTGCATCGAACAGGATCTCTCCAAAAGGTACATCAGCAAAAAGCAACTTGAAACCGTTTCGCCCACCGCGAGCGTCCCATGATTACGGAGCATCAAGATCTTTTTATCTCCTATATCCCGTATAAGGCGCTCACGCTCGCTCAGATCTAGTGCAACCCCTTCATAGTCATGATAGGCCACCTGAGGAAGCAGAACCATGGCAGTCTGCGTAAGAGGAAGTAGTCCTTCATCCATAGCCGATACCGCGGCCCCATCATCGCTGTGGAGATGCATGACCGCTTGGGCATCATGCCTGGCCATATGAATAGCACTGTGAATACAAAATCCAGCAGGATTGATGTCATAACCGCTAGACAAAACTATGTTACCGTCTAGGTCTACTTTTACTAAATTCGACGCCGTGATTTCATCGAACATGAGGCCATAAGGATTTATCAGAAAATGATCATCAGGACCTGGAACGCGTGCTGAAAGATGAGTGAAAATCATATCAGTCCAGCCGTAGTGCTCGACCAAATGATAAGCCGCGGCTAAATCGACTCTAATTTTCCATTCAGCAGCACTCACTTGAGATTTGATATCCAACTCGGAATTCATCACAGTAGCCATTTTGTCAGCCCCCTAGAAATACGTATCGGTTTACTAGCCATCAGAAAATAACTTACAAACCGAGTAATTAATTTGTTCACTAATAATATATATTACATTTAACAGAAAACAGAACGTAGTTACAGGATAAAATCTCAGAATATGGGTAATTTTCTAAATATCAGTCGAGCAGGAACATTTATCACGTGTTTAAATCTGAGCTATCGCGTGATTCTCCCCCAAGTTTTCAAACATTCAGTTGTTACGTCGATTTTATGTACTTGCCTATTTTTAAGCACAATAATCAGTGCCTATCCTGACGAACCCCCAATCAAAGCGATGACGTTCGCAAAAGTTGATGACGTTAGCCTTTACTATGAGGTGCATGGTGGAGGCGAGCCCATCCTTCTCATACATGGGGGACTAAGTCACGCGGGATATTGGAGCGCTCAAATAGATGATCTGGCCCGAGATTATTTAGTGATAGCAGTGGATAGCAGAGGTCACGGTCGTTCCTCACTGTCCGATAAGCCGATCAGTTACAAACTTTTAGCCAACGATTTTTTAATGCTCCTAGACAAACTCAACATACAATCTACTAATATCTTAGGCTGGAGTGATGGGGGTATTATTGCCCTGGAATTAGCTATCAGACAACCCAAGCGTCTCAATAAAATTATCGCATTTGGCGCGAATTCCCACCCAAGTGGAGTTAAACCGAATGTTACCGAAAACTCGAGATTCCGTGAATTTCTGACCCGCGCTAACGTCGACTACCTCGCGATGTCGCCTGAACCAAATCGATGGTCGGAATTCCTGAAGAGTATCACTAAAATGTGGGCGAATGAGCCAAATTTCTCGGATTTAGAGCTTCAAAACATAACTGTGCCAACGCTTGTGCTTGGGGGACAGCAAGAAGAAGCTATATACCCCGCACATATAGAAGAACTATCGAAAAAAATTCCAAATTCTAAGTTAATCATGATGCCAGAAACTGGGCATTTCGCTATGCTTGAGAAACCGGAAAAATTTAATGAAATTGTGCGTTCTTTTCTGAAGTAGTACTTTCAATATTAAGTCACCTAGTCGTTCCACAAATGAAAAAAAAATATACTTGTCTTTTGTTTGATCTATTTAATACGGTAGCTTTGTGGGACTCGAATAAGATCCCCATTTACATAATCGACGGCAAGAAAGAATATTCGACATTAGGAGAGCTCAAATTAGTTCTTTCCTCTCAACTACCGGATCTAAATTTTGACGACTTCCAAATTGCATTCAATGCTATCAATCTCGAACTGGCTGAGGAAAAAAGTAGAAATAAAAAAGAAGTTTCTTCTCACAGGCGGTTCTTTCGTGTATTAAAAAAATTAGATATTCAATCTAAAACAAGTCTTAGTAATCTGGCACATAATCTTTCACAAAAACATATGCAACTCCTGATGAGTGCAGCTTTTGTACCCGAGGAGCATCAACAACTGTTAAACACACTCAGAACTATGTTTAAGCTAGGGATTGTTTCCAATTTTGATCATGCCGAATCGGCAAAAAGTATCTTGGCCAGAGACGGTGTGGCTAATTATTTTCAGCAGATAATCGTTTCAGAAGAATTTGGTTGGAGAAAGCCTGACAGCAAAATATTTAATTTAGCATGCCAGAGTATCCGAGAAGACAAAGAAAATATACTTTTTATCGGCGACTCAACTACGGATGATATCTTGGGAGCATCCGAATTTGGGCTAGATACAGCCTGGGTAAACCCTAAAGGCAAGACTTTGAATCTAGATATGCCAAAACCAACCTATGAAATAAAATCAATACTAGATTTAAAGGATCTATTATCTTTGGAATATCAGAATTTACCGCATTGACTTGAAAATAGGCATAGGCTGTAATGTTTTGATACTGTTTTATGTATTTATAAGACTATATAAAAACATAAAGACACAATAGGAAGGACGAAAATGACGAACCCCTCACAAGATGTTGTTGGTGATATAGCGTATATAGATGTGAACGGCCTGGAAGCGGAGCACCTCGTTTATCCTCTAAGCAGCGGTAAAAAAATCGTGAGGCCGCAGACTAAGTACCAACCCATGTCTATTAAAGATGCTAGGCACCTGCACAAAATCCCTTCTATTGACGACGAGGGTTTTTCCATTATGAGGCATAAGTCATCGGTAACGGATTTCTATGATTCTAATCAAATCACGGGGCAGTATTACTCAGAAATAATTTCGCTTTTAAAAAGCCAGTTGCATGCAAAGGACGTCATTATTTTCGATTATAATCAGAGAAGTAAGGTACGAGCTAAAGCAGGGCAAGCTGAGGTACGCACCCCAGTCGCAGCAGCTCATGTTGACTACACTGAGCAATCGGGACCAAAACGTAGCCGAGAAATTCTGGAAAACGTACAAAAGACCCATTATCAAAATAATAGATTAGCACTAGTAAACGTATGGAGACCTATTATAGGGCCTGCTCAAGATTTTCCCCTCGCAATATGCTCGGCTAATAGCGTCGATGATCGCGATCTCGTAAAGACAGATATTCATCACTTTGGTGAATCCGACTTAAAAACTCCTCGTCACAGCGGACAGATATACTCTCTCAAGTACAATCAGCAGCATGAATGGTATTACTATCCTGACATGCAAAATAACGAAGTGCTGCTTTTACGCAACTGGGACTCAGGAAAACCTTCTATTCATGGCTACACACCACATACAGGTTTCAAAAATTCACTTGCGCCAGATAACACAGTACCCCGCGAAAGTATTGAAATCAGAACATTAGTAGTGTTTTAGAACACTATTGTAACGTGGCGCTTTTCTGACGAATTGCGCTAAAATCGTCTAATACAAAATGATAAGGCTCCACTTTTGATGTCTAACTGCTGTCATGTTGAGGAAACTAAGCGCGATCGACTGCTTTGGATCACATCAATAACACTAGCAATGTCGTATATTCTGGCCCTGGGCATTGGTGAGATTCTAGGACTACCAAAATTTATTTTAGTATTTACAGTCGCCATTTTCGAAATTTGCAATGCAATGTATTTGGGCGTTCTCATAGGAATGATAGGTGTCGGAATACTATCAAAGGTACCGAAAGAATTTGTGCTTTCAATAATGGGGACCAAGGGATTTTTCGGTATTTTACGCGCGTCTTTTGCAGGGATCCTGCTGGATATGTGCAATCATGGAGTACTGTTGATTGCTGGAAAATTGTATGAAAGAGGGACATCAACTGGCCAAGTCATTGCATTTCTAGTCGCTTCTCCTTGGAACTCAATATCAGTGACAGTCATCTTATTTACTCTAATCGGCGTAGGTTGGACCCTATTATTCTTAATCTTATCCATCCTTATCGCGATACTTACTGGTCTTGCTTTTGACTATCTCGTTTCGAAAAATCGACTACCTAAAAACTCGAATGAAATGACAATGCCCCAAAACTTTCGATTCTGGTATGAGGCTAAGAAAGGAATCTCTGAAACTAGATTCGATATCAATATGTTTTTTTCAATCTTTAAGTCTGGGCTCACCGACTCGAAAATGATCCTGCGCTGGATCTTTTTGGGTATTGTTTTGGCTGGCATCATCCGAACAATAATGGACGCGGAACACTTTTCTTCATTATTAGGTCCAACTATCTCGGGTTTGGCATTGACCTTGCTAGCGGCCACAATTATCGAAGTCTGTTCCGAAGGAAGTTTACCAATCGCAGGCGACCTATTCGTGAGAGCAGGAGCTCCCGGAAATTCATTCGCATTTTTGATGGCCGGCGTGTCAACTGACTACACGGAAATACTCATCCTGAAACAATTAAGTAACTCATGGCGCTTCGCATTCTTTCTGCCCGCAGTAACGCTCCCGCAAATCACTTTGTTGGCAGTGCTCTTAAATAAGTTCGGATAAGTTTTTCAGAGAAGGACAAGGCATAAATTAGGATTAAAAATTAGCAGCAAGCAGACTAAAAAAGTCAGCATAGCAAACGGACTTGCTCCGCGAAAAATATCTCCTAAGGAAATACTGTCGTCATCGATAGATGCCTTGATAGCATAGATACTTAGACCCAAAGGCGGCGTTAATAGTCCGACTTCAACACCTATGACCGTGACAATACCAAACCAAATGAGATCGCCTCCCATAGCATGGACCACCGGCAGGCCGATAGGAACCATAACGAGTAGTATAGAAGTGCTGTCCAAAATAGTGCCTAAAAATACGACAATTAGAAAATAAAGGCATACATAGGTTGTTAATCCTAAACCTGTCACTTGTGCAACCTGTCCCAGGGCTTCGGGGATGCCCGACAAAGTCAACATCAACCCGAACGCAGAAGCACCGATTATCATAAACAATAGTGAACTAGTTGTAGACGCAGCGGAAAAAACTAGTTCAATCAATTTCTTCACTTTTATTCTTCCTAAACTCAAAGCGATGACACAAGAAAGTGCCGAACCAACAGCACCAGCCTCGGTAGGCGTGAAAATCCCACCGTAAATTCCACCTACTATACATGCTACTAGCAAAAATATGGGCGGGCCGACACGCAGTATTTCTGAAATAGAAATAACAGGAAGTTCTTCTGTTAGATGGTATCTATCAGTCACAGCAAACCTTAGATTAAGGGTCACACATAAGACTACTACTAAGCATAATAAAAACGCTAACAACAAGCCCGGGATGACCGCGGCGACAAATAATTTATTGATGGATACTTCAGCGATAATCCCATAAATAATTAGAAGTATACTAGGCGGTATCAACATACCTAGTACTGATGATCCAGCAACTAGTCCTAAAGCAAATTTAGGAGTAAAGCCTCGGGCTATAAGTTCGGGAGCTGCCACTTTACTAAAAATAGCAGCAGAGGCAATAGAGATTCCAGTAATTGCTGCAAAAATCGTATTTGCCCCAACAGTGGCTATACCTAACCCTCCTTTGAGGAATCCCACGAACCAGTACGCGACCCTCAAACTATCCCGGCCTATATTCGCAGACGCTACAATCAAGCCCATTAAGACGAAAAGCGGTACTGCAGCAAACACGTAGGATGAGACAGCGCTCGCAGAGACCATACCTAATACATCGACACCGATACCTAGATCGTGTTTCATGAAGCTGAGACCAATGGCCCCAGTACATAAAAGGGAAAAGGCTACGGGAACTCCTGTAATTAATAGCCAGAGCAACAATACTATAGAGACTAATCCTATCTCTGTGTTGGAACCAGCGATATTGAACAATATACCTATTGATATGATAAATACAGAAAGG
>MDSW01209693.1_pt1 | contig 10889 bp, 9 predicted proteins | sample 811171 | NCBI WGS metagenome assembly MDSW01 (sample SAMN05326641, study PRJNA326480) | marine metagenome | isolation source: seawater | place: Atlantic Ocean: North West | collected 2012 | reverse complement strand
TATGATTAATATTACAAATAATACTTGGATCATGAAATATTTTTCTATCGAGTCTTTTGAGTGTATTTTGATAGTAAGAAAGTTCTCTACCAATTTGAACAAATTGCTTTGGATAAAGAGAGCGAGATAAAGGCCATAATCTTTTTCCAGACCCCCCTGACATTATAAATGGATATATTTTATTATTATTTTTCATAAAAATTATACATTAAAAATTGTTAAATTTTTTATATTTAAAAATTTTATCATAAAAATGGAATTTAAATGTCAGAGTTTTAATTCGAATTTTTAAGTTTTATAATTAGGCAACCTTCAAATCTATCATTAATTTTAAAGCATTCTACATCCTTCCAGCCATATTCTTCTAAGGAATCTTTTGCAAATAAATATTGAATAAAATAGGTGTATCGTTGATTAGCAGATAATGTTCTTGATTCATTCACTTTATTAAATATTTGATTTGAACGCATTATATTTTTATATTTTTCTGATTCTGATAGAGACTTAATCATTTTTCCTTCAGGGTTTATAATTAGTGCTGCATCATAATTCTTTAACAATTCAAGATTATATTCAAAAGAAGCTGAATATGGATAGCTTGCTGCAAAATCGCTTTGTTTTGCCATAATAGATAAAAGAAAAGGATCGACAGGATTTGAGTTCTCATCTATTGGCAAAGCTAATGTTTGTATTTGATATTTTTTTCTTAAACTATCAATTTTATCAATTACGGTATTATGTGGATTAGGAATAATATTTATAGGAACAGGGAATGTTGTCCCAACGAAAAACGATGGACTATCATTTTTAAAAAAACTATATTCTTTTTTTTCTAATATTAACTTTCCGTGAAAATGAACTAGTACTATTAAGGATATAAAAATTAAATAATTCAAATATTTTACTGACCTTAAACTTTTAATGCCTATAATAGCTAAAAAAATAGTGATTATTAACATTGCAAGGCTAATTTTTCTAAAACTTGTTTGTACAGTTATAAAATAAAATAATAATGGAATCGGAATAGAAGAAATTATAATTAACTCATATTTTGATATTATTTGTCTTAATTTTGTTTTTTTAAGTAAAATTGAATAAAGTACGCCTGTAAAGAATAAAAATAGAGTAGCGTAAAAAGTGAAAGCACCAAAACTTGATATTAACACGTCTAAATGAGTGATAAATTTTTGCTCTATACGAACCATATTACTTACTACGTCTCCCAAAGAAGTTCTGTATACCCACTCATAAAGTCCTGTAAATGATGGAAGCCACCATATAGTAGTCAGAGTTGATCCTAAAATTAAGGATCTTTTAAGATAATACGAATCAGCAATAAATTTATTAGATATAAACTGAAGTATAATAAACAAAATAATGTTGAAAAAAATTAAAAAAACAAAAATTTGTGAAAATAATTCATAGGCCGGCAAAAGCTTTAAATTTTCAAAATGAATTTTTATTTCATTAAAAAAACTAAAACTAAAAAGAATTATTACGCATGAAGATATAAACCATAAAATGTATAAAATTGTATAAAAAGAGATTTTTTCACTTTTGTGTGCTGCATAAAAAAATACTATTACTGGGAGTGTTAAATAAATTAGTGCCTCTACCGGCCTTATTGAAAATAAAAGAAAAATAAGAATTGAAAATATTAAAGATTGCCTTTTGCTAAAATATCCATTACTTGTGGCAAGGAAGAAAATAATTCCAATAAAAACAGAAATAAATGCAACTTCTGTAAATCCTGGAATAGTGGAGCCACCAAACATTACAGTAGATGTGATTGCTATTAAAGATGCACATAACGATGATAAAATTTTATTAATCTTTTCGTTAAAAATTTTATATAAAAAATAGGTGCTTATAAATGTAAAAAATGTATGTACGCAGCCTATCGCGAATAATAAATTACCATTCGATATTAATAAAAATGGTAAATAAAAAATGTGAAATATTGTGGGCCGCCATCCTCTTTCAAAATATAGACCATGCATAGTTTCATATAAGCGAAATCTTGAGAGGTCTTCATATATCGTAAGTGCTGGCCATAAATAATCTATTGCATCTGTTATCGGTAATTGACTATTATTTAAGTGCCATAATGTAGATAAAAAAGCTGGTAAAAGTAATAAAGTAAAGATAATGAAATTGTTATAAACGTATTGATTTTTTATATTACTTCTCATTGATAACTTTATTATACAAGTAATCCGATACTAAATGAATAAGCTTTTTTAATCTAATTGATGAAATAGACATGCATCATATGTATGATCAATATCAAAACAACTAATTTTTTTCCATCCTTTTTTTTCAAAGTTTTTTATTGAATATAAATATTGCAAATAGAAGGTATATCTTTGATTTGGAGACAGGTTAGTATGATAAATATATTTAATATTATACTTTTTGAGATCCAATTTTTTATACTCAAGCGTATATATCAATTTTAAAATCTCCTTTTGTTCATATGAATCATTCATTTTTCCTAAGGGATTAATTAGTAATATTGCATCATAATGAGAAAGAAATGATAAATCTTCCTCATTAAATTTTCGTACATAAGGGAAAGAAACACTAAAATCTTGTTCTAATGCTAAAAGCATTAATGTAAAGGGATCAACAGGTTGAGAATTTTCATCAATAGGTACAGCGATGTTTTTAAGATTTAAATCTGAATTCAAGTTTTTAATATTTTCTATAACAGTATAATGCGGGTTTGGATGAAATTTAACTGGAGCAGGAAAATCAGGAATAATCATTTTCTCAAAAAAAGTTTTTTCTATATTATATGTTTTTTGATTGATAGGTGTATTATATATAAAATTAAAGTTTGCGAAACTTATCAGTACTAATAGTATAGCAAGAGGACTTGTTGCATATTTTATAGACGCATTTTTTTTAAGAATTATAACAATCAAGAAAATAAATAAAGCAAGTAAAGCCTGCGATATTTTTCTCGTAGTATACTGAATACTAAAAAAGAATACCATTAAGGGTAATGGTATAGAAGAGACTAACATTACGCACATTTCATCAAATTTATTATATTTCTTTTTTTCTGAGTAAACATAACTATAAAAAATTAATGCAAGTAAATAAATTAGGGTACCAATACCAAAAGCATTTAGTAAATTCTTTGATCTCCATAAAAGGTCTTTTTCTGTTGCATAATGCGATACAATATCACCAAATGATGTTCTATAAATCCATTCGTACAAATTTGAGAAATATGGGTACCACCACACAAGAATGCAAAATGATAAAAATAGAAGCGACTTAAATAAATATGTTTGGCTTGATAAGTTAGTCTTTTTAGGTCTTTTTGTATAGATGATAAATATAAAAAGTATAAAATAGACGCAAGTGAATATAAAAAAAATATTTGATATATTTTTATAAAGTGACAATGAGTGAGGTGGGTTAACTGATGCTATAGATGAGCTATACAAATATCTGCTTAGAAGAAGGATAAAAATACATAAGACAGGCGATGCAAAAGCAGTAATAACAATGCTAATATTAACTTTTTTATTAAAAAACATTATAAATATATAAGCTAATAATGGAGGAATTATTATAAGTGCAGATTCGACTGGCCTAGTCGCAAAACATAAAAAAACAAAAGTGGCATATAAATAGGAATAATATTTATCAGAAAAATAATTAGACTTGTATAGACAATATATTGAACCAATGAAAAAGGTAGCAAGTGATAGTTCCGCAAACATTGGCATTCCTATTCCACCAAAAATAACATGAATAGTTGAGCCAACGATGCTTGCTGAAATTGCTGCATTAATTTTATTTGAGTAAATGTTAAAAATTTTATACAAGAAAAAAACAGAAATTATTACAAAAAAAGTATTTACAAGAAGCATTGTTAAAAATATTTCCCCACCAGATAAAATTAAAAATGGAAGGATAAACAGGTGAAATATAATTGGTCTCCAAGGCCTTGTTGTAAATAAATTATCAATAAATAAAACTAAATTATATTCCTTCAATGGGTTATATATTTCAAAAGACGCTTGAAACCAACCAACAGCATCAGCACTTGGAAGAGCATTATTAAAATAATGCCATGTAACACATAAAACAATTGGAATTAAAAGTATTAAATAATGTATAAAATGATTAATTTTAAGATTCATTTATAGAACTTTTATTTTCATTATTGGTTAATTGAAAAAAATTATTTATAAACTTATCTTTAAACAAAAGAAAATAGCTTTTTTTGAAATAAGGTGACCAGTAACTTGATTTATAATTATATGGAATGTCACTTCCAAATAATTTAATTCTTTTTTCTATCATATATAAATCTTCCAAGTCTTTAGTTCTTTTCATTTTTATTAACTTCTTTTTTAAAAAATTTTTAAATGGGTATAGATAAAAAGGTATATCAATATCATAAATAATCTCACATAAAGTTATTTTGTTATTTCTATTTAGTTTTACTAATTTAAAATTATTCTTTATATCTTCTACCTCTTGATCTTTATCATTAGAATAATATTTTAAAATTGTTCTAACATTTAAAAAATTAGCTAATATAGATGGTCCAAATCCTTTTATACTGATATCGTACTGTTTTATTTCAGCAACGTTCGAATACTCTGTTGTGGATATTTGTTTCCAGTAAAACAAACCAGACTTGTAAAGAATTTCGGATATGCATTTATCTTCAGTCAAATTTATAATTTTATATTTTTTTTCACAATTTTGGTGTAAATGAATATAATGTTCGCAATCTAAATACGCAACAACTGCACTTGCTACTGACACTGGAAAGGTATAGGTTTGTTTAAATATTAATTTCATAAGTTTGTAATTTTAATACTGTCTTTTTCTAATATAAAGTTAACTTGTTCAACAGTTAATTTTTTTAGTTCAGCCTCACAAGTTTTAGGGTTAAAAAAAATAGTTTCTTTTCTTTCTTCAAGATTATTTATAATATTTGGGTTCTCAACAAATTTTCCTGATATATCGTAAGTATAGCCATGCCAGGAACATTTAATTTTAGCGGTATTATTTTTTTTATTTTTAAAAAAACATAAATCTCCGCCCATATGTGGGCAAGTCATTTTAAATACAGAGTATTTATCTTCGTCAATTTTGTAAATACCAATATTTATGCCTTTAACGTTTTTAATAATATGATCGCCCTTAACCATATTTGATACGTTTATATTATTAAAATCATCCATAAAATTTACCTAATTAAATCTTAATGTATTATAATATAAAATCGTTCTTAAGAAATTCTTAATTCAATATGAAACAATTAAACATTATTATTAAGGTGCTAATATCCATTATTATCCTGTACCTTCTATTTTATTTAAATATTATTAATATAGAAACAATTGCAATAATTAAAAATAACTTAATTTTAATAATTTCAACTATTTTTATAATGTTTTGTGTTTTATTTATAGCTTCATATAAGTGGTGGCTATTAATCTCATCGATGAATTATAATGTTCCTTTTAAGATGTCTTATCATTTATACGTAACAGGAATTTTTTATAATATTTTCATGCCAGGTGGTGCTGGTGGTGATATTGTTAAAGGATTTTATTTATTCAGGTATGTGAAGAGTTCGCAAAGAACTGGTGCATTATCAACTATTATAGTGGATAGACTTATTGGTTTTCACGCATTATTGTTAATATCTTTTTTTGCACTTATCTTAAAAAGTGATATTACTTTTAGTGATATATTTCTTAAGATATTTTTGTTTTTGATTTTTACAGCCTTACTAATGTTGCCAGTTCTTTTTTTTATTATATTAAAGTTTTCAAAAATAATACTTACTTTTTTGGGGAAATTTAAAAATAGAATTATGAAAAAAGTTTTTGAATTAATAACAAAGCTGGAATTAGCATTTCTATCATATAAAAATAAACTATATATATGCTTTAAATGTTATTTGATATCAATTTTTAACCATTTACTTTTTCTTGGTTGTTTTTTGATAATAGCTGATATACTTCACAATGACATGATTAGTATTAGCACGATTATAACATCTTCTTCCTTAAGCTTAGTCACTAACACAATACCAATTACACCTGGCGGCATTGGTATAGGAGAAAGTTCTTTTGATTTTTTAGTAAAAAAACTTTCAAATTTGAGTGATAATATAGCATTTGGAAGTATTTTTTTTATCACTTATAGAGTATTATTTTCTATAGTAAGTATCGCAGGTGTATACTCGTTTATAATTATAAAAAAACCGGATATTCTTTATGAAAGGACATAGCAAATGATAATTCCACTTAATAAAAACACAATGGGGCGTGATGAACGAAAGGCATTAATAAAGACATTTGATTCTGGCTATATGACAATGGGTAAGAAAACCGTTGAATTTGAAAAGAAATTTGCAAAATTACTAAATGTAAAGCATGCTATTAATGTAAATTCTGGCTCATCAGCGAATCTTCTAGCTTTCTCTGCAATTATTGATAACGACAAATATAGAGATAAAAAAAAGAATAATAGATATTTTTTAAAACATCAAGATGAAGTAATCGTCCCAGCTGTTACTTGGTCAACAACTATTTGGCCAATTGCCCAAGTTGGACTGAAGCCTGTTTTTGTAGATAGTGAACCAAATACACTTCAAATGAATTTAGAATCAATAAAAAATGCAATTACAAAAAAAACTAAAGCTATTTGCATGGTCCACGTTTTAGGAAACTCAGGTTATATTAATGAGGTTAGAAAAATATGCAAACAAAGAAATTTATGGTTAATAGAAGATACTTGTGAGTCACTTGGTGTAAAAAATAAAAATAAATATGTAGGAACTTATGGTGACATAGGTACCTTTAGTTTCTACTTTTCACATCATATAACTACAGTTGAGGGAGGGATGATTGTTACAAACAATGATTACCTTGCAGATAAAATAAGATCCTTAAGGTCTCATGGCTGGACAAGAGATATGAAATCAACAAAACAGTATAATAAGTTTTCTTCAACAATTGATCCAAGATTCTTATTTGTAAATGTTGGTTATAATTTAAGATCATCGGACCTTAATGCGTCAATTGGCATAGAGCAATTGAAAAAACTAAAAAAATTTAATCAATCAAGACATGATATTGGAAATCTTTGGAATAATGCCTTTCAAGATTTAAAAAATAATGGCCACTTGAAGCCAATGGAAATTACAAAAAATACTAAAGCATCATGGTTTGGATTCCCTGTTTTATGTAAAACAAAAGATGTAAGAGATAAATTTCAAAGGCACTTAGAAAAAAATGGAATTGAGACTAGGCCTATTATATGTGGAAATATGACTAAACAGCCTGGCATAAAAAATATTAAGTATAGAATTGCTGGATCATTAAAAGGTGCAAACGAAATAATGAATCAAGGTGTATTTTGGGGAAGTTCACCGGGTATGAGCAAAAAAGAAATAAACCATGTAATAAAAACAGTTAGAGAGTTTTTTAAATGAGTAAAAAAGCTTTAATCACTGGGATTACTGGACAGGATGGTTCTTATTTAGCAGAATTACTTTTAGAAAAGAACTATGAAGTTCATGGCATCATTCGTCGCTCTTCTTCTTTTAACACAGGAAGAATAATGCATATTTTTGAAGATGTTCATAACCCCAATCCAAAACTTAAATTGCACTATGGAGATCTAACGGATGGAAGTAGAATCTCTAAACTTATTGAAGAAATTGAACCAAATGAAGTATATAATCTTGGCGCCCAAAGTCACGTTAGAATATCTTTTGACGAACCAGTATACACAGCTCAAACTGTTGGAATGGGTGCTTTGAGAATGCTTGAAGCAATTAGAAATGTAACTGGTGGTAATTCGAATATAAGATTTTATCAAGCTTCTAGCTCAGAAATATTTGGTAAGGTTAAAGAAGTACCGCAAAATGAAGAGACACCATTCTACCCAAGAAGTCCATATGCTTGTTCAAAAGTTCATGCCTTTCATCAGGTTGTTAATTACAGAGAGGCTTATGGGATGCATGCTTCTAATGGTATTTTATTTAATCATGAAAGCCCTAGAAGAGGAGAAACTTTTGTAACAAGAAAAATTACAAGAGGACTAGCGCGAATCTTAGCTGGTATTGATAAAAAACTTTACTTAGGAAATCTAGATGCCAAAAGGGATTGGGGATATGCTAAAGATTTTGTAGAGGCAATGTGGTTAATACTTCAACAACAGGACCCCGATGATTATGTCATTGCCACTGGGGAAACTTGGAGTGTAAAAGATTTTCTTGATAAAGCTTTTGGAATTATGAATTTAGATTGGAAAGATTATGTTGAGTTTGATCCAAGATATTTGCGACCAACTGAAGTAGATTTATTAATTGGCGATCCTAGTAAAGCTGAAAAAAAACTAGGTTGGAAAAGAAAAACTTCATTTGAAGAACTTGTAAAACTGATGGTTAAGTCTGATCTTGATCATTATAAAGTTCCAAATAATTTATAAACAGCTATGTATTCTACAAGTGTAAAAAAGGAGGATTTCCATACCGACACTCAATCTTTTTTTAAAAATAAAAATGTTTTAGTTACAGGCGGCTCTGGTTTTATTGGAAGTCATGTTGTAGAGCAATTATTGTTATTAGAAGCAAAACCTTTAATTATTTCAAGAAACAAATCTCCATCATTTATAAAAGATTTTAAAAATATTAAAATTTTAAAAGGTAATTTATTTGATAAGAAGTTTGTTTTAGAATGCATAGAGCAAACTCAAATTGTAATGCATCTGGCAGCTTCAGTTGCTGGAATTGAATATAACAAAAACCACCCAGCAACAATTTTTAAAGACAACATGGAAATGTTTATGAATACTATTCACTTGTCAGCCCAAAGTAATACAATAGAGAGGTTTTTAGTTACTAGTTCAGCTTGTGTTTATCCAAGACATTGCTCTATACCCACAAAAGAAGAAGAAGGTGTTCAAGGTGAGCCCGAACCCACAAACTCTGGTTATGGTTGGTCAAAAAGAATGGAAGAGTACTTAGGAAAAAAATATAATGAAGAACACGGTTTAAAAGTAGCAATTGCAAGACCTTATAATGCCTACGGTCCAAGGGACAATTTTATACCTGAAATGTCTCATGTTATTCCATCTCTTATTAAAAAAGCATTCGATTCAAAAGATAATGTTTTAAAAGTTTGGGGAGATGGTAGCCATAGTCGCTCATTTTTATATGTTGATGATTTTGCAAGAGGATTAATTGAAGTAACATCAAGGTACAGTTGTGCTGATGCTATAAATATTGGCGCAGACGAAGAGATTACGATTAAGCAACTTGCTTATAAAATCTGCGATATTGTTAATAATTATAAAAAAAGTAATTTAACGCCTAAATTTGATGATCAGGGTATAACAGGGCAGCCAAGAAGGAAATGTGATGTAACAAAACTTTCAGAAAAGTTAAGTTATCAGACAAATATCTCTTTCGAGGAGGGCCTGTCTAAAACCATAGAGTGGTATTTCAAGGAATATGTATGCAAGTAGCTCTTTGTATTTTAACAAAAAATGAAGTTGACTGCCTAAGAGAACTATTACCTAAGATTATACAATCCTGTAAGGAAAATAATATATCTCAAATATATGGAATAGATGGTGGGTCATTAGACGGAACTTTAAATGAATATAAAAAAAATAATATTATTACTTATTCTCAAAAGGGAAAAGGAAGGGGTGATGCATTTCAACTAGCCTTTAGAAATATTGATGCAGACTTATATATTTTCTTTTCGCCAGACGGGAATGAAGATGAAAAAGATTTTGGGAAATTTTTAAAATACGCTAACGAAGGAGCAGATATAATAATTGCTTCTAGAATGATGAAGGGCGCATTCAATGAAGAAGATAATCAAATAATTAAGCTAAGAAAATGGGCAAATAATATTTTTAATTTAGTTGCAAATTTAGCATTTAGAAAAAAAGGTCCATATGTTACGGATTCAATTAATGGATATAGAGCTATAACAAAAAAAACAGCAAATCTCCTAAAATTAGATGCATCTGATTATACCATAGAGTATCAAATGACTATGAGAGCACTAAAACAAAAATTAAATATCACTGAATTTCCTACTGTCGAAGGGCAAAGATTATATGGTGAAACACAAGCAAAAAGTATTCCTACTGGATTAAGATTTATAAGATGTTTTATAAAGGAGCTGTTTAATTAATTTTTTTAAGAAATTCGCTATATGTTTTTTCAATGCCCTCATATAGGCTTGTTTTAGCATTCCAGCCAAGTTTTTGAATTTTAGAAGAATCAAGTATTTTTCTTTTCATACCATCTGGTTTTGTTATATCAAATTTAGTTTGACCTTCGTATCCAATTACCGAAGCTATAGTGTTTGCAAGTTCATTAATTGAAACCTCAAACCCAGAACCAAGGTTTATTGGACCATTATTCTTATAATTTTCAAGAATATGTATTATGCCTTTTACTAAGTCGTCTACATATATAAACTCTCTCATAGCATTTCCAGTTCCCCAAAGAACAATTTCTTTGTCACCATTGATTTTCGCATTATGAATTTTTTTTATTAATGCTGGAATTACATGATTTTTAGTTTCATCAAATGAGTCATTAGGACCATACGTGGCAGCTGGAATAATACACGTATGATTCAAATTATACTGTTTATTAATTGTTTCAATATATTTGAGACCTAAGATTTTTGAAACTGCATACCCTTGATTTGTTGGCTCAACTTCTCCGGTCATTATTGATGATTCTTTATATGGTTGTGGCGCTTCCTTTGGATACATACAACTTGCTCCTAAAAAAATAATTTTTTTTACATTACTTTCAAGTGCAGCTTGAATTACATTCAAATTAATCATTGCATTTTCATATAAGAAAT
>MDSW01071127.1_pt1 | contig 10890 bp, 8 predicted proteins | sample 811171 | NCBI WGS metagenome assembly MDSW01 (sample SAMN05326641, study PRJNA326480) | marine metagenome | isolation source: seawater | place: Atlantic Ocean: North West | collected 2012 | reverse complement strand
ATGCCAGGGAAAGTTAGGAGTCCATCAATTCCAGATTTTCCAAAAATGGGTGGGCCAGTTGAGGGCCAGCCGGAGAGTCCAATGGGTGATCTTAGTGACGACTTCCATGTCTATGGTCTTCTCTGGACAGAGGAGGAGTGTGTTTTTTTCTGGGACGGTACTGAAATCATGCGAGATACCCGAGCAATTTCTCAGGTGCCACAGTACGTGGTCCTGAGTCTTCTCTGTTCACATTGGGAACGACCGCGGCTTGATGTAACAAAACTTCCTGATGGAATGCAGATTGATTATGTTCGGGTGTATCAGAAGCAGTAACCTTTTTGTTCAGAAATAGAGTAAATCCTCGAGCACTTCAACCGGCCCTCTATCTGGAAAGCATCCTGTTTTATGAAACCATGGATTTATCTTGCATTCGCCATTTTTGCTGAGGTAGTTGGCACTACTTTCCTTAAGGCATCACAGGGTTTTACGAAGCCAATAACCTCACTGGTTGTTGTCGTTGGATATAGTCTTGCGTTCTACTTGTTGTCTTTGACACTTGACACAATTCCGGTAGGAATTGGCTATGCCGTTTGGTCAGGAGTTGGGCTCGTTCTCATTACACTCATCGGATGGATCATGTATGGTCAGACGCTTGATATACCAGCGTTTTTTGGGATGGGGTGCATTGTTATTGGCGTTGTCATACTCAACTTATTTTCAAAGGCCGCTGTTCATTAAGAATTTGTTCAGGCTTTCTGTCGCAGTCCTCTTTACTATTAGAGATCGTTTCTAAAGTTCCTGCGAAATGGATATGGAACATACCCCCTTTTTCATACGGAATCATTTTCATGCGGAAATTCTTATCAATCATATTTTTTATTAGTAGCACTGCGGTATTCGGAAATCCTGTTCTGGCAGAAGAATCACGATTACCGAATATCGTTGTCATACTCGCTGATGATGCTGGCTGGGGTGACTTCTCCTGCGTAGGAAATAAAACAATTTCAACACCAGCGGTTGACTCTCTTGCTCGTGACGGCGCTTTGCTCGAACAATTTTTTGTACAGCCTGTCTGTGCTCCAACGCGGGCTGAGTTTTTAACAGGACGGTACCATGATCGAAGTGGAGTCCGTGGTGTCACCCGAGGGGAAGAAAGGATGTCTTCTGAAGAGCAGACTATCGCTAATATTTTTAAGGAGTCGGGGTATGTTACAGGGTGTTTTGGAAAATGGCACAATGGCACACAGTGGCCTTACCATCCTTTGGCACGCGGTTTCGATACTTTTTATGGTTTTACAGAAGGGCATTGGGGTGATTATTTCAATCCGCCCATGCAGCACAACACAACCTTTGAGGAAGGTGAGGGGTATATCACGGATGACATCACAACAAAAGCAATTAAATTTTTTAGAAACCACATAAACAGCACGGCCTCCAAGCCAGTGCTATGCTACGTCGCCTTCAATACACCCCATTCGCCTATGTGCGTTCCTGATGCTGACTGGAGCCGATTTGCAGGGCGACCACTCCAGCAAAGGGGGCCAGACGTTAATAAAGAAAACCCTGTCTTTACACGGGCTGCGCTGGCAATGGTTGAAAATCTTGACAAAAACGTTGGTCGAATTCTGACAGCAATTGATGGAGCTGGGGTATCACGTGAAACAATAGTTGTCTTCTTTTCAGATAATGGTCCAAATAGTGCGCGCTGGTGTGGTGGCATGCGTGGCAAAAAAGGGTCGACAGACGATGGCGGCACACGAAGCGTTTGCTGCGTTCGATACCCCGGTCAGATTCCATCCGGTGTACGGATTCCTCAGATTACCGGAGCTATTGATTTGTTACCAACACTTGCGGGTCTTGCCGGAGTACAACTGCAATCCCCGAAGCCACTTGATGGAATCGATTTAACGGCAAAACTGAAAAGTGATACAGGAGAGAAGGCGGATCAGCAACAACTTAGCTCACGGCTTGCTAAAAGACATATTATTGCTTCTCAGCGTGGTCGGGTAAGCATACGAAGTCAGCGATTTCGCCTTGACGATAAAGGTGGCCTCTACGACATGCTCACTGACATTGGTCAGAAACGAGACATCTCAAAAGAGTATCCTGAGGAAAAGAAACGTTTGGAGGAGATTGCAAATGATTGGAAGAAAAATATTCTTGATCGTATGCCACGGCCAGATGTCGAACGTTTTTCTGTAGGGTATACGGGAGCACCTCTTACTGAACTTCCAGCACGAGACGGGTATGGAGAGGGAGGTGTTGTTCACAGTGGACGTGCACCCAATTGCTCATTTTTTACGAATTGGAAGAATACAGAGGACTCGCTTGTATGGGATGTAGATGTCCTCAATGCGGGTGTGTATGCTGCAAAAATCTGGTACACATGCCCTGCAGGAGATGCGGGGTCGACCATTCAACTGTCCTGTGGAGAAAACCAGATTACAACCAGCGTGACTCCATCCTGGGATCCGCCGCTGAATACTGGTGAAGACCGCGTTGACCGCGGCGGTGAGAGTTATGTAAAGCCGTTTCGTGTGCTTTCGTTGGGCGATATAAAGCTTGAGGTAGGTAAGGCTCAGCTTCGGCTTACGGCTCTTCATGTGCCAGGAACATCTGTTGCTGATGTCCGCAGGATCGTTCTGTATCCTGTTGTTGAATAGTGTGTGTAGAGTTGGCGGTTTGGGCTTGTCACCCTGTTTTTCTTGTCACCCTGGTTCGATATAAACCTGTTTGGGCATGTAACCCAGAACCGGCTTATTGACTAGTGACCGACTCAAGCTGCCCGTGCATGTGGACTAATCTTTCATAACGACTGAATACGCCGTTGAGTATCTCTACAGATTGGTGATGGGGTAGAAATCGGGTTGGTGTCCCTGTTTTTTGGGTTTCGAGGAACTGCTTCCAGTCGGTTGCGCGATCCGCAAGTGCTTCGAATCTAAATTTTGCCATTAAAGCTGCGCCCCATGCAGTCCCCTCGTCACCTCCTTCAAAGATCGTTACGGGAGTGTTGAATGCATCAGCGACGAGTTGTCCCAATTCAGGTGTTTTTACAAGTCCGCCAGACAGAATGATCTCTGTCCGTGGGTATCCTTGTATATCAAGCTGGTTGCTGCCGATTCGTAAATTAAAAATTGTTGCAAGAAGCATGGCCTTCACCGCGTTGCCAGGTGTAGCAGTCTCATTGTTGAGTCCCAATATCATGGCAGTACCACCTCGGGAAATACCTAGGCCTGGTTCATCGTCCATGAATGGCAGTGCCAGGAGACCACCGCAGTCAGCGTCAGCAGAGAGAACTTGTGACATAATCGCGGAAAAGTCACCTCCGAAAAGCTTGACTGCCATATTCATGGCCGTTGTGCCATTGCGAAGCCAGACCATGTTGATTGGGCGTCCATCAGGTGCACAGAAGTGATCGATGGGAGTCGAAATTCCTTCAAACGCTCGGTCACCGACTGAATTTGCAACAACACTCGTCCCAAAACTCATTGACACCTGACCAGGAGTTGCAATCAATGATCCAGCGAGTGCTGCCGGTTGATCTCCCTCGGCGGGTGCTACCGGAATACCTTCTGTAAGGCCAAGCAGAGTCGCTCCGTGTGCATTTAATGAGCCACCATCTTCACCAGCTTTTTTTACGCATGGAAGAAGATCGCCCAGTTTTGAAAGGGTGATCTCTGGTCGAGATTTTCCCGCTGATTCAGTTGCGATTGAATCAAAATCGGCAAGCATTTCGGCGTTGTATGTCAGAGACTGCTGATCGATCGGGAACATGCCAGCGGCGTCACCAATTCCCAGGTGCCAACTACCTGTTAGTCGGTATGCGATCCAGCCGGCAGGTGTTGTTATGTGGCTGATACGTGCAGCTTTCTCGGGTTGGTTGCGAATTGTCCAAAGCCACCGAACTGCGGTCATACGTTTTGGGCATTTTGTTCCAAAATGCTCTGTTAGTTCATTGCCTTCGGCTTCATTTCTGCCATCACACCACAGCCGAGCTGGACCAACTGGTTCCCCGTCGTTTCCGGTAAGAACTTCGCCGTGCATTTGGCCCGATATTCCAATTGCTAACACCTCCATGTCAATTTGCATTGAGGCCAATTTTTTTCGAAGCTCAGTCATCCCGTTTTTCAGCGCATCTTCCCAATCACCGGGCTGCTGTTCATAGCAATCAGTGTCAAGGCCAGGCACCATGTCATAGCTGCCCTCACCACTCTCAAGAATTTTCAGTTCAGTGTCTGTGAAGATGACAGAGAGGCCTTGAGTGCCGATGTCGATACCGAGGAAACCATTGGTTTTCATTTTGGGAACTACTTTTTGAAACTAAGTGAAAAAGATGGTGTGGTTTGAATATCTAGTTCAATATTGGATTCGTGATCATCTGTTGGATCAATAGTCTGATCTTTTCGGTAGCAACTGTCAGTATCTGGGCCTGTTGCTCGGTTAGTGGCTGTCTTCCCTTCCCAAAGTCAAAGCCACGTTGGTTTATTGCACTGCGGAACCCTTCTGGAAAATCAGCAGCACAAAATGTGGTATCGAAGAGCTCAAGCAGTTGTTTCTGCAGTGATAACGCTTTATCAAAGTCGCTCTTCTTCGTAAGGTCGTATATCGCTCGTGTAATTTCAGGAACGATTCCACTTGTGGCATGTGTACCACCTTGGCAGCCAGCCATGAGCATGGGGACAAGTACTGCATCCCATCCTGTCATGAATAGAAAATCTGGACGATGCGGACGGATAGACCGAATCATTCTGGTCATACTGGCAAGATCACCAGATGAATCTTTAATGCCAATAATGCGATCAAACTCTGCCAATCGGCAGACTGTTTCATTATCGATTGGGCTAGCAAAGAGAGGAATATTATACAGCGTTACATCTATCGGACTGTTGATCGCTATTTCTCTAAAGTACGCAAAGACACTTTCTGGTGAAAGCTTATAGTAGAACGGGGAAACAATAGCGACTGCCCGGGCACCAAAGTCATGGTACGCACTACACGCATCGAGGGTCTCGCGAATATTTGCCTCGGCTGCACCGGCAAGAACCGGAACCCTGTTGGCTGTTTGGTCGCAGACAATCTTTATGATTCGGCGTCGTTCTTCTGCACTAAAGCGAGTGAACTCACCAGTTGAGCCATTTGGATAAAGTCCATGCACTCCTTTATCGATCAGCCAATCAATGTAACGACGTAGTTCTTCCTCATTAATGTCTCCATTTGGAGAAAGAGGAACCATAAGAGGGGTCAAGATGCCAGAGATAGACGTCGCTGAACTCATCAAATAGCCAGTTGTTTGTCAGAGGGGTTCATGTGCAGATTGCTATCGGGTTCGAGACACAGTCGGGTTGATAACAATTATTTCGGTATGGTATTCAGTATTTCATCATGGAGCCAGTCAAGCATGCGATCAGGCCAGTGTTGAATACTCCGTCGCTGGGACCGTTCTCCCATTCCAAATCCATGCCCTCCGCGGGTGAAGATATGAGCTTCGTAGTCGACGTCAAGTTCACGGAAGTGATGCATTAAGTTCAGAAGAACACTTGTATGTGCATCATCCGCCGCAATAACCATAAAGGCTGGTGGCGTATCGTTTGGTAATCTTGAAGGGATACCGACTGGTCCAGGGTACACCAGCATTTGAAAGTTGGGTTTTGCAAATTCACGATCAATTGGGTCAGCTGCATTGGGCGATCCTTCACCCGGTTTATAGCAAGTGATTGAAACGACCTCACCACCAGCAGAAAATCCGAGCATGCCGATTTTTTCTGGGTCGAGATGGAATTCAGCAGCCCGATGGCGAACAAGACGAATTGCGCGTTGGCCATCTGCTAGGACGTGTTCTTCAAACTTGTATGGTTGGCCGGGCTGCCTTGAGAGTCGATACTTCAAGACAAATGAAGTAAAGCCATGCTTAGCAAGGAACTGAGCTGGTTCTTCACCACCACCACGCATCCCCAATTTCCTGAGACCACCTCCTGGGGCAATAACAATCCCTACTCCATTAGCCTTTTCTTTTTCAGGAAGAAACACAGTAAGCGAAGGGTTGTGTACATTCGTCACACTTCCCTTCTCGACGACTTCTGCTTCGTCTCGCCTGCTTTCAAAGCCGGGCGCACCGTTTTCCCAAAGTGGTAGAACCGTGTTTTCCACTGCATATAAAGACGCAGCTATACATGAAAGAGAGACAATAGCAAGGGTTCTCAGAGGAATCAAAAGAATGTCGTGTCGCATAGAGTAAGATTTCTAAAGAGGAACATTTTTCTATAGAGAAAAAATCATACCAAGTGTTTGGGGCAGGAAGATGAGTCAGAGGAGAAAAACAATGAATCACGTTACCGTTACTATGTATTGGGCATTTAGGTATGTACTTTTTCTTACGAGTATTTTGACATGTAGTGTCCTTCCAGCAGCACAGCACAAGCAAGGCGAGCAACCAAACATTCTGTTTCTGTTTGCAGATGATCTGACGTACGAAGCGATTAGAGCATTTGGCCACACGGACATTGATACACCAAATATCGATAGGCTTGTAGGTAGTGGCACGACATTTAGCCATGCATACAACATGGGTTCTTGGAGTGGTGCAGTGTGTGTTGCAAGCCGCACCATGTTGATTACCGGCCGAAGTGTCTGGGATGCAAATGGCGTCTATAAGACGACTGATAAAGAGCGGGAGGCAGGTGTGCTTTGGCCACAGCTTCTGAGTCAGGCTGGCTACCGAACGTTCATGACAGGTAAATGGCATATCAGAACAGATGCAGAGAAGTGTTTTGATGTTGCACGGCACGTAAGACCAGGTATGCCGAACAGCGTTGAAAGTGCCTACAACAGACCTCCAGCACAAGGGAAAGACCCTTGGAGTCCAACAGACACAAGTCTCGGTGGATTTTGGGAAGGTGGTCGTCACTGGAGTGCAGTTACAGCAGACGATGCAATTGAATTCCTTGGAGTAGCCAAGAATGAAGAACGCCCAGCTTTTTTTTATGTGGCATTTAATGCTCCGCACGATCCACGCCAGTCGCCTCAGGAATTTCTTGACCGTTACCCACTCGAAAGAATTGCGATCCCCCAACCGTTTCTGCCTGAGTATCCATATGCAGAGGAAATTGGAGCGGGAAAACGATTGCGAGATGAAAGGCTTGCGCCCTTCCCGCGGACGGAGCAGGCTGTTGCGGTTCACCGGCGAGAATATTACGCCATCATGACGCATCTCGATGCCCAGATTGGTCGTATTCTTCAAGCACTTGATGCATCAGGTAAAGCAGACAACACATGGATTTTCTTTACTGCCGACCATGGACTCTCAGTTGGCCATCACGGTCTTGTTGGGAAACAAAATCAGTACGACCATTCGATTCGTGTGCCTTTTGTTGTTGTTGGCCCTGGTGTACCCAAGGGTGTGACCGACACAGCACCTATCTATCTTCAAGATGTGATGCCAACAACGCTTGAACTTGCTGGTGCACGCAAGCCAGAACATGTCTTCTTTAAAAGCTTGCTTTCTCGTTTGGGCCAAACGAAACCAGAAGCATCTTCAAAGCCTTATGCGTCTATTTACGGAAGTTATCTCGAACTCCAACGGTCAATAACGCATGATGGGTGGAAGCTAATTATCTATCCAGACGCCAAAGTGCTTCGGCTGTATCACGTACAGGACGATCCTCATGAAATGGTTGATCTAGCTGGTCAGCCAGAGTACGCCGATCAGATGATTGAACTATTTGATCGTTTTGTTGCCCTTCAGCAGGATCTGCAGGACCCCGTTGATGTGACATCGTTGAGACCCTCAAAATAAATCGGTATGCCTTATGCATACGAACCTCACAGGAGACTGAAGTCGCATGACGCCCAGAATAGTAGTGCGAATAGGCCTTTCGGTTGTACTAGTTTTAACGAGCGGAAGCACCGCTCAATTAGCTAAGGCTCAAGGTAAGAAAAAACAGAAATCGAAAACGGCCTTTGCCTGGGTGAACCAGCCATCAAAAGCTTACGCAGACTTGCCGGTGGAGCATAAGACTTTTTATAGCCAATCAATGGGGACTGAAGTCGGGTACTGTATTTATCTGCCTCCTGGGTACGAAGAATCAGAGCGTAAAAAAAACAGATACCCAGTTGTCTACTACCTTCATGGTGGACGGCCCGGCAGTGAGCTAAAATCTGTAGGTCTTTCAGTATTTATTGAGAAGGCGATCCAATCCAATCGAATACCACCGATGATTTATGTTTTCATCAATGGTGGTCCGATGAGTCACTATGATTACCCTCAGATAAAAAATGGTCAGGGTGAATCTGTTTTTATTGAAGAGTTAATTCCTCACATAGATTCAAACTATAGAACAATTGCTTCACGAGAGGGTCGCGGTATTGAGGGGTTTAGCCAAGGTGGTCGAGGAACAACCCGGATAATGTTTCGGCACCCGGAGCTTTTCTGTTCAGCCGCTCCCGGTGGTGGTGGATTTGCGACCGAAAAAAAGATAAGTGAGAATAACGGGCACGAAAACGATCGTGTGGTGTTTGCAGAGGGTTACAACGCGTACGACACAGCTCGCCTCTATGCCAGTAGTAAGAAGCAGAAGCAATACCCACTTCGTATTCTTGTTCATGTCGGAACAAAGGGCTTTAACTACGACAATAATCTGGCATATATGCAATTTCTTAACCAGCTTGGCATCGAATTTGAAAAACTTATTGTTCAAGATGCACCTCATAGCGCACGAATTATTTATGAGCAGCAGGGAGATGCTCTGATGAAATTCCATGCGCACAATTTTTCAGGTGCTTTGCAGTAGCTGCTCGTGTGTATTCAGTATCACGAATTAAAGGCGGGTGGCTCGGTACTTTGCCAGCATGGTCTGCTGGTAGAGGTAGCAGCAACTATGGGTCACGTGCCCAATTACGGGTGCATGCTTTACGAACGTGCTTCTGCTAGTACGTGGAAATGGAATCGGGTGATAAAGAGATGTTTTTAAGTGCTTATGCTTGCTAGTCAATTGAGACTTGGGGTTTGTTACAAGAAGGAGATTATGCAACACGGCTGCGAGCAATAGCTGGAACAAGGATGCAATAAAAGCGAAGTCCCCGTTGTCGGAAGTAGGGTTTTTCGATGAATTGTTGGTTTGTTGGAAATGCAGTGGTACGCGCAACTATACTGATGGTCTCGTTCCTTTTTGTTGTTTCCTTCTGTAAATCTTCAGGGAGAGTGGTGCATGCGAATCGACCGAATTCGGCAACGTGCGATGTGTTCACTGCTAGGTATTACTACTGGATTTTTCTTTTGTGTTGCCTCGGTTCTCGTTGCTGATGAATCACTGAACAAAACACAAGGCGACACACTATCGTCTTTCGGTCGATGGATCATTTCTGCTGATTATGTGGGAAATGGACCGCTTCTGGTAACAGGCGGAGGAGAGAGTCTCCTTTATCGTCCTGGTGATGTTATCGTATGGAAATCAGACGGAAGCCGTGTTGGCGAAATGCCTGGACATCAAACGGCGGTCTGGGCTGTGGATGTTTCCACTGATGGCAAGTTAGCAGCTACAGCGGGATACGATGGCTTAATAAAAGTGTGGGACTTACAAGGCCGGAAATTAAAAGCAGATTTGAAACAGCACAAGGGTTGGGTGCGATCTCTAGCCTTCTCTCCTGACGGTTCACTGTTAGCCAGTGCGGGAGAAGACGGGAAGGTTTTATTATGGAATACGCAGGATGGTAAGGCTGCTCATACAGTGGCCGCGCATAAAGGGCCTGCAACTGCGGTTACTTTTTCACCGGATGGAAAAACATTTGTAACCGGCGGAGGAGATAATCTTGTAAAGGTATGGAATGCTGCTGACGGTACGGCAGTGCAAACTCTGGAAGGTCACGAAGATACAATCTGGTCAATTGCCTATTCACCAAGTCACCCACAGTTTGTATCAACAGGTGCCGATCGATCAATTCGAGTTTGGTCTGCAGAAACCTTAAAACAGACGGGGGTATTCACAGGTCATAAAGATTGGGTGACGAGTGCCGTGTTTAACAGTGATGGAACTCGTCTGGCGACAGCGAGCCTCGATGGTGTGATTAAACTTTGGGATATTCAGAAACAGCGAGAGCAGCAAGGACTGAAACGGCAGGCATCAAGTGTCTGGTGTGTTGCATTTGCACCCGATGATCAATCAATTTTTGTTGGAACACACACTGGTGGTCGAATTATTCCAGCTCCAGAAGCTGTACTGTTACCGCTTCCTCCGACGCCAACTCCGACGTCAACTCCGGCGCCTGCACCTCAGGCAGAGTTGAAGCCACTCATGGTGACTAAATTTAAGAGTCAGGCTGGAGCTACCGGCGTAATCTCCAATAACGGAACGGTTCTCGTGTCTGGAAAGAAAGGAAAAGATATCTATACGGTAACGGCGGTAGTCCCAGAAGGCCCGGCTGTAACCGCGATCTGTCTTGAAGTTTTGCCTGATAAGACCTTGCCGGCTCAGGGGCCGGGCCGAGCGAGAAACGGCAACTTTGTTCTTAGTGAATTCAATGTAGTGACCATATCTGCGGATAAGGAAAAACCCGAAACAGGCGTTATGTTCAAAACCGCGACAGCAGACTATTCTCAGAATGGGTGGCCTGTGGCCAGTGCACAAGACCAGAAGGACGATACTGGGTGGGGTGTTGCTGGGGCCGTAGGCAAGTCACATATTGCAACGTTTCAAACGGCAGCCCAAACACCCATCCAAGGGGGAACAACGTTGATAGTAACAATGAGTCAACAATTTCAGGACGGCCAACACTCAATAGGGAAATTCCGTTTGTTCGCAAAGCAAAAGAAATCAGACACTACTTCTGTGAAAACTTCTGATAAGCCGAATACCAAAGATACTCAGGAAAAGAAGACACCAAATTCATAGAATGAATAACATAGTGAAAACTCCT
>MDSW01038289.1_pt1 | contig 10890 bp, 10 predicted proteins | sample 811171 | NCBI WGS metagenome assembly MDSW01 (sample SAMN05326641, study PRJNA326480) | marine metagenome | isolation source: seawater | place: Atlantic Ocean: North West | collected 2012 | reverse complement strand
TTAGGTAACAAAGAAGATGTTGCAGTGAGTGAGAGATTATTAAATCTAATTACATCAAAAATATATAGTGATAAAAATTGGAGTTATAATATCGCGATTGCATACTTCCTTATTGGACAACAGAGTGAAGCCGCTGATATTCTTAGTAATATTATTAGAAAATACCCATATGAATTTCAATCATACATTACATTAGAAGCAATATTTAGAAATTCTGGTAATGATACCGATGCAGATAAAGTACTTGAGAGAATGGAGACTGCAGAAGAACGATTAAATAAGAAAAAACAGCGCTCATCTTCCAAGTCTACAAAAAATAAAGAGAAAAAGGAAGATAAAAAAGATTTCTTGCCAAAAGGGAAGAAACCTGATGTAACAAATTTAAGAATCGTAAAAAATGATGACCTTTTACAATTTAATCAAATAAATAAAATTGATGAAAGAAGTATGATTCAAATACAAGAAGGAATTAGCGAATATAATTTAGGTGTAAAAGCACTAAGTGATAAAGAATATCAAAAAGCTCAACAACATCTAAAAAATACTGAAAAAAAATTAAAAAGAGGGAAAGTATCTCCGGATGGTCTTTCTTATGCTAGAGGGAACCTTGCAATATCATATCTTGCCTTAGGACAAAAAAGAGGAGCTAGCCAAGCAAAAAGATACCTTAGAAACCTAACCTCTAAACTATATAAAACTAGAGACTGGATATATAATATGGCTGTAGCTTATTACACCTACACTGATATAACTATACGTAGAGATAGAGCGGGTAATAGAAAAGAAAGTCTAACAACTATAGAATATACTAAAAAAGCGATTAAGTTACTACAACAAACAATAAGGCAAGACAAATTATATTTACCTGCCTATGAAAATCTAATATATATATACCAAGAACAAAAACAAGAAAATAAAGCATCTAAAACATATAAAGATTACCTGAAAGCTAGAAGTAAGTTAATGCAATCTTTCAGTAGAGAAGATCAAATAGCACAGGGGAACAATCCGTATATTTTTAGAATTAATCTTGGTATATTTGGAGAATTTGATACCCCTGCTATGCTATCTGAAAAAGAGAATGTTATTGCAATACCTATTGATGAACAAAGAACCGCATATCTAGCAGGGAAATTTTACAACCTAGACGAGGCTGAATCTTATCAAAAGAAATTAAAAAGTGAAGGCTACAATAAAGCTTTTATAGTCGCTTACCAAGATGGTGATAAATTAGAAGACTTTTAATAATCTGTATGATAATAAAAAGGGTAAGTTCGTAATCCAATTGAATACCAAATAACATGTTGATTCAATAAGTTAGATTTTTTTCTTCTATAATTTATTGAACCAAAAATATCAGCCCATTTTAATGAGTATGTAATTTCTGGACTTACTGTATACCAGTTTGTTAATACTCCCTGACCGTTATAGTTTCCATATGATGTCTGGCCTCCTGTACTAGCATAAAAATCAGAGGCAAATATATCCTGACCATAATGTGTCTCTAAAGAATCTAAGCCAACATTAGCCTTTATAATCTTAATTTTATAATTCCATTTATTCTTCTGATACTCTATAACACCTATTATTTCCTTAAAATTTGCACCTAATGGATGTGCTAAAGCTTCATTCATATGAGAATAATTCTGTAAAATTGTTCTATGACCGTAAGTATAGGGCTGTACGTGATTATACTCTATTAAAAATTTCAAATCTTTAATACTAGTCTTAAATCCTAACTGAAATCCAAATTTATTCTGAAAAAAACCAGAACTATAATTTTCATCAAAATCTTTTTGACGTGATATATTCAAATCATCTAATATAAATTGACCGTATAAAGTAGAACTCATAGTTGTAGCATCAAAATTTAAACCCATTAATGCATTACCTTTACCAGATTTTTGAGAAAACTCAACTGGACGATAAAATATTATAGGGTTCATATATGCAAATTCATAACCTCGATTATCATTTTCAATCTTAGAAAGCCATAAAACAGTTTCAAAGACTCCAATATTTATATTATCTGTTAAATTAAATTCTAAATAATGACTTGCTGCATGCTTTTTTCTTCCATAATCAATAAGTCCAGCATTTAAGAAAGTAGAATATAAATTATAATATTTTACTTTACCAAATTTTGTTTTTAATTTTAAATAAGGATACGGAGAATGCTTATCTGATAATAATAGTGATTGATATCCACTTCCAATAAAATGCGTTCCATTTCCAATATGTATATCAATAAAATTATTGAATTTATATTTAAGATCTAATGAAAAACGTTGGCTGTCCTCTCCAAATAAGGGATAAATATTTAATGAATCTTTATAATCCTTTATTAGCATATCATAATCACCAGTAATAAAGTCAAATGAAGAACGAAAAATTAATTTATCAGAATAATTAAAATCAATACCTAAACCATATATAGAACTAAAAATATCTTGGTCCTTATTATTACTATTAATTAACATTAATCTATCTCTTATTTTTAAAGCAGGAATTATATCAGAATTAATATAAATAATACTTGAATCTCCAAGTGAGATACGATCTTCTGAAAATGAGAAATTTTCTTGACCAAATAAAAAATGGTTTGAAAAAGATAATATGAGAAAAAAACTAATAAGCTTTCTCATCTCCTTTAATTGCATTCCAAATAGTGAGAAAAATAATGTTAATATCCAATGCTAAAGACCAATTTTCTATATACCAAACATCAAGACGAACACGCCCCTCCATATCTTCAATTTCTTTTGTTTCTCCCCTATAACCTCTTACTTGGGCAATACCTGTAATACCTGGTTTAACTAATTGTCTAACCATATATTTACTAATTAATGCTGAATATTCCTCAGTATGTAATAGCATGTGGGGTCTAGGGCCAACAATACTCATATCACCCATAAACACATTAATAAACTGAGGGAATTCATCTAAAGATGTTTTACGTAAAAAAGCTCCTATCTTGGTAATCCTACTATCCCCTTTGGTAGCTTGCTTAGAATCTGCATCTTCACTAAAACTCATAGATCTAAACTTATAACACATGAATTCCTCATTATCTACTCCTGAACGAGATTGTTTAAAAAAAACTGGCCCCTTAGAAGAAATTTTAATCAAAATAGCAATAATTGGATATAACCAACTAAGAATAAGTATGATTACAAAAAAAGAAAATAATATATCAAATAATCTCTTTATCACTCTATTCATAAAATCTGTCAAAGGCTCTTCTCTTAAAGTAATGACAGGAACATCATCAAAAAAATCAATATTTACTCTTTTAAAAAGAAATCCTCTAAAATCAGGAACTATTCTTAACCTAATCATCTTACTATCACAAAACTCTATAATATCTTTTATCTTACTAGTATAAGTTAGTGGCATGGTATAATATATTTCATCTATTCTCTCCAATTCTGAGAAAACTTTAAAAGCACTAAGAGAATCATTTTTTATATTATTAGCTATTGAAAATTTTATAGGATTATCAGAAAAAACACCTTTTACTCTTATACCAAGCACATCATCTGAGGTAAAATATTGATACAATTGCCCTGCTACATCTCCACTACCAATAATTACAACTCTTTTATAATTATAACCTGATTTTCTATATAAGTATATTAACTTAATTGCAATATACCTCCATAACAATATAAAAAAGAATATTAAAAAATATGTAAAATAAAGTTGTTCCCTAGAGAAATCTGAAGCCTTCAATGAAAATAATATAGCACTGATAATAAGTGCATTTAAAAGAAATGCTTTAAATAAATTATAAATTATTTTATCAATTCTTCTCAATCTCTTTAATTCATATATTTCAAACATTAATGCTACTAAAATCCATACAGCATTAAAAATCACAAATAAGAATCTATACTTATCAGAGAAATCTATTGTATCAAACTTCAAGAAATATGTCAGTAAAAAACAGAGATTAATTAAAAAAACATCTCCTATAAAATGAATAAACCAGAAATATCTTGAATAACCTTTCATGTTGAGCAAAAATATAAAAAAGAGAATTAATTCTTAAATATTATTTATATACCATGAGTACAACTTCTTAACACCTTGCATGATTTCAATAGAATGCTTCCAGCCTAATTGATTTATTTTACTTACATCTGTAAGCTTCTTCATTGTACCATCAGGCTTAGTGGTGTCAAAATTAAAAGAACCTTGATATCCAATCTCTTTTTTTATCATATTAGCTAAATCCTTTATTGAAATATCCATACCTGTACCAATATTAATATGTTTATTTTCTAAATCTTCTGAACTACAATTATTTAATAAGAAAACACAAGCATCTGCCATATCCTCAGACCATAAAAATTCACGCATTGGATTTCCACTACCCCATATGTCTATTGAGCTTTTAGTAATCCCATATTTATTTATAACATTTATTATCTCATCTTTTGAACTATTACCATCAACTCCTTCAATTGGATTGTTATTTAAATCTGAAATTATTGCTTGGAAATCACCTTCATTAAGGCATTTACCTAAATGAATCTTCCTTATAAGAGCAGGTAAGACATGAGACTTCTCTAAATCAAAATTATCATTTGGACCATACAAATTAGTTGGCATTACAGAAATATAATTAGTTCCATACTGTATATTATAACTCTCACACATTTTTATTCCTGCAATCTTTGCAATTGCATAAGGCTCATTAGTAGGTTCTAATTCTGAAGTTAATAAGCTATCTTCTTGAATAGGTTGAGGAGCAAGCTTAGGGTATATACATGTACTACCTAAAAACAACAATTTTTTTACCCCATACTTATAAGCATTATGAATAACATTATTTTGTATCATAATATTTTCATAAATAAAATCAGCTCTATATGTATTATTAGCAACAATACCACCCACCTTTGCAGCTGCAAGAATAACATATTCAGGCTTTTCATTAGAAAAAAAATCTTCTACTTTTCTTTGGTTAATTAAATCAAGCTCTTTATGTGTTTTATATACTAAATTATAATAGCCCTTTGCTGATAAGTTGTTTAAAATAGCGGAACCCACTAATCCTTTATGTCCTGCAATATAGATCTTACTATTCTTTAGCATATCTTACTCAAAGTAATTCTTTATAATGTACCCCCCTTCTTTAAGGTATTGCTGTTTATTCATTAGTTTTAAATCAGATTCCATCATCTCATCAACTAATTCTTTCAAACTATATTCAGGCTTCCAACCAAGCTTCTCATTAGCTTTTGTCGCATCTCCAACTAAAAGATCTACCTCTGTTGGCCTATAATAACTTGGGTCTACACAAATCACTTCTTTACCAATTTCTATTTTATATTTTTCATTTGAACAAGACTTAACTATCCCTATTTCGTTCTCATCCTCACCTTTAAATTCTAATTCAATTCCAACATAATTAAATGCCATACGAATAAAATCTCGTACTGAAGTGGTTTTACCAGTAGCAATTACCCAGTCCTCTGCTTTATCTGCTTGTAAGATCATCCACATCATTCTAACATAATCCTTAGCATGACCCCAATCTCTTTTAGCATCTAAATTACCTAAATAAACTTTATCCTGTAAGCCAAGAACAATTCTTGATGTTGCACGCGTTATCTTGCGAGTAACAAATGTTTCTCCTCTTACTGGCGATTCATGATTAAAAAGAATACCATTACAAGCAAAAATATTATATGCCTCACGATAATTAACAGTAATCCAATAAGCATACATCTTAGCAACTCCATATGGGCTTCTAGGGTAAAAAGGAGTTGATTCAGTTTGTGGAACTTCTTGCACCTTTCCATATAGCTCAGAAGTTGATGCTTGGTAAACTCTGGTATTCTCTGATAGCCCTAACAATCTAATTGACTCTAGTATTCTTAACGTACCTATACCATCAGTGTTTGCTACATATTCAGGAATTTCAAAAGAAACATGCACATGACTCATCGCTGCTAAATTATAAATCTCATCAGGCTGTACCTCCTTAATTATTTTTGTTAAATTCATGCAATCTGTCATGTCACCATAATGTAAAATAAGATTCCTTTCTTCAAGATGTGGATCCTGATATAAATGATCAATCCTTTTAGTATTAAAAGAAGAAACTCTCCTTTTAATACCATGAACTATATATCCCTTTTTAAGAAGAAATTCTGCCAAATACGAACCATCTTGTCCAGTAATACCTGTTATTAAAGCTGTTTTCATATTTATCTTCTTTTTCTCCAAAGATAAAAAACATAAATAATTCTAACTGCTTTTACAAAACGCATACCATATTTTCTTGGGTTTTGCAAACTTCTTACTAACCATCCTAAATAATATTTATCAATCCAATTTGGCAACTTAACCTGTTTTCCAGTTTGAAAGGCAATAGCTGCTCCAGTACAAATAATTGCAACTTTATAAGATAAATTTTTCTTTAAATAGTAACCTAACCTTTCTTGTTTACCTCCTGCTATGTTTAATAAAATAAATTTTGGTTTTTTATGAAGAATTTCTAAATTATTCAACAACTTACTATCTTTTATATCTTCTTTAATGTAACAAGGAGCAACATACTGATAATTTGGTGTAATAGGTATATTTATAGAATTTAAATATTCTCTATTAGCTTTTGACTCCTCAATACTAGGATCTATACTAAAAATATTTCCTTCTTGTCTTAAAATATCTTCCTTAATAAATTTTCTCAGAAAACGTGGCCCTGACAGCTTATTAATTTTATAATTATAAAAAATTAATGCTAAAATTACCATAGCGCTACTATCAGGAATCGCAAAATCAGCACTTTTTAATGCTTCATAATATTTTTTATCATAGTCTATTGTTGATAATCCTGGACCAGATGGAACTACCATGAATTCTTTATTAATTAGCCTCTTATAAATTTGCTTATAATTATTACCATCTTCAAAAATAATACCAAATAAATTATAGGTCATCTAAATTTATCTTCTTTTTTTAAATAAAAAATCGCCCTGAATTACTTGTCCTTTGCTTGTGTAATGTAAATTATATATTCCTATCAAGAAGTAATTATTCTTAGAAAGAAATTCTATAATTTCATGAGCTAATGACTGTCCTTCATATAAATCTTGAAATGAACATTCGCAATAAATATACTTAATTTTTTCAAAAAGAGAATGACAGCCATATAAAGTCTGTAATTCATAACCTTGTACATCTATCTTCAAAAATGCAGGTGATATAATGTCGTTATTTTTAATTAATTTCTCTAAGAGAACAACTTTTATTAATCTCTTAGATCTCTCATGAGTTCCTGGGAAAAAGAAATTTTGCTTATCTCCTATTGGAAGTAAAGAAGAAGAATCTTCCTTATTTGAAACATATATTATCTTCTCTTCTTCTTTCTCACCTATTGCAAACCTATGTAAAAAAACATTGGTGTAATTCTTAAATACTTTTTCATAAATATCAGCTGGTTCAGATAAAGGTTCAAAAGAATCAATTCTAGCGTTTGGATATATACTTCTAGATACTAAAGCAAATTGTCCTTTATTAGCACCTATATCAATAACATGATTAACACTTAATACTTTTAAATGCTTAATATGTTCTGTTCCTGCACCTACACCTTTAAATAAAGCTGAAATAAATGATCTATTTAAAAAGATTTTAAATAATTTTATTAGTGTATTGGTCATTAATATAAAATTATTGTAAAATTAAATAAAGTTGTCTTAAAAATCTTTCTTGTTTATATTTTTTATTAGCCTCTTCTTTATTATTTTTAAAAATATATTTATATGAATCCAATGATTTATGAATTTGAAATAGTTTAGTAGCAATAGAATTTGGCGATTTCTTTTCTACATAAAAACCATTAACACTATCACTAAAAACATCAGGGATACCAGCATGTTTAGTTGTTAAAATAATATTAGATGTTGCCATAGCCTCAAAAATACAAATAGGTTGCCCCTCCATTCTATAATATGTAGGAAAAACAAAAACATTACCCCAGTCTAATAATTCTTTTTTCTGTTGACCCTCAACCACACCTAAATACTCTAAATTATCAGATAATTTAGAAAAATATGAAAATATTTCTTTTTCTTTATCTGGATCAATTCCACCAGCAATTTTAGATTTAAAATTAACTCCCTTACTCTGTAAAATTAACAATGCCTGTAGTAAATCAAGAATGCCTTTTTCTATCATCAGATTACTTAAAAAAATTATTCTTAATTCTTTAGTATTCTTTTTTATTGATGAATCAAATATAAAATCTTCTGCAAAGTTCTCTAAAATATAAATCTGTTCCTTTTTTAGAAAAGGAGAAAGATTCTTCCTTAATGACTTTGATAAAACAATACCTTTATTAGCTTGTGACAAAATATAATAAAAAATCTTCTTTTTGAAACCTCTTAATAATTCATATTGTTTCCACAGGTGATTACTATGAATATGAATTATAATTTCCTTTTGGAAAATTTTTGCAAACAAAATAAATGGTAAATATTTTAAAACTCCTAAAAAAGTAATTCCAATTGATATATAAATTTTTTCAGCATTTATAATCTTATATAGCATAAGATAGCGTTTTAAATAAGAAAAAACTTTAACAAAACTAAAGCGACCTATATCTTCTTTTAAAACCGTAAAAGAATTATCTATCTTATCCACTACTATATCAGGGAAATAATCAATAAATTTTTCTGTAATAATTCTGTTAACTAAACTATTACCAGTAATTGGAGGTGGTAAAGGTCCTATAAGTAATATCTTCATTATATAAAATGTTATCTAATATTTATCAATGATTAATTCCGATTCTGACATATTCCGACGCCATTTCTCTGCTTTATCTGACAATTTTCCAATAACTTTTGAAGGATTTCCTATAACTACGGAGTTAGAAGGGATTTCCCCCCTTAAAACTGTACCAGCACCAACAACAACATTATCATTAACTATAGTTCCTGGCATTATAATAGCACCTAATCCAATAAAAACATTATTACCTATAATAATATCTTTGACAAATGCTATGTCTGTTTCTGGCTTCTTAGATAAAGATATCATAGCAGTTGTTAATGAATAATCATGAGAAAGAAAAACTACATTCTTTGAAATTACAACCCTATCATTTAAATAAATCTTTGTGAAATCATCAAAATAAACATCACTAGAAATATATCTTGGTTTTCCATTAATTTTAACACCTACATTCTTTAGCAAAACTAAGTAAAGTTGCATATAAAATCTAGAGAATCTTCCATCTAAAAATGAAAGAATATAAACCAAAAACTTATATATGATTTTTTTAAATACTCTAAATTTCATAATTGAATAATTCTATATAAAAATCATTTTTTTTACAGCAAAATACATAAAAAATTAAATCCTTTTCTTATCAATAGTAGCTAATATCTTTTCAAAAATATTTTTATTATAATCTAAATTACAAAAATCTAACAACCTAATTACTTCATCAGAATCTTTTTGTAATTTTTCCAAATTAAAATCTGCAAAATTAGCTTTATATAGCTCTTGGTATTGTTTCTTGTGAACTAAACTCTCAGAATAAACTTTTTCATAATATTTATATATCCCATTTGTTTTAATATAGCTAAAAAAATGTTTCAATTTTATACCAAAAGGAAATATCTTAAGAAAATTTCTGTGATAAATTGATTTAATAAAAAAAGATAAAAAATAAAAAAAATCTGAAAAATATATTTGTTTCCAAAACGACATTTTTTGATCTGCATATTGCATGTCTTTAGGCAGATTTCCAAAATATTTCCTTATAATAATAGATAATTTAAAAGAATCATTATTATTAAATCTAATGATATTTGATTTAATACATCTCTCCTTATCCCTTTCTATGTAGACAATCTTAGCATTTGGCAATACACTATGCACTAATGTTGATCTAACGCAATTAATTGGGGATTTCTCAACCAATATCTTGTTTTTAGTATACTGCACTAATCTCTTCTTGATTCTGTTAGAGATATTTGTGTTTAATTGATATACATTATCATAAAAATGCATAAAATTTCCTGTACGCCATAATATATGAGGTTCAATTAACACTTGAACATTTTTACAATGTGCTAAAATATTTGTGACAAATGTTGTTCCAGAACGTGGCATGCCTACTACAATTATATTAATATTTCTATCCATAATTCATGCTTCTAAGTTAAAATATTATCTTTATGATTCTGATTTTTATTTAATTTTATATATATCCAACTTATAATAATAAGAAATATTATTTGTCTAAATGAAGTTCTTAATGCGTATTGACTTTGTTGCATCATTACCCAAACTGATAATATAAATACAGAAAAACTAATAATATTTCTTCGCATTAAAAAAATAACTGTTGTTAATCGTAACCAAACAAAAACAACACATAAATAAGCTAATAAATAGCCTATTCCAAAATTGATAACTTCAGAAAAAGCATTCAAAGGAACAAATTTATTTATTCTTATAGCATGTTGATTTATTATATGACTAAAACCATCTAAAGAAGAAACTAATAATGAAAAAGATTTTTTCTTATATATTATTGTATGTTCTGGATTTAGTAATAATGAATTTGCGACATTTAATGTTCCTTGAAATAAATTTAAGGAAACACCTAAAATATAGTCAAATGATAATTTAAAATTAACACTACTCAAGATGTCTAATGATTGATCTATACCCTGCACTAATGTTGATCTTCCTAACAAAACTTTTAGATATGAAAATAAAATAAGTGGAAGAAAGAATAAAGAACCAAGGATCTTATTTTTATGATACAAACTCATATAAAAAATAAAACTAATTGCAAATGTCATTGGCAACCACCTGGAATTTTGAACAAACATTATTAAAATTGGATACAATGAAAAT
>MDSW01009217.1_pt1 | contig 10891 bp, 10 predicted proteins | sample 811171 | NCBI WGS metagenome assembly MDSW01 (sample SAMN05326641, study PRJNA326480) | marine metagenome | isolation source: seawater | place: Atlantic Ocean: North West | collected 2012 | reverse complement strand
GTGTGGGCGGAGAGAAGCGCCGGGAAAAGTCCTTAAGGATCGGCGTTCACCACGCCGACGCGGTCGTATGGGAACCAGTGTATAGAACGCGCCTGATGATGGTGATGATGACGCTGCCCCCCCCCGCCGTCGAGCTCGTTCGCCGCCGGCGCGTGCGCGCCCGTAGCCCTCACGAGCTCCTCCTCCGTGAGCGTGCCGCCGCAGCGCGACGCGGCCTCCTTCTCCGCGCGCTCGATCGCCGCGAACTTGGCCATGATGGCGGTCACGTCCTCGTCGTCGTCCGCGTATCCGACGTAGTGCGACGCGCGTGGGGCGTTCGCGTTCGCGCGCGAGGGGCGCGGCATCGTCGTCCGTCCGTCGTCCGCGACGCGGGGGCGGTCTCCGCGGCGACGCGCGAGCGAGAGTGGCCGGCGGCGTCGCGTCCGCGCGCGTCGCCGTCTGGCTGTCGTCGCGCGCGCGTCGTCGTTCAAACAACGACGACAGAACTTTTATAGAACCTCGCATCGAAGTTCAAAAGTCGAGTAGTTTTGCGCGTACTACGTTTTATTTTCGTACGCGTAAACAGTCATCAGCCAATCACCGCGCGCGATCTCGAAGAATTTTCGATCACTGGATCAGGGAAAGCGACGCGACCTCCCCGCGGCCGTCGAATCGCGCACCTCACTCCCCCCGCCGCGACGGCACGCTTCCAAAGCGCGCGCCTCCGCCTCGCTCGTCGAAGCTCATCGACACGTCATCAACCAAAATGGCCGGCGAGATGCCTGACGGATTCGGGATGCCCGGCGGCCCCGGCGCTGGCGGGATGCCCCCCGGGCTCGCGCAGATGATGGCGGGCGCGGGCGGCCCCGGCGGCGCGCCTTTCGACATGAGCAAGATAAAAGAGATGCTCGAGGATCCCGCCATCAAGGACATGGCGAAGCAGATCGCGGAGGACCCCTCGTTTAAGACGATGGCGGAGAACATGCAGAGCGCGATGGCGAACGGCGGCATGCCCGGCATGCTCGGCGGCGCGGGCGGCGCGGCCGCCGCTGGCCCGATGGGGATGCCGCCGGGCCTGGACCCCGCCGCCGCGATGGAGGCGATGCAGGGCGTGATGCAGAACCCCGCGTTCATGCAGATGGCGGAGAAGCTCGGGAAGTCGATGATGGCGGACCCAGCGATGGCGAACATGATGTCGCAGATGCAGGACCCGGAGACCACGGAGAAGATGAAGGCGAAGATGGAGGCGCTCAAGGAAGATCCAGAGATGGCGGACATCATGAAGGAGATCGAGTCGGGAGGGCCCGCGGCGATGATGAAGTACTGGAACGACCCGAAAGTCCTCCAGAAGATCTCCGGCGCGATGGGCGACGTCATGCCCGGCTTCGGCGGCGCCGCCGCGCCCCCCGCCGCGCCCGCGGAGGAGGAGGAGGAGGAGGAGGAGGAGGAGGAGGACGGCGAGGAGACGGTGCACACCGCCGCGAGCGCGGGGGAGGCGGAGACACTCCAGGAGCTCATCGACGGCGGTGCCGACGTCAACGCGACCGACGGCGAAGGTCGCACGGCGCTTCACTTCGCGTGCGGGTACGGCGAGATCAAGTGCGCGACGATCTTGTGCGACGCCAAGGCGGACGTGAACGCGGTGGATAAGAACAAGAACACTCCGTTGCACTACGCCGCGGGATACGGCAACGGCGAGGTGGTCAAGCTCCTCGTCGACGCCGGCGCGAGCGTGACGCTGCGTAACTTGGACGGGAAGTCCCCGCTCGACGTCGCGAAGCTGAACGATCAGGACGAGGTCGTCGCCGCGCTCGAGGCGGACGTGTTCCTTTGATTTGAACGCGCGCGTTTGTCGCGGCGGTTCGAATCGTTCGTTGTCTCGCGAAGACAGACATTGTCAATAACCTTACGTACGGAAAGAAAACACGCACTACTGCGCTTCGTTTCACTTCTATCATAAGGTGACCTTAGTCTATCGAGCCCTACAGTACGGCGTCGTCACGACGCCGCGCTCGCGGCTTCGTTCAAGTACGCCTCGCTGACTGCGCACGTGACGTACCCGCGCATCTCCTGGAGCAGCCGTCGTCGTAACTCCGTGCCCTCGCGCGCGAGGTGGGCGAACCGACGCCACTCGATCGCGGCGCACCGCGTCGACGTCGTCGCCGTCACCGTCGCCGTCCGCTTCTTTTTCGAAAAGAGCTCGAGCTCGCCAAAGTAACTGCCCCGCGAAAACTCCGCCACCCGCAACGCGTTCTCGACGCCCGGGACGCGAACCGTCGCGACCGCGGCGCCCACCTCGAGCAGATAGAACCGATCCGGGGCGTCCCCTTGCGCGATGATCACGTCCCCGGCGCGATACACCGCCTCGTCCATCGCCTCCGTGAGGTCGATCCGCTCGCTCGCCGGAAGACGCCTCGCGATGGGCGCGTCCGCGAAGAAACGCCGCGAGACCCCCCGCTTCCCATGCACCGCCGCGCCGGCGACGCGCTCGAACCACCGTCGATGCATCCCCCAGAGCTTCGCGCCCTTGTCGTTCGCGCGCGTCGTCCGCTCGCGCGCGCCGCCGTAAACCATCGCGAGGTGACCGATCACGTCCCCGGGGAGGTAGTCGCCGCCGTTTTCGTCGTCGCCGCCGTCGTCGTCGCCGCCGCCGTCGATCCCCCGGCGCACCCTCCGCGGACTCTGTATCACGTCCCCGCCCGCGGTCGCCTCGCCTCGCGTCCACTCCGACACCGACCCGCCCTCGACGACGTACACGTACCGCGCGGCGTCGCCCGCGTTGTACAGGACGTCGTTCGGTTTGACCACGAGCGCCTCCATCTCCGCGACGGCTCTTCGCATCGTCGCGCGTTCGCACCCGCGAAACACGGGGTGGTTCTGTACGAGCGAACGTCGGGGTGGAGTTGAAAGGCGTCAGGCGTGGAGTTGAAAGGCGGGCGTCGAGGTGCGTCGGGATTGTGAGCGAGGGACCCTGGGTGGAGAGATGCGCCGGGAAGTAAAGTCCTCAAGGATCGGCGTTCACCACGCCGACGCGGTCGTACGGGGACCAGTGTGAGGAATACGCGCCTCGAACGCGTCGAGTATCCTCGCGAGTCGCTCTTCCCCGCGCGGCGTCGGCCCCAACGGCGGCCGTTTCTTCATCCTCTTCTCCTTCCTCGGCTGGAACACGACGTCGCCGTTGACATCCTCCGCGAGGCCGACGCGTTTCTCCCGCGGCGTCTCCTCGCCGGACGCGAGCCGCGTCTTTTCGTCGTCCGAATCCGACTCGGTCGTGAGCTCGTCGTCCGACGCGACCGCGTGTTTCTGGTGCGACGCTTCCCGACGCCGACGCCGCGTCTCGTCGTCGCCGTCGTCGTCGTCGTCGTCGTCGCCCCCCGGGACGACGTAGGGCGCTCGAAGCTGCCCCGCGACGGTGGAGCCGTCGGCGTGGATGCGAACGATCAGCGGCGTTCGCGACGCGCCCGCCCCCGCCCCAGGGTCCCGCCCGTCGACCGCGCCGTCGTCCTTCCGCGGCGACGGCGTCCGCGGCACCGCGGGCGGCCGGTACTCCGCCGCCGCCGCGATCTGCCTCGCCCTCGCGTCCAGAAACCCCCACGCCGCGTCCGACCGCGCGAACGCGTCGCGAAACGTCTCCGCGTCCACGAACGCGACGTCCGTCTCCTCCTCCGCGACCGTCGCCGTCGCCTCGTACCGCGTCGCGTCGTCGATCAGACACGCCGCGGCGAAGTGCCCGCCGGGGCCGTACGTCGCGACGACCGCGTCGCCGCCGCCCACGAGCGGCGTCGTCGCCGTCACTGAGCCCTGCGGGGGTGGCGTCGTTGAAAGGCGTCAGAAGCGGAGTCGAAAAAGTCCTTAAGGATCGGCGTTCACCACGCGAACGCGGTCGTACGGGGACCAGTGTGAAAAAAAACAAACGCGCCTGCAGCACCATCCACATCCGGTCCCCGGGCTCGTCCTCCGCGCCGAGAACCTCCCCGACCTCGCACTCCTTCGTCTCGAGAAGGCACGACAGCTGCTGCCGCTGCACGCGCGTGAGCGCCTTCATGAGGTGGACGCCGTCCATCAGCGCGTCCCAGCTCCGGCGGCGCTCCGCGACGGCGGCCATCATCTTCCTGAGGGTGTTTGCCCGTACGAACCGACGTCGGGGTGGCGTTGAAAGGCGTCAGAAGCGGAGTTGAAAGGCGTCGAGGCGGGCGCGTCGGGATTGAAAGCGATGGGTGATGGGCGGAGAGAAACGAACGAACGCCGGGAGAGAAAGTCCTCAAGGAATGAAGTTCACAACGCGAACGCGGTCGTATGAGGGCCAGTGTGAGGAGAACGAACGGGGCTCCGCGCCTGAAGTTCGGCGCGCCCATCGTGATCCCGTCTATCCGCCACAGCTTCGCGTCCGTCAGCGCGACGAACGCTAAGATGACGTCCTTATCCAGCGGCTCGTCGAACATCTTCCCGGACGTCGCGAACCCGGACGCGTACGACCCGATGACGGCGCCTCTTCGGAGCGTCATCGCGACCGGGAACGGCGCGGCGGCGCCCTTTGGTTCGTTCCATACAAAGCGATGTCGGGGTGGAGTTGAAAGGCGTCAGTTGAAGTTGAAAGGCGTCGAGGGCGGGGATTGAAAGCGGGGGGTGGGCGGAGAGATGAGCCGGCAAAAGTCCTTAAGGATCGGCGTTCACCACGCCGACGCGGTCGTATGGGGACCAGTGTATAGAACGCGCCTTTCTCTCCACCTCGACATCCACCTCTCCGGATTCGACGACGTAGATGGCGTCGCGCTCCTCTTTCTTCGCGCGCTTCGGCGGGGGGAAGCACCATATCGGCTCCGCGCGGTACACGTCCACGAGCGTCATCGCGGCCGCGAACGCGCGTCTCGTGTCGTCGCGCTCGGGTTCGTCCGCGTCGTCCTCGGACGCCGCGTCGTCGTCGTCGTCGTCGTCGTCGTCGTCGTCGTCGTCGTCGTCTTTCGCCGTCTTCTTCTTCAACCTCCGTCCTCCTCCGTCGTCGTCGCTGTCGTACGCGTCCTCGTCCGACGTGTCATCCTCCTCGCTCGACACGTCATCTGAATCCACGTCCACGTCCTCGTCCTCGTCCGACTCTTCGTCCGACGTGTCGTCCTCTGATTCGTCCGACTCGAGCGCGTCGAACGCGTCGTTGCATCGCAAGCACGCGTCTTTCCTCGCGTACAGAGCCCTCGCCTCCGCGGCGATTCTCGCGGCCATCGCGTCGTACGCCTCCCGCTGCGCGCGCATCTCTTCTCTGTGCGCGCGCTGCGCCGAGGACTCCTTCTTCGTCTTCGTCGTCGTCTTCTTCCTCGCGAGCTTACCGAAGAGGCCCATCCTTCGGTGGTGCCGAGTTTGAGTTCTTCTCGCGCGCGATGACGATGACGCGTCCGCGCCCTCCTCTCCGCGTCGGCGACCGTCTATCGTCCGCGCGACGACGCCGCCGCCGCCGCGCGGTGACCGCGCGCTCGACGCGCCGGGAAGGGGACGGAGGCGGCGCGCGAGGTGAACGCGCGCCGCCGCGAGTGATGAACGAACGCCGCGACGAAGTCCGAAGCCGTTGAAGTTCGTCGGCGCGTTCGAGAGAAACACGAACACGAACGAACAGAAAGTCGCGGCCGCCCGCCGACGCCACGCCGTCGTCAATGGCGACGGCGCTGCGACGCGCGCTGCGCGCGGCGCGCGCGCTCCTCGCCCCGCCGAGACGCGTCCCGGCGTCGTCGTCGCGGTGCCGCCGCGCGTTCGCCGGCGGCGCGGGGTCCAGCGCGAGCGGCGGCGGCGACGCCGCGGGCGTCGGCGTCGGCGTCAAAAGCGTCGGCGTCGACGGCGCCGTCTCCGACGCCTCGCTCGTGTCCCCCGCGCTCGTCGCGCGCCTCGAAGAGATCACGAAGCGGCACGAGCACCTCTGCGCGACGCTCTCCGCGGACCCGCCGCCGCCGCCGAAGGAGATGAGAAGGGTGAACAAGGAGCTCGCGCGCGTGGAGCCGGTCGTCGCCGCCTACGCGTCGCTGCGCGCGGTCCGAGACGAGATGGCGTCTCTGCGATCGATGATGGTGTCGTCCCCGTCCCCGTCCCCGTCCCCGTCCCCGTCCCCGTCCCCGTCCCCGTCCTCCTCCTCCTCCGCGTCCTCATCGTCCTCCGCGTCCGACGACGAGCTCGCGTCGATGGCGTCCGAGGAGCACGACGCCCTCGCGTCCACCGTCCCTGCGCTGGAAGAGAAGCTCGCGCACCTTCTCCTCCCGAGCGACGACGCGGACGACGGCGGCGCGATCCTCGAGATCCGCGCGGGCGCGGGCGGGGACGAAGCCGCGAGGTTCGCCGCGAACTTGGCGCGCATGTACGACATGTTCGCCAGGCGCCGCGGGTGGACCTTCGAGCGCATGACGGCGACGACGACGGACGAGGGGGGGTACAAAGACGTCACGTTCAACGTCTCGGGGGACGACGTGTACGGGACGCTGAAGTACGAGAGCGGCGTGCACAGGCGCGTTCGACGGTCGTCGCGCCGGTCCCCGTCCCTCGCTTTCGATCCCGACGCGCGCGCCGCGACGCCTTTCAACTCCTTTCAACTCCTCCGCCTGACGCCTTTCAACGACTCCACTCCACCCCGACCCGCAGAGTCCAGCGCGTGTCCGGGGACGAGGGCAAGGTGCACACGTCCACGGCGTCCGTCGCGGTGATGCCGCACGCGGAAGAGGTGGAGTTAGACTTGCGCGACGAGGACGTGCGGATAGACACGATGCGCGCGTCCGGCGCGGGAGGGCAGCACGTGAACACGACGAACAGCGCGGTGCGATTAACGCACGTCCCGAGCGGCACGGTGGTGGTCATGATGGACGAGCGGTCGCAGCATAAGAATAAAGAGAAGGCGTTTAAGATTTTGCGCGCGCGGATCTACGAGGGACTGCGCGCGGAGGCGCACCGCGAGCGCGCGGATCAGCGGAAGAGTTTGATCGGCAGCGGCGATCGGAGCGAGCGCGTTCGGACGTACAACTACAAGGACGGCAGGGTGAAGGACCACAGGGTGAACGCGCAGGTGAACGATTTGGAAGGGCTGCTGAACGGCGGCGACGCGTTGTCGGACATCGTGGACGCGTTGCGAACGGAAGAGAAGCGCCGGGCGCTGCTCGAGTTCAAGCCGTGACGAGAGGTACAACAGTGCGTAATAGGCGTAATATGATATCGTAATAGGCGTAATATGATATTCCAAAAACCACGCGAATACATAGTACAGCAGTGGTGTGGAGTAGTAGATGTTAAGATGTTAGCGGTGTCGCGTGAGCGGTGCGCGCGGTGGCCGTCGTTCACGTCTTATTAGTTCTTCTTCTTCGCGGCGGCCACCTTCTTCGCCGCCGGTTTTTTTTGTTTTTCCGTCGTCGTCTTGCCCTCCATGATGAAGTTCCTGCCGATGAACTTCAAGACTTCGTCGATGAGCCACACCGGCGCCGCGCACGCGCACACGAGCGCCCACTCGTTCGCGTCCAGCGGCACGATGCTGAAGATGGTCGCCAGCGCGGGGACGTACAGGATCAAAAAGTGCAACGCGAAGGATGAAAACATCGCCACCATCAGCCACGGATTTATCCACGGCGGCATGACGAAGAGAGAGATGTCCTATGCGAGCGAACGTCGGGGTGGAGTTGAAAGGCGTCAGTTGGCGTTGAAAGGCGTCGAGGGCGGGGATTGAAAGCGAGGGAAGATAGAACGCACCTCGCTCAGAGCGTTGCACGCGTTGAACATCTCGATGACGACGAGCGTCGTGAGCGATAGCGTGCTCGCTTTCGCTTTGCCCTCGGTGAAGTAGTCGCACTTGTTCGCGGGAGAGGTGTAGTCGAAGGTGGCGCCCCCCGCCGAGTACTTCCCGCCCTTAAACGACGATCCCCACGACGCGCACTCGCCCCAGTGCGAGAGCTGATGCCACGTCACCGTGGTGTGGCCGTCCCCGGACAGGTCGATCCCGAGGAACGAGCTGCGTGTGTACCACACCGCGAAGACGCCGACGGTCGCGGCGCCGACGTAGAGGCCGACGACGAGGTACCTGACGAGCGCCCACGCGGAGATGAGATCCTCGTCCTTCTTGCGCGGCGTCTTGGTCATGATGTCGACGTCCGGCGGGTTGAACCCGAGCGCCGTCGCGGGCGGGCCGTCCGTGACGAGGTTCACCCACAGCAGCTGCACGGGGATCAGACCCTCCGGCATTCCGAGCGCGGCGGTGAGGAAGATGGAGACCACCTCGCCGACGTTGCTGGAGATCATGTACCGAATGAACGCCTTCATGTTGTTGTAGATTGAGCGTCCCTCGGAGATGGCGTCGACGATACTACTAAAGTTGTCGTCGGCGAGCACCATGTCGGACGCCTCCTTCGCGACCGCGGTGCCGGTGATCCCCATCGCGATGCCGATGTCCGCGAGCTTCAGCGCGGGCGCGTCGTTCACGCCGTCGCCAGTCATCGCGACGATCTCGCCGCGCTCCTTCAGGAGACGCACGATGTCTTGCTTATGCTTCGGCTCGGCGCGAGAGCACACGCAGCCGCCGGGGGCGGTCAACGCGGCGATCTGCTTCGCCTTGGTCATCGCGCCAAACTCGCGCCCGGTGAACGACCGTCCCGCGACGTCCTCCGCGGAGTCGAAGACGCCGATGTCGACGCAGATCGCCTCCGCGGTGAGCCGGTTATCGCCGGTGATGACGACGACGCGGATCCCCGCGCTCGCGCACGCGGCGACGGCGCCCCTCACCTCGGGCCGCGGAGGGTCTCTCAACCCGGCGAGGCCGACGAACACGAGGTCGCTCTCGATCGCGGCGTACCCGCTCGCGTCCGCGAGACTCGCGTGCGCGGCGTGGGTCGTCGCGCCGTCGTACGACGCGAGCGCGCCGAGGGACGCGCCCGATTTGGTCGCCAACGCGAGGCATCGAAGCGCGTCGGCGCTCATCGTCTCCGCGCGTTTCACGACGGCGGCGCGCGCCGCCTTCGTCAGCGGCACGACGTCGCCGTTCGGGAGCTGGACGAAAGCGCAGCGCTCGAGGACGTGCTCGGGCGCGCCCTTGACGAGGAGCTCGTTGGCGTTGGCGTTCGCCTTGCCGCCGCCCGTCGGCGCGATCACGACGCTCATGGATTTGCGGTCGCGGTCAAACTCCAGCGTCGCCATCTTCTTGAAGTCGTCGTCCTTCGTCTTCGCGCCGCGCTCGAGCTTCGACGCGAGCACGCGGAGCGCGCCCTCCGTGGGCTGCCCCGCGCACTTCGCGTGCCCGTGCGCGTCCATCTCGATCACCGCGTCGTTGCAGCCGCGGCACACTTTGCTCACCGCGGCGAGAGACGCGTCCAACGGCTTGGACTTCGTCGGCTTCGGCGCGCCGACGACGGCGCCGTCGCTCGCGTCGTACGACGTCCCGGTGACGTCGTACGTCTTGAGGACGTCCGGTTTGATCGTGGGCACGACGAGCTTTACCGCGGACATGTTGTTCGTGGTCAGCGTGCCGGTCTTATCCGAGCAGATGACGGACGTGCACCCGAGCGTCTCGACCGATTGCAGCTTGCGAACGATGGCGTTCTTCTTCGCCATCTTCCTCGTCCCGAGCGCGAGGCAGGTGGTGATGACCGCGGGCAAGCCCTCCGGGATCGCCGCGACCGCGAGCGCGACGGCGATCTTGAAGTAAAACGTGCACTTGGCGAAGTTGAACTCGACGTCGTACGGAACGAAAGACCCCGGCGCGCGCTTCCACGAGATGAAAAACTGGTAATTCATGAGCCAAACGAAGAGGCACACGAGCCCGATCCCCCACGTGAGCTGGTCCCCGAACCGGTCCAGCTTTTGCTTCAGCGGCGTGTCCTCCTCCTCCTCGCTCGCCGCCTGGATCTGCGCCTGGATCTTACCAATCTCGGTTCGCATCCCGGTGTGCGTGACGATCGCGACGCACGCGCCTTGCGACGCCGCGGTGCCTCCGAAGAGCATGCACCCCTTCGCCTGCAGCTCCGCGTCCGGGTCGTCGATCGCGTCGATATCCTTGTTCACCGCGACGGACTCCCCGGTCAGCGACGCTTGCTCGAGTCGGATCGTCGCTGTCTTCAGGGTGACGACGCGCGCGTCCGCGGGGACGCGGTCGCCCGTGCGCACCTCCACGACGTCCCCCGGGACGAGATCTCGCGCTTGGAACGCGTGGTCCCACTTGCCGTCGCGAAGCACCCGCGCGGTGTCCGACTGCATCTCTTTGAGTGCCTCGAGCGCGTTCTCCGCGTTCGACTCCTGCCACACGCCGACGATGGCGTTGAGGATCAAGATGAGGAGGATGACGCCGGGCTCGACGAAGTCCACGAGATCTATCGGCGCGCCCGGCGCGCGATCTTCGACCCACACGAGCGCGAACGACACCGCGGCGGCCGCGAGCAGGATCTTCACGAGCGCGTCGTCGAACTGCTCGAGCACGAGCTTCCACAGCGGCTTGCCGTCCTCCTTGTCGAGCTCGTTCGGGCCGTGTCTCGCGAGCGCGTCGCGCGCGGCGGCGGACGTCAGACCGTTGGCGGGATCGACGCCGTGCGCGGACGCGACGTCGGACGCGGACGCGGCCCACGGCGCGGCGAGGGCGGAGGCGGCGGACGCGCCCTTCTTGGCCGCGGTCGCCTTCGACGGCGTCTTGCCTTTCTTGGGAGGCATGGTCGATGGACGCGAGCGACGACGCGGCGAGCGCGCGGCGATGTGGAGCGCGCGTCGACGGGCGGATCTCGAACCTCGATATTCGTCCCCCCGCGGCAGAGGCATCGGCAGGCTTTCGAAGAATTCCGAAAGTCGTCCTGCTGCAAAATATTCATACAGTACTATTTGCGCATACAGTACGTGTACTGTACGAAAGTACTTTTTTCGCTCGCGACCTTGCCGCCTCGTCGGATGAGATGCACTACCCCCTGGATGATGCCGTCGG
>MDSW01008356.1_pt1 | contig 10891 bp, 7 predicted proteins | sample 811171 | NCBI WGS metagenome assembly MDSW01 (sample SAMN05326641, study PRJNA326480) | marine metagenome | isolation source: seawater | place: Atlantic Ocean: North West | collected 2012 | reverse complement strand
TTGTCATCCTGAATCATAAAAGGCGAGGTAGCTCAGTTGGTTAGAGCGCAGGATTCATAACCCTGAGGTCGGGAGTTCAAATCTCCCCCTCGCTACTAAATAATTTGATCACGTTTTTATTATTAATCTAATAAATTTAATAATTCTTCAAAAAGAGTTTCATCACTAGGTCTTTTAGCATGCATATTTAATATTTTTCCATTTTTATCAATTAAAATATACCTAGGTATACTTGAGGCTTGAAAATAATTTGCAGCGCTATTAGGATGGCTTGCCGGAGAAATAAAATGTTCTCCTTCTATGTTCAATTTATCTAAACTTGTTTTCCATTTATTATGATCATTATCTATGGATATATAGATAAATTCGATTTTTTTTTGTTGACGTTTTGAAAATCTATGTTTCAACTCCTTAGAATATGGGAATTGTTTTCTACAAGGCCCACACCAACTAGCCCATATATCTATATATAGAATCTTACCTAAAAAGCTATCTAAATTCAATTCTTCACCAAACTGATCTTCTAAATAAAAATCATGACTCATAATAGATTTACTATGGAAATTAAAATCTTTATCAACAACTAGATTATAATCATTTTCAAACATAGTAGTTAATAATTCTATTTTTTGTGCTGACATATCAGATTTAATTAAATATTGAATAATATAATCAAAAGTATTTTTTTGCAAAGCAGCAGAACAGTTCCGGAACATTTTTTGCAAGTATATAAACCTTAAATCAATAGGAGTATGTTTATACAAAAAGTTTAAAAAAAATAAAGTGAAATTTTGAAAATCATTAATATTTTTAATGCTAGTATTATAGTCATCTAGGGCAAATAAAAATAAAGCATTAAAAGTATAATCTTGAAAAATAGATAATCCATAATATGAAATGTCCTGAAAACTACTCATCAAATCATCCCAATCTAACCATTTTAAATCAGTGCGCTCTAATACTAATTGAGTGTTATCTTGATCAATATTCAATTGATTCCGTTGAACTGTGAATAAAGAATGACTAATGGCATTTAGATACTCATACTTTAATAGATTCCTAAAATAATCTCGCATAGATGTAGAAAAAAAATCAAAATAACGATGATTGTTATAAAAACTATATATATCATTATTAATTAAATTATACATATAAATTTCTAACTCATCAATATTAGAGTAATTAGACATTAATAATTCAATGTCAAATTTCGATTGATATAAATTGATATACTCATTCAAAAATATTATAAATTGATTATTATGCCCACTAACATGAATAGAGTCATTTATATGAACTAAAGTGGAATGTAATTCGTTATCTGTTAAATATAAATAATACTTAGTATTAGATTTTTCAATATAAAATAGATGATTATTAACTACATTAATCGTTAAAGTTGTATCATGGTTAATTAGTATATCCAAGCTATCTTGATTTGACATACTACGTAAATTGATAGTTTGATTGTGATCTAAATCAATGGTTAAATTACCAGATTGTGCAATCAATAATTGAAACATTATTATAGAGCAAAAAAGAAAAGCACATCTTAACATATGAAAATTTAGACATATGGTTTGTAATTTCCAAGATTTAGGAATAAAATTATAATAAAATAAATGTATATTGATAGGAAAATGATTAAAGATGGAAAAATATGAATTAGAATTTCAAATTAGATCCTCTGTAAATATTCTTTTTAATTGCCTTAGTACACCTAGTGGTTTATCGGAGTGGTTTGCAGATGATGTAAATTGTACAAAAAACACATATACTTTTATATGGGATAATTCTGAACAAGAAGCCGAACTTATTACAGTATCTAATAATTACTTTATTAAATTCCGCTGGCTTGATTTTCCCGACAACACATTTTTTGAATTTAGAATTGAAGTTGATGAAATCACAAATGACGTGATACTAAAAGTAACTGACTTTGCAGAAGAAGATGAAGTTCAAGAAGGAAAAGACTTATGGACTAGCCAAATACAGACTTTAATGAAACATCTTGGTTCATAATACTTAACAATTAGTTAATGTGAACATTTTTAAAAAATTTATATTTTCATCATTTATAAAACCCTTATTATTAACATTTACCATCGTAATGTTAATTTTATTAATGCAATTTTTATGGAAATATATTGACGATTTAATTGGTAAAGGATTAGACTTTTATATTATAATAGAATTATTATGGTATTCTTCTATTACCTTAATTCCTATAGCACTACCTTTATCTATATTATTAGCATCTATTATGTTGATTGGAGGGATGGCTGAAAGATCAGAAATTACCGCACTTAATGCTCTTGGTCAGCCTTTTTTATATTTATTTAAACCACTGATTATTTTTAGTTTTTTAGTTGCTATTTTTTCATTTATTATTTCCAACTACGCAATACCTTTTTCTAATTTAAAAGCAACAAACTTGATGTATGATATTATGCAAAAAAAACTAAATATTAATCTACAAGAAAAAGTATTTTTTTCAGATATTGAAGGTTTTAGTATTAGAGTGGAAAAAAAAGACCCCAACGGTCTAATGTCAAATATTATTATATATGATTATTCTGATAAAAAAGGGATTAAGAAAATATTCACTTCTCAAAAAGCTAAGATGGGAATTACACAAAACAACCAACATCTATTAATTAACTTAATTAATGGAGAAAATTACAATGAGGTGGCAAAAAATAGAGATGAATATATATTAAAAACAACCTTTGATAGGTATGATTTAAAACTAGATTTATCATCTTTTCAGATGGAACGTACTACTTCTGAAAGGTTTAGTAACAGAGCAAAAACAATGAATACAAAACAATTACAAATTGGACTTGACTCATTAAAAAAAGAAAACAAAAGACTAAAAAACAATATAATACAAAAGTTCAAACTACAGGATGAAAATAAAAGAGGATATATATCAAATGAAACAGCAGTAATGAGTATTAATCAAAAAGAACAATACCTAAAAAATTATCAAAATCAAAGCAACATACTAACTAAAAAAATAAATAAATTTAAAGTGGAATTACATAGAAAATTTACATTATCTATTGCATGTATAGTAATGTTGATTATTGGAGCTCCAATGGGTGCAATTATCAAAAAGGGAGGATTTGGGCTCCCTGTTGTCTTTTCAATCGTACTTTTTCTTATATATCACATCATATCAATAACTGGTGAAAAAATGGTTAAAAAAGATTTAATTGAACCTATAATAGGTATGTGGGGATCCACATATATAATGTTAATAATAGGTCTTATTTTATTAATGATAGTAAACAAAAATCAATTAATACAGAAAAGATAGAATGACAAAAAAAATACTCATCATTGCAAATAAAAAAGTTTCACCATCATTAGACGGAGGAGCAATTGCCATAAAAAATTTAGCAGATAAATTTTTAAAACTAAACTACAAAATAGATATTATCTCTATATCAAAAAAAAATAACACACCAAAAGATGTAAAACCTAAACAATCAACTATTAGTAATAATCTCAATCAAATAGTTTTTTATCAAAATATGTCAATAGATATAATTGGTTTCATAAAAAGTATTATTTATAAAAGTTCATATCAAGCAAATCGATTTTACAATCATAATATTAAAGAATATATTCAAAATTTAATCAATATAAATAATTACCAAATTATTCTTTTTGAAAGTATTTTCACAACAGTATACCTCAAACATCTCAATCTGCCAAAATCTGTAAAAACTATTTTTAGAGCCCATAACCTAGAACATGAAATATGGGAAGATTTATCGAAAAAATACTTTTTGACAAAAAGCATCTACTTATTTCTAGCACTTCAAATCAAACAAGTTGAACAAACAATACCTAATTATGTTGATTACATTTTCACCATATCTAATGAAGATTTTATTTTTTTTCAAAAACTATTCCCTGACAAAACTCACAACATACCTGTTACATTTGAGATAGAAAATAATAAAGTGAAAAAATTGGATAGTAGTGTTGTACATTTAGGTGCAATGGACTGGAAACCCAATGTAGAGGGAATCGATTGGTTTTTTCAATTTGTTTTTCCAAAAATACTTAAATCAAAAAAAAATATTAATATATATGTTGCGGGAAAAAAAATGCCTGAAAAATACTTAAAAAAACAGCTTAAAAATACTGTAATTCAATCAGAAGTAAAAAATGCAAAAACATACATTGCTAATAAAGAAATTTTATTTGTACCTCTTTTTTCTGGAAGCGGTATTAGAATCAAAATACTTGAAAGTATGGCTCTAGGCATTCCTGTTATTACAACCACTAAAGGTGCACAAGGCATTCCATGTACTCATGGGGAAAATATATTAATTGCAAACAACCCTGATAGTTTCTTTAATTCAATAGATATATTAATTAACAACAAAAGTTATGCAAAAAAAATTGGTACTAATGGTCAACAAATTATTGCAGAACACTTTTCTGAAAAAATGGTAGTTAATAAAATAAATTCATTAATAAAATGAGTAGAAAAAAAATTGTCATCCTAACATCCAGATTCCCATTCCCTCTTGATAAGGGTGATAAATTGCGAATTTACCACCAAATTAAAAACATATCCTTTGATCATAATATCTACTTGATTTCAATTAACGCTGAAAACATAATAAAAGAAGAGGAAATTAATGAATTAAAAAATTATTGCAAACAGATTTATATCATTAATACCAATTTCACCACTATTTTATATAACTTAATTAAATCATTCTTATATAGAGAACCTCTTCAGGTTGGATATTTTTATTCAAAAAAAAATCATGGCATAATTAGAAAAATTATAAAAGAAATTCAACCTGATTGGGTTTTTAGTCAATTAATAAGAACCTCTAAATATTTAGAAAACGAAGAAAATAATATTATTGATTACATGGATGCCATGTCTAAGGGAATTGAACGTAGAATTTCGAATTTTCCAAAAATGATACAACCATTAATCAATTATGAATTTCATATAACTAAAAAATATGAACAATATATTTTTAATAAATTTAAAAAACACACAATAATTACTAAAAATGATCAGCAATATATCTCACACATTAACAATAAGCATATCCATATTATTCCAAATGGCGTTGATACAACATATTTTAAACCAGATTATACAATTGAAAAAAAATATGACATTGTCTTTATTGGAAATATGAATTACCCCCCAAATGTTGAGGCAGCAATTTATTTATGTAAACACATTCAGCCTTTAATTGAAAAAAAATATAAATCTTGTAATGTATTGATTGGAGGCACTAATCCAAGTAAAAAAGTTTTAAGCTTAAAAAATAAAAATATTTTCATATCAGGATGGGTTGAAGATATTAGAAAACTCTATTCTTTAGGGCGTATTTTTGTAGCACCAATGTTTATTGGAACAGGTTTGCAAAATAAATTATTAGAAGCTATGGCAATGGGCATCCCATGTGTTACAACAGATTTAGCTAATAATGCTTTATTAGCTAAATCAACACAGATTATAACTGCTAATTCTAAAAATGAATTCGCTAACGCATGTATTCAACTATTGGAAAATGAAAATTTATATAAAAACTTAAGTTTAGAGGGATTAAAATTTGTAAAAAAAACGTATGATTGGAAAAAAATTAATAATAAATTAAGTAAGCTTTTTAATTAAATAAAATGAAAACCAAACTAAACACTATAATAGAAGCAATTACAGATATTAAAAAAGGTAATTTAGTAATTGTTGTAGATGATGAAAATAGAGAAAATGAAGGAGATTTTATTGGAGCAGCTGAAAAAGCAACACCTGAAATGATCAATTTTATGGCAACTCACGGTAGAGGCTTAATCTGTGTCCCATTGTTACAAAAAAGATGTGAAGAATTAGATTTAAACTTAATGGTCGGTAAAAATACTGATCCAATGAAAACACAATTTACAGTATCAGTAGATAAAGTTGGGGATGGATGCAGTACTGGGATATCTGCACATGATAGATCTAAAACTGTTAAAGCTTTAGCAAATAAAAAAACAAAAATAAAAGATTTATCTAGACCTGGACATATTTTTCCACTAAAAGCAATGCAAGGAGGAGTATTAAGAAGAGCTGGTCATACAGAAGCAGCAATTGACTTGGCAAGACTAGCTGGCTTAGAGCCATGTGGAGTCATTGTTGAAGTTATGAATAAAGATGGAAGTATGGCTAAACTAGGGGATTTAAAAAAAATTGCAAAAAAATATAAATTAAAAATTATTTCTATTGAAGATTTAATTTCATATAGACTACAAAATGAAAGTTTAATTCAAAAAGAAGCAGAGGTTAAATTACCAACAAAACACGGTCAATTTAAACTAATAGCATATAAACAAATTAATACCAATGAAGAACATTTAGCCATTATAAAGGGGCGTTGGAAAAAAAATGAAGCTATTTTAACAAGAGTACATTCATCATGTTTTACTGGTGATATTTTAGGCTCTCTAAGATGTGATTGTGGAGATCAATTATCTTTAGCACTGCAAATGATTGAAAAAGAGGGAAAGGGGATTGTTTTATATATGAATCAAGAAGGAAGAGGTATTGGGCTAATAAATAAATTAAAAGCATATGAACTACAAGAAAAAGGACTAGACACAGTGGAAGCTAATATTCAATTAGGTTTTAAAATGGATGAAAGAGACTATGGGGTTGGAGCACAAATACTTCGAGATCTAGGTGTATCAAAATTAAAGCTACTAACTAATAATCCTAAAAAACGTGCTGGATTAATGGCATATGGAATTGAAATAGTTGATAATATACCTATTATAGCTCAATGTAATATACACAACACACAATATCTTGAAACTAAAAAAAATAAAATGAATCACAAATTATAAATAACCTATTTATTCTTTTTTTTATTTCTTTTAAATAATTCTTTAAAACTATCAAATTGATTTTTAAAGAATATACCAAAACCTTGCTCATAACCTAAAGATTCTGATAATGGGTCATAGTCTTCAGCTCTGTTAAAAACCCTTAACTTTAATCTACCATCCTTAAAAAAATTATATTCTATATCTAAATCTCCAATAATGTCAGCTTGAGACTGTTCTGGGGGTGTCCCCACATTACCATTCACTATCACCCTATCATCTAAAAATTTTTTACTTACCGCAAGTTCAACCTGTTGATAACTTAAAGAGTCCCCTGTTCCAGGAACCCATTTAAACCCCAAATCAAATGCATCAGTTGTTTGCGACAACCAATTAGACAGTTGATTAGATAATAATTCTGTACCTGTTGTAGCTAATGTAGAGCCTAAATAATCAATACTAGGATCATTCTCTATTAAAAAACTATTTGCAATTAATAAATATAAAAACTGTTGTAATAATTTCTGATCTGTATTAGTTAAAGTTTCTAAAGATGTTTCTATAATTTGATCCGAATTAGGTATATCAATAAAAAAATCAATATCTGGATTCAACAAGTCTTTAGACATTTTCATACCACAAATCACAGGAGATTTAACTTGTCGATCATAATCTGAATTTAAGGGATTTAAAGATGCTTGAACATTATATAGTACATCTAAATCAATTACAGCATTATGTGGATGACCATTAAACCTAATTAATCCTCCATTTTTAATTTGAAAACTTTTAGTGATCACATCTTGAAGCGTAAATAAGTAATTACCATCCTCAATCACAAAATCTCCAAACACCTCTAAATCTCCTAAATCATTGATTTTTAAATATAAACTTCCCTGTCCATAACCTTTAATCAAGTCACCAATTTCCTCATCAAAAATTAACTGAATTTGGGAGTTATTTTGAATATCTAAATTAAAATTCATGTTAAAAGTTGATTTTTGATTTTTGATTAAAGTTTGCTCTTTATTATTATTACGTGAAAATTGAATGAATTCATTCTCTCTAATTTCCCTAGAATTTGTTAATGGTATCATTAAACTAGAGCCAGCTTTTGCTTCAGCATCAATATCTAAAGTTGTCTTATCTGGTCCCCCATTGATTTTCATATTTCCTCCTAAAAATCCCCTGCCATAATAATTTTCATTATGTAAATCTGAGGTGTTCAAAATAAATAAACTATCAGTATCAATAAATAATTAATATGCCATATTTTTTAAAGCCCTATGTTCTATATTACCATATAACATAGCTTTTGTTTTATATTGATTATCATACAAAGTGAAATCTTGTATAATAATAGAATTATTTGTGAAGATTGTTTCTAATGTATCTATATCATTAAAATAAGTTTGTTTTAAATAAGGTACATCAAACATTACATTATTAGTTTTTATATTGCCCGATAAATTATAATTATTAATTAAACCTGTTAAATTGATGTCACCGTATGTATTGCCTGAAACATTAGAAATTGGTTTTATTAAATCATCTAAAACAGCCGAGGGAAAATTCTTTAAAGAAATATCTGCATTGATATAATTAGAACCATCAAGAGGATATTGTGCCTCAAAACGCATAATATCTTCTTTATTAGTAATAACACCAAAAGTATGTAATGAATCATTTTGAGTATTGAATGAGTTATTTAAATTTAATTTTCCGAGGTGAATATTATTAAAAATAAAATCATCTACTTCAAAATTACCAGCTAAACTTGGAAATAAAGATTTATTATAAAATACATCTCCACGCAACAAACCATCAAAAGTCATAAGAGGATTTGACAAAAAAGGGTTAATATGATGTAATGCAAATTGGTGAAATGAAAAATTTAAATTTGGTTTTTTATTTAAATAACCATCAATTATGAGCGATTCTTGATTTAATTTAATTGTAAATTGGTCAAAATGCAAACCTTTTTCATCTAAAATAATTTTAGATAAAGAATCAATAAACCAAGCTTTATTAGAAAAATTAATAAATGATTTAGAGTTAAAATCAAATATCATATTATTTTTTTGAATATTAATATCACCGCTAATATCACCTTGTGTTTCCTGTAGTTCATCAGATGAGTAAGTTAACTGATAACTTCCATTTTTTTTAGTTTGCAAATCAACTAATAAGGATAGATCATTTAACGAAATTTTATCTGAAAAATTAACCTTATCAATTAAACATTTAATTGCTGGATATTCAGATTGCCTGGTAGAAATATCTATATCTATTAAAGTAGTATTTGAACTACTCAGTTTAGGAGATTTAAACATAAAATGTGATAAATTAAAGTTATCATAAATTATAGACATCTCTAAACTATCATCAAATTTATATTGATTCGAAAAAATATCAGAAATTACCGAAGCCTTAGATAAATTTGCATCACATCTAAAATTAACTAGCTTATTTTGCTGATATTCAAAACTTGTAATAAGCGTGCCAATAGATGAGTTTAAGTTCATATTCGCATATTTTAAATCTATATTCGATAGATTCAAATCTATATAATCAATGGTTTTAACATTATTATCAATTTGATAGTTAAAATCATTGAATTTAATCATTGAATTCAAGCTATCTCTATTAATTTCATTAATCACAAATTTTGTAGATATAAAATCTAATGACTTATTTACTGGAATTTTTAAATTATATAAATTAGCATAATTAATTAGTCCATTGACATTAGATATAATTGGTGAATTCCACGAATCATACTTTATTCTTTTATTTAAAGAAGCAAAAGCTTGAGCGTCAATATTCTGATCGGAAATTTTTACAAAAATGCTTCCATTATTATCATCAAATAATTGTCCTCTTAACAAAATACTATCATAAGTATAACCATTATACAATAAATTTGACACATCGAATAAGAAACTATCAACATGTTGATTTATAAAACTTAGCCTAGCAAAAGCATTTGTGTTACCAATAGGATACTTTTGAAAAACCTTACCTAAATTAAAATCTTGTAAAGAAAATGTTAAATGATGATGATCTAAAGAATCTAATTCAAATAAATAATCAATCGCTCCATAATCCATACTTAAATTACCTTTTGCTATAATATTGCTTGATTTATAGTCAGTGAAGACACACTCACCTTGGAAAGTCATATCTTTGGGGAAAAATTGATTTTGCTGTGAAAAATTAAAATCTTCTAAATCAAAATGAATATTCTTTAAATCAAGCCAAATATTATGGCTATTTTTTGAAATATTCAGATTAAAATGGCTATTTCCAGTTAATATTTGACTCTTAATATCAATAGAATCCTCTTGATGAAATTGAAAATCACCAAATAATTTAATATGGTTGGAATTAAAAATAGTATCTGAAATACTTTGATAATATACTGTGAATATATCATTTTGAGTATTAATAAAGGAACTGTCAATATTCAAAAATAAAACAGAGTCTCGATAAAAAAGTTTTGTCTGTATAAATGAATTATCCTTTTGGATTAAAATATCTTGGATAGAAAAATCTAGTTGATTAACATTAACATGCTTCATATTCAAATTCAAACCATCAATTTCATCTGGAAAATAACCTGATAAAGTAATATTTTTTAATTGTATTTCTGATACAAGAAGCTCTCTACTAATCTTATTAATTTTAGATAAAAGCGTAAAAATTGAATTTTTATTATTAGACTTTTTAGACTTAATTAATTTAGGAGAATCAATTATTATTTTATTGATTTCTAAACTTTTAGAGAAAAGAATATCTAATAAGGATAGTTTAAAAGAGAACTCTGGTATATTTAATACTGTATCTAATTTGTTTTTTTCTAACAAATACAGATCTGTATAAAAATAACCACTAAAAAAATTATAATCCAAGTCTTTTAATTCAATCAATTTATCATTTTCGATAGAAACTTGACTGACGTAATTCGTAATAATTTTTTTTTGAAATTTTGAATTATTTATAATTACAACTATAATTAAAAACAAAAATAAAAATCCAA
>MDSW01174850.1_pt1 | contig 10893 bp, 10 predicted proteins | sample 811171 | NCBI WGS metagenome assembly MDSW01 (sample SAMN05326641, study PRJNA326480) | marine metagenome | isolation source: seawater | place: Atlantic Ocean: North West | collected 2012 | reverse complement strand
CAAATCAATCTCAATTTTTTCACGAGAACGAACTGTAACCATTCGTAAAAAGTCAAAGTATCTAGCCCAAAAGGCTGAATACTGCTCAAAGGCGCCTTTGATGGCTCCGTATCAGACCAAAGTCCAGCTAGCTTTAGTTCCGTTTGGAGTTCATTTAACAAATTTATTAAATACTCGTATTTATCTGCTGCTCTCACGTCTTCAACCTCTCGTGGTTAAATTTCTCGACGAAACGGCGGAAGTGCATCAAGTAACTGTGAGCCATAGCGCTTGCTTACAAGACGTTTGTCCAAAATGGTAACCGTTCCCTCGTCAGTCTCTGTTCGTAGTAACCGACCAGCGGCCTGAATAAGCCGTAGAGATGCCAAAGGAAGAGAAATATCAAAGAAAGAATTGCCACCATTAACTTCAATCCATTCGGCTAAGGCCTGTTGTAAAGGATCATTTGGAACAGCAAACGGGAGCTTCGCAATAATAACATGGCGACAATAATCTCCAGGCAAATCTACACCCTCTGCGAAACTTGCCAGCCCCAACAATACACTTGTGTTACCTTGATCGATTCGCTCTTTGTGGAGTCTTATCATCTCCCGATTACTATATTGTCCCTGAATCAGAACAAATTTAGTGAGATCTTTTGGCAAATCATCAAAAACCTCCTCCATCTGTCTTTTTGAGGAAAACAAAACTAATGTACCAACATTGGATTCAATTAAGCTCGATAAGTTGTCAATAATATATTCTGTATGTTGTTCAACACTATTTCCCTCTGCGGCATCGGAAGGAACCTTAAGAGAGGCTGCCTTTGCATAATCAAATGCTCCCGCCACAGATAGGAAAAGTGATGAACTGGGAATTCCTGTCTCTCTTTGTAATGCGTTAAAATTGCCCAAAGATCGGAGAGTTGCAGAAGTTAATACAGCGGCATAACAACTCCCCCAAAGCCTGTCCTTAAGTATTTCAGCCGCTTGAATCGGACTGGCATTAATTGAGATATCCAAATTCCCATCAGCAAGAACATCTAATTTAAGCCAACACGCTATTGGGACCTCACCTATTTTCGTCTCTTTCCTCAAGCGATCCCAAAGCATCAGTAGTCTTTCAGCTCCAGATAACCAAGATCCAGCCTGCTGATAAAAGACCTCGATATCAGCTATAGCGACTGGATATTGTTTATCGCTAAGCGCGTCACTAAGCGTATCCTCAAGAACTTCGAGTCGTCCAAGCCATGTGCTGGTATGTTTGACAATTTGAGTTGCGATATCCCTAATAGTCGTGCCTACATCACCATGAGAGAAACGAAAACTGGAATCTAACTCCTCCGATCTATCTATGTAATCCTTCATTACTGGGTAGGCCATTGCCAACAAATCACATAAATTTTCAGCTTCACTCTCAATTTTGGGTAATTGCTCAGCCAGAGTTTCATCTTTTGCGAATAACGTAGTCTGTCCTTTACACTGTTTCGGGATTCTTTCAAGCCAAGAGAGTGTGCTATTAATACGGCACTCTGCTCCAAAATGGCGAATAGCTGTATCGCCGAGACGATGTCCTTCATCACATATATATATGCAGTTCTCTGGTTCGGGCAGTATAGCTCCGCCTCCGAGAGCTAGATCAGCCATTACAAGGTCATGATTGGCAACAATGCAATCACTCTCTTCCATATCACCTCGGGCTTTAAAGAAAGGACACTGGTTAACAAATCGGCAACGCCTTCCCGTACACTGCCTCCTATCAACTGTAAGAGCGCGCCATTCCAAGTCGCTTACATGGGTATCCCAAGAATCACGATCACCACTCCATGATCCATCCTCAAGAGCATCCCACATCTCTCTATAAAGACTTTCAGTTTGTGCGTTCGGATTAAATTGCTGATCATTTTCAAAATTAAATACTCCTGCGTCTCTGGCTTTAGCAGAGTCTAAACATTGCTCCATTCGCAAATTGCAAGCATATCGTCCTCGCCCTTTGACAAGGGCAAAATTATAGTCCCAGTCACAGGCTTCCATAAGTTCTGGAATATCCTTGTTTACAAGTTGCTCCTGCAAAGCAACGGTACCTGTAGAAACAATCACTGTTTTATCTAGTGCTCTTGCAATGGGAAGGGTCGCAATTAAATAACTAACTGTTTTACCAGTCCCTGTGCCTGCCTCAATGACAGACAAGCGATGATCAGGATCATCATTTGTCAGACTATTAGCGATAGCGGCTATCATCTGTTTTTGACCCTGACGCGGCTTCAGTTCTTTGTAATCAAGAAATTGGCGATATCCACTTTGAATTTTGGCTTTGATCTCGTCAGTTAACAACTGTTAAGTCCCTTAACCGTCGGATAAGTAACGCAACTGACTGACAACGGGCGCAGCATAGGCGGATATAGCAATGGATCTGTGAGCTTTTGGCATCCTATTGATACGAGTTTTGAATGAAATCTCAGCAGCATGCCAGTCCTCATCTGGCCACTGATTTTTTAATCTAGCTAAGTGCACATCTTGAGGTTGATTGTCTTGTAATCGCCACGCAATAATGTTGGTAGGGAAGAGCTTGTAATTGAGATGAATTTGTCGATCAATCTCCTCTGCTAATTGGTCTGCGCTATCACACTTATCATCCACAGGACTCCCAAAAGTAATACTAATCCTCCCTTTAAAATCAACAAATCCTTTTTGGATACTGTCTAAGTCTTCAAACGGGTCTTTGGTATAGTTCAACTCCATTTTTTGATGGTGTAATTCGCGAGCTTTACTACTATCACAAGGATCATATTCATACGATATTGCTACCGGAATAATATTTAAATCTCTCGCAGCCAGAGCAAACGATTGGTCCAAATCTTTGGATAGCGCTAACATTTTTAACAGAGCCGTGTCAGTTTTATCAACGCCGTCTTTGGCTCTTCCCTCAGCTTGTGCAATCCAGATACAAACACTCTCTTGCTTAATGCTTTGACGAATGTATTTCGAAAGATGCTTAAGCGCATCAAGCTTATCTCTGCGAGTTTTTACCGACCGTTTTACAATAAAACTCCGATTTATTCTCATAAGATCTGATGCAAACGGTTTACTCAACAAATTGTCCCCAATTGCAATTCGAACAGTTTCTCTTCCAATATTTACAAGCCCTAAGTTAACAATGGCAGGATCTAAAGCAATATCTCTGTGGTTACTCATAAATAAATATGCTTTATCGGGATCAAGATGCTCCAAACCAGAAAATTCATAATTGTCAGTTGTTCTATGAAGCACCTCAGTTAGCCGAGAAGTCATATGACTTTGAAAATCACTTACGGTCGAAACATTCTTCGTTAAAGAGTGAAGGTGACGTCTTAAAAATGGTCGCGCGACAGCAGAAAACAATTTGGGACTCAGATTATACAAAAGGGGAAATTGTCTCGAAAGCAGCAGATTTAATAACTCTGGATCAGAAATCAATCTTGCCAAAGCATCTGGGACCTCACTATCCTGAAAGGGACGAATATCATCAAATTCATTCATGATCTCAGCCAAGGAGCAATTATCGTTATCTAGTTATTTTTGAAGATTGACGAGAATTATACCAGTTAACATCAGCTGAAAATTTTTCAACCTTGTCTGCTACATCTAGCACAAGTGCAAACAATGCCATTCTCACCAACAACCCATTATCAGTCTGACGAAATATTGCTAAATTAGGGTTATCATCAAGATCATTATCCAGTTCATTGGCATCTGATCGCGAATCTCGTGGCAAGGGGTGCATTATGACGGTATTAGGTTGGCAGTACTGAGTATAAATCGCCTGATTCAGGCGGAATTTTCCACGGTAAAGATCAGCCTCCTGCTTATTTGAAAATCGCTCTTCCTGAATTCTCGTTGAATACACTATATCCACATCAACAATACTTTTCGCTAACTCATGACGAATCCTTACATCCACGCCTGCGTTTCGCATAGATTCAACTATTCCATCAGGCAATGATAACTCTCTTGGGGATACCAGCGTTACCCTTACACCGTCATAAAGCGACAGGAGTTTGGTTAGGGAATGAACTGTCCGACCGTGACGAAGGTCTCCAATCATGGCAATACTCAACCCATTGATATTTTTACCTTTATCCAATAATTCTCTTCGAATCGTATATAAATCTAATAGTGCTTGAGTAGGATGCTCATTCGAACCATCACCCCCATTGATAACTGGAACACGGCTGGCCTCTGCAAAATCAGCAACGGAGCCGTCTTCTGGGTGCCTCATGCAGATTACATCGCTGAAGCCAGACAATACTCGAGCAGTGTCCTGAAGAGATTCTCCTTTGACAAGAGCCGAAGATTCAAATCCGGCCGTCTCACGAACCTCTCCGCCTAACAAGTTAAACGCAGAACCAAAACTCACACGCGTACGAGTGCTGGCCTCGAAAAACATATTTCCTAAGATAGCGCCCTCAAGAACTCGAGTGACGCGTTTTCTTAAAGCATAAGGCTCCATGCTATCCGCTGTTGAAAAAACACGATCAACATCTTCTCGCTGAAATTGACTGACAGTAAGTATATGCGCACCGGTAAAATTCAAAAGTTATCCTCGGGGCAAGAATTTGAAAGAAAGTTTAACCTTTTTACCTGCTTCACTCTAGTTTGTCTGAGAAAATTCGTCGTGAACTAGATCCGCCCAATTTTTTAAGTCATGTAAAACAGCGTCCTTTCCCTCTGACAAATCTCCAGCTTCAAGTAATTTATCTATCTCTTTGTTTATCCCTGACAGAGTCTGATATCCAGAGTTTTCGTCATACAGACGCCAACGACAACTTTCCATCCAGCTGGCTCGCTCATCTATCGAGAGAGATTCGTAGAAATAACGAGCCCTATAACTTACAAGAAGCTCATTATATCTATCATCCGAAAAATGAAATTCCTGCTGCTGGAATTCAACAAGCGTTGCCCTGCGCACTTCATCCAATACTGGACGATCACTATTAAGAACGAAGCCTTCATAGAGACGCTGTTCCGCCTCAGTTTTCTCCGGGAATTCCCAACCGGAATAGACAGCTTTTAATTTAGCATTAAAATCATACTGATTGAGCCGATTCCAGTTGTCTTCGCAGTATTCCACATCAATCTGAAGCCGATCGGCAATCTTAGAATCGATAAGTTTGTACGTAGTCACAACAGGTGCTTTGTTGACATGAACCTCGGTAAGACGGATTCTTTGATTAGGATCCTCTAATAATCGATCTGGAGTAAATAATTGCTTTCTGATTTCGTCGGACGTCATATTTATAAGAGATTCGGGATCAGATGAAAGGTCAATACAGATAATGGAATTAGTATTCGTAGGATGTCGAGCAAGAGGCATCATAATGGCCCCATACATGCTTTTGTTACTTAAGGTTCCGGAGATATGAAAAAAGGGCTTTCTTTGATTGAGATTTAGCATTTCTAAGACTATCTGCTTACTTCGATGATTGACTACATAATCAAATAAACGTGGCTGTTTGTGCTTTACTAATTTTGCCATTGCAATGGTTGCACTAACATCAGACAAAGCATCATGCGCGTCCTCATGGGCAATCCCATTAGCCAACGAAAGGTGTTCAAGTTTAAAACTCGGACGTCCAGGCTCATGATCAGCCCACTCGATTCCGTCTGGACGCAATGCACGGGTTAATCTCAACATATCCAAAATATCCCAACGAGAGTTACCATTTTTCCATTCTCGTTGATATGGATCATAGAAGTTTCGGTAGAGAGTATGGCGGGTCACCTCATCATCAAAACGGATGCTATTGTAGCCAACTCCGCAAGTGCCAGGTGTCGCTAGTTCCCTATATATTCTTGCGATAAATTTAGGCTCTGGGAGCCCCTTATCCATTGCAAACTGAGGTGTAATACCCGTCACCAAACATGCTTGGGGAGAAGGAAGAATATCTTTTGGAGGTTGACAATAAATAACTAATGGATCGCCAATCGGATTTAAATCTTCATCTGTCCTGAGTCCCGCAAACTGAGAGGGCCTATCTCTCGAAGGATGAATTCCAAAGGTCTCATAATCATGCCAGTAATAACTGTTATTTATACTGATAAAGCAAACCCCTATTGACGAATAGCGAATCGATCAGGGATCAGTGACCTCAATTGGAACAAGAATTTCTGTTTCTGTTATCTGAGGCCGCTGCTCTAACTGATAGATTTTTTGTGTCATGTTTCGGCGAAAGCTATCCATCGCTGAAATAGCATCAGAATTTTCGGAGAGAGATCGACTAAACTTTGTTTGCGTACTTTTTAGACCATTCAATTGATCAATATATTTTCGCAACTGTTGATTCGTTACCTCGATCTCCTCTGTCAAGGCCATATGACTAATGGCTACGTCATTAACATTAGTACTTTCCTTGTCAATCCGCTTAGTGAGTCCTCCAATAGCATTTTCAGTTTTCTCTCTTTTACTGGCCAAGAAAGCTATATCTTTCTTGTTGTTTTCAATCTTTTTCTTATTTGTATCATTTGAGACACCCCACAACTTCCTTATCTCGCTCCAGTGCTTTTTTAATTGGTCATTATGTTTGCTAATCGTTATCTGCATTGCTGCACCAGACTGAGTAACTGATTCATCCGTGCTACTGAGGCGAGACTCTAACAAATCGAACCGACTTAATAAGTCCTCATGTTTTTCAAGCAAACCCTGATATTGAAGCCATCCTAATGTACCCATTACAATCAGACCTATGAATGAAAGTAAAATGATAGCTCGCAATAAACCAGAGATTTTATCTCCTCCTGAAGTACCTCCGCCGCCAAGGGAAGAAGTTTGATCTAAGCGATCATCAGACCTCTTGCGACCAATCATATCATCCCTATCAGCTGTAATTGGTTGTCTGGGCTTATTATCCATTTTATTTTCTAAGTCCTTAATTAGTATCAAAAATCGAGCAGGAGATCTCGAGAGCTCACCGAGCCTAAATTATACTCCGAAATTAGCTCAGATTTAAAAGTGTGAAATATAAAAAAACCGGCGCTTATTACTAACCGCCGGTTTCCGAAGAGAAAGTACCCATCAAAAAGTATTTAGAATTCCTATCAAAATAGCAGTTAAAACAAGGCTTGAAGTTATAACTCCTCTTACCGTTGTAATAGGTCCCTGTTTACCTTTAAGACCATTAATTTCCAACAGCAGTACAATCCCCAACGCAATCCATAATCCATTACCACCAACTGCAGTCCCATAACCGTAGCCTGGATAATGAGGTCCAGCAAACATACCAAATAGCATTGGAGCAGAGAACAGAGTATTTGTTCGCGATGCAAGTAGCGCTTTAGCTCCAGCTGCCGCTTTGTCCCCCCCTTCCTCAATGCCTAAAGCTATCTTTTGAGCAGGCCAGATGACCATCCAGACGTTTGCCGCCATCAATGTGCCCATAGCTGCACCAACAATAATGTAGTTATTTAGTTGTCCGTAGCCATGAACCATACCTAAGAGAATAACGCCTGTGATGAAGGTAAACATGGCGCCCCAACGGAACCACCAAAGTGCACTTGGCGCTAGCTTCTCTTTCGCATCGGCTAAACCCTCGGGACTTGCCTGTTTAAAGTAACCGCCTTGGACAAAATTGAAGTAGTAGAGCATGCCTATCCAAGTAATACCAAATAGCACGTGACCCCAACGAATCAGCAAATTTAAAAATTCCATCGTCATTTTAGAAACTCCTATTAATTAATACCCTTACGTAATGTAGGTTTATTCTTAGTGAGATTGTTGAACAAAGGGAAGTAAATAGCAATGACCCTAGCTATGAAACTAAGATTCTATGTGATGTTGAATAATCCGGATAAAAAAAAGCCCCACATATTGTGAGGCTTTCGATAGAGTGATCTAGGATTACATCATGCCGCCCATGCCGCCCATGCCACCCATGCCACCCATGCCACCCATGTCAGGCATACCACCACCAGCGCCAGCCTCTTCAGCCACATCTGAAACCATTGCCTCGGTAGTAATCATTAAACCGGCAATTGATGCTGCCGCCTGAAGTGCCGTACGAGTCACTTTCGCTGGATCAAGGATACCCATATCAATCATGTCTCCATAATCCCCAGTTCCAGCATTGTAACCAAAGCTACCTTCGCCTTGCTTGACCTTATCTACAACTACAGAACCTTCTTCTCCAGCATTTTCCACGATTTGACGAAGAGGAGCTTCCATCGCCCTCAAAGCAATTCCTACACCCACAGTCTGGTCACTATTATCACCCTCAAGTTCAGCAATTTTTTGAAGCACCCTGATCAGAGCAACACCGCCGCCTGCAACAACACCTTCCTCAACCGCAGCTCGAGTTGCATGCAAAGCATCTTCGACTCGTGCTTTCTTCTCTTTCATCTCTATCTCGGTAGTGGCACCAACCTTTATTACCGCAACACCACCCGCTAATTTAGCCACGCGCTCTTGAAGCTTCTCGCGATCATAATCAGAACTTGTCTCTTCAATCTGTGCTCGAATTTGTTTTACTCGGGCTTCTATTGAATCGCCTTCTCCCGCTCCATCAACGATCGTAGTGTTTTCTTTAGTCATACTCACACGCTTAGCCGTACCTAGATGCTCAATTGTAGCTCCTTCAAGATCCAAGCCCACCTCTTCTGAAATCACAGTGCCACCCGTAAGGATCGCGATATCCTCAAGCATAGCTTTTCTGCGGTCACCAAAACCAGGGGCTTTACAGGCTGATACCTTGACTATGCCTCTAAGATTGTTAACAACTAATGTAGCCAAGGCTTCGCCTTCAACATCCTCAGCGATTATAAGTAGAGGTTTTCCTGCCTTAGCAACTGCTTCAAGCAGTGGGAGTAACTCTCGAATGTTAGAAATTTTCTTATCAGCAAGAAGGATCAGAGGACTGTCTTGGTCCGTACTCATACTCTCTTGGTTATTTATGAAGTAAGGAGATAGATAACCCCTATCAAACTGCATTCCCTCAACAATATCCAATTCGTTTTCTAAACCACTGCCCTCTTCCACGGTAATGACGCCTTCCTTGCCGACTTTACCCATAGCCTCTGCAATAATGTCGCCTATGAGGGTGTCACTGTTAGCCGAGATGGTTCCCACTTGAGCAATCTCTTTGTTATCAGCACAAGGTTTTGCGATAGCCGCAATTTCAGCTGTAGCTGCTACAACAGCCTTGTCGATGCCTCTCTTTAAATCCATTGGATTCATTCCAGCGGCCACCGATTTTAAACCTTCATTGACAATCGTTTGAGCAAGAACAGTTGCAGTAGTAGTGCCATCTCCTGCATCATCAGATGCTTTTGACGCAACTTCCTTAACCATCTGCGCACCCATATTCTCGAATTTGTCTTGCAGTTCAATTTCCTTTGCAACAGAAACCCCGTCCTTCGTCACAGTAGGTGCTCCGAAAGACTTATCAAGAACCACATTCCGGCCCTTTGGACCGAGAGTTACCTTGACTGCATCAGCCAACACGTTGACGCCATTCAACATTCCCTGACGCGCATTGTTTCCAAACTTTACTTCTTTAGCTGCCATGATCTTATTCCTTCCAAATTTTTATTTACAAATTCAATTAATTTTAGCCTTCTAGAACGGCTTTAATGTCATTCTCACTAAGAATGATTAATTCTTCACCATCGACATCGATTTTGTCGTTTCCTGCGTACTGTCCAAAAACGACGGTATCTCCAACCTTGACATCCACTGGTCTCGCATCACCGTTATCCAGAATTCGGCCGCTACCTACAGCGACTACCTGGCCCTGGTTTGGTTTTTCTTGAGCCGAACCAGGCAATAGAATCCCACCTGCAGTAGTTTGTTCTTCTTCTTCGCGACGAACGATCACTCGATCGTGTAATGGGCGAATTTTCATAATGTTTTTCTCCAATTAATCTTTTTGCAGTTATCAAATCGTCTCGCGAGAGGATCTCTCGCAATTACCTCAGTTGATGGGGGCATCTTTGTTATTTTTCAAGGGTAACCCACTATTTTTTTATAATCTTAGCGGTTAGTCTAAATTCTTACGCTCCCAAGATTCTCCTTCGATAATATCTCCAGATTCGTTACTCCTTTTTCTGTCATAACTTCCTTGGGTGGTTGCTCGAAAATTTGATTTATGCGATCCTTTTAGGATTATGTTTTCCATCAATTTCCTTGCCAATATCACTCGGGTTGGCTTTGCTAATCCTAAAAAGCCAAGTACATCTGTTATAAATCCGGGAGTCAATAATAAAGCACCCGATACCGCTAGAATTAAACCCTCTGCTATTTCACCAGTAGGCAACTCTCCAGACTGCAATTTTTGGCGTCCACGTAACAGCGTCTCAAAACCTTGCTCACGCAATAGGCCCACACCGATTAATGCAGTTAGAAGGACTAGAGCTATGGTGGCAAGGGCACCAATCTGACTGCCTACAGTAATAAGTACCCACATCTCTAGTACTGGCATAGCAATAAATAAGAGCAATAAATAACGCATCGAAGATCCTTAATTGATTTATATATCGGTTTATTGGGGTAGTTTGCCCTATTTCAACAGGCAGCTGAATAGCGTAACCTAAAGATTATGGATAACTTAACCTTGTGTCAGCGGATCTTTACTATTGTTAAAGAGATTCCAAAGGGACATATTGCAACTTATGGTCAAGTTGCAAACCTTGCTGGATTACCCGGATATGCCAGAGTCGTTGGCCAGACTCTTAGTAAGTTACCAAGGGATACTCAACTGCCATGGCATAGAGTTATTTCAGCGTCAGGAAAAATAAGCATATTAGAAGACAGTGCATCCTTTTTTGAGCAAAAACAAAGGCTTTTAAATGAAGGTATTACCTTTACTAAGACAAGAATTAATCTCAAGGAATATCAATGGCAACCATAAGACTTAAATTAATCATTTCTTTATAGTTTTACACCAAT
>MDSW01102766.1_pt1 | contig 10893 bp, 7 predicted proteins | sample 811171 | NCBI WGS metagenome assembly MDSW01 (sample SAMN05326641, study PRJNA326480) | marine metagenome | isolation source: seawater | place: Atlantic Ocean: North West | collected 2012 | reverse complement strand
TGCGCAAATCGATTTGCCATCCTCAGGACGAACGAGTTGTTCATCATTGCCAGCGACTGAATTGGAGTGATCGTGACAGCCCGCTTCGGTGCAGTCGCAGACGGGTCCGGACAGTCAAACGTGTCGAGAAACGGATTCCTGCCGGATCGAATCCAGGTTCGATATACGGTTCGACGACAGGCGTCCCGTGTGTCGGGGTCAGCTGGGGAGTAGAACTGAGAGTTATTGCTGAACGTCTCGAAGTCTCTGTAGGGAGGGCCGCCGTACTGTGTGTTGAGCTGACCTGCTACGGAAAGAACTGCGTCTCGCAAAGCCTCGGCCTCCAGACGCTGGGGGGCCCGCCGCCACAAGAGACGGTTATCAGCATCCACGGCCATGCATTCCGATCGTGATCGAGACGCCTGCTGAAATGTGGCGGAAGTAACGATGAGTCGGTGGATGTGTTTCAGGCTCCATTGAGAGCGGATCAGTTCGTTCGCCAGCCAGTCGAGCAGCAGCGGGTGACTCGGTTTGCCTCCATTGAATCCAAAGTCGTTGGGAGTCTGCACGAGTCCGCGTCCGAAGTGATAGTGCCACAGTCGATTCACGATCACCCGTGCGAACAGTGGATTGTCTTTACTGGTCACCCAGTCAGCCAGCCGCTGACGGCGTTCTGCATCTGCTGAGTCTGGTTTCAACTCGAATGAGGCCTTGATGCCTTTGAGACTTCCGATTCCTGCAGGCGATACCATCGGCCCGGGTGTGGCCGGGTTACCACGTTTCAGGACAAACGCTGTATCCGGAGGCCTGGGAACGTTTGCATAGATGGTCCATGCCTCTCGACGCTTCTGCTCCGCTTTCAGGTTCGCAATCGCACGCGTGAGTGCCGTGCGTCGTTTCACTTCATCCGGAGTCAGTGCTGCAAGAATGGAGTCGTGAGTGACAGCCGCTTTTTCACAAAGCCAGGATGCCTCGATCTGTTCCGAAGTCAGAGCTCGGTCGTACAATTGAGCGGCCTCAAGCCAGCCACGCAGCTGGTTTTTGGGGTTTGGTCCTCCTGTTCTGATGCCGAACATAACGTACCACATGTCTGGGTGGAACAATGACATGGGGGCTTTTCGGTAGGGCTTTCCATAGGGCTTGCCATTTCTGTAACAGCTGATTGTGCCATCAGTTGCATACGTAATGGCCATGTGGATGAATTCATTGTCGGCGGTGTCTTCCGCCGGAACACTCAAGTCAGTTGTTCGTTTGAAAAAGTCACTCCCAGCCATCCAACGCCGCGGCTTTCGTTCCGCATACACGATCGCGTCGAACTCATTGTCTGTTGAGTGTACGGAAATCGCTGCTCCAGCTTTCTGATCAAGCCCATCCAGTTTGACCCATGCTTCGATCGTCTTCTCTCCGAGGAGGAAGCTCTGATGATGAGTGGCTGCATATCCCTTTCCTCCATTGAGAACAAGACGCCCGTCTTCGATCGTCGCATCGGGGTGTTGGGTTGCGTGAAGTTCACCAATCGAATCTCTGAGGTCGCTCTCGAAATCCCATCTGGCGATTGGGCGAACTCTTTTGGGGAGGTTCTCGCGCTGCTCCTGTTCTTTCAGCAGGCGATTTCTGACAGCCTGTTCGAGTTGCGATATCTTGTCCTGAACTTCTCTGATTCTGCGTTTGAGGACAATGAGCTGCTGTCTGTTCTCTTCCGTGTTGACACTTCGCTGGCCGTGGCGGACGCCCCCAACAGCGGCGGCCAGCTGGTAGTACTCTTTCTGGAGAATCGGGTCGAACTTGTGGTCGTGGCATCGAGCACAGTTGACAGTCAGCCCCAGAAAGGTCTGGCTGATCGTCCCAACGTAGTCTTCGATTTCGTCCTGCCGAACAATCGCCTTCATCGTCTGACTGCGCTGACTCTGGCCAACTTCATCCCATGGTCCGGCGACGAGAAATCCGGTGGCTGTGATGTACGCAGGGTCTTCCGGGCCGATGACGTCGCCTGCAAGCTGTCGTCGCGCGAATTCATCGTAGGGCATGTCACTGTTGAGGGCGTCGATGACCCAGTCGCGATAGTACCATGAATTGGAACGCAGTTTGTCGCGTTCAAACCCCTGACTTTCGCCAAATCGAACAACATCCAGCCAATGTCGTCCCCATCGCTCACCAAAGTGAGGCGAGGCAAGAAGTTGATCAACAAGACCGTCTGCTGCCGAGTCTGCGTCTTTCTGCCATGCAGCCAGAAACTCCGTTACCTGACTGGGGGATGGCGGAAGTCCTGTCAGGTCAAATGACAGTCTGCGAATCAGGACTTCCGGAGTTGCTCGAGGAGACGGTTTCAGTCCCTTCGAGTTCAGTCGTGCACGTACAAAGGCATCGATCGGATTCTTCGCACCAGCCACGCCGGGCGGAGTTGTACTTTGCAGAGGCTGCAGGCTCCACCAGTCGGAACCTGCTCGATTGGCCGTGGTCTTGCCGAATCGGTCGATTTCTCCGCCCTCCCAATTTGCTCCTGAGGCGATCCATCGTTTGATGATGTCACGTTCCACTGTTGTCAGCGGGTGTTCCGGTGGCATTTCGTTGTTGTGAATTCGATTCCACAAGAGGCTCTCAGTCGGTTTGCCTGGATGCAGAGGAATACCATTCTCCCCTCCCTTGAACGCCAGTGCCCTGCTGGTCAGATTGAGGCCGCCTTCCGGGGCGACACCGGAGTGGCATTCAAGGCACTTTGAGGTCAGTATCGGGGCGACGTCTTCGCGGAAGCTGACTTTCCTCTCCGACTTATTATCCGTGGGGTTTAGTCCTACTGGCCTGCCGTCAAGTTTCCATTCCGGCCTGATTGCAATACCAAGATGCGCAAGTGCGGTCGCTGCCACGTCGACCACATACGTTTGCTGAGTGATGGGAGTCTTTTGGGCTGCGTTTCCACTGACGATGAGAAACGTCGTTCGGATCTCAGGCACGCTGTGGCCGTCGCTGTGTCCTTTGTTTTTTCCTCCATGATCTGTGGACACCACAACAAGCCAGTTTTCCTGTTTTGAGTTGGGCCTGTTATTGACGGCATCTATGAGCTCTCCGACGAGTGCATCTGTCTGCTCAATTGCGGAGATATACTCCGGTACGTTCGGATGAAACCCACCCGCATGTCCGGTCTCGTCAGTCGCTCCGAAATAGACCATAGCAGCGTGCGCATCCGGCTTACTTAGGAATTCAACAGCGGATCGGGCAAGCACCTTGTCATGCCGCGCGTACTGGTCTGCTCCTTCTGAAGGTAACACGACGCGCACGTCGGCATCTTGAACAATAAACCTGTCAATTGGTGCCCAGTCGACGAATGACCCCAGTAGGGCTTTGGGGTAAGCCTGCCGGATTCTCTGAAAGAGGTGGGGGTATTCGTCGAATTTGCGCCCTTCGAACGTGTTGTCGTGTACCCCATGTCGATCCGCCCACACTCCTGTCAGAAAACTGGACCAGCCGGGGCCGCTGATGGTGTCGTTCTTTCCATAGCGTTCCCCCAGAATCTGAGTCGTCTTTGTCCAGCAACCATTCCTGATCAGTGCATCGATATGCGGAGTCTGTGCAGACTCCAGCGCATCCGGGCGACATCCATCGATTCCAATCAGCAGCAGTCTGCCGGATGGCACGTCATCCGCAATGAGTGCACTGGAGAGTAATGACGCGAGCGCGACAACACAGCTGGCTGAAATTTGATTCACGATGACCTCTCAAAGTCCTGGAAGGTTCTTATCGTCTGAAAATGGCACTTGAATGGCAAGGAGATCGCTCCGAGCTGTCTCAGGTCCCGACAGCAGACTTTGTCCAGCGGATTCGGTAACCTGATGAGTAGTGCCCCTTCCTGATTATTGGTTTGAATAATGAAAAGTAAGACTCTTCTCTGTTTCACGTTTCTGACGGCCGCCGTGCTGGATTCCTCAGCCTTTGCGCAGAACAAAGGCAAAGCTGCCAAACTGAAGTGGCGTGTGCAGCAGCTTCACAGAGACAACAATGAAGGCGTTGCAGTTGGTGACATCGACGGCGATGGTAAATTAGATATCTCCGCCGGTGAATTCTGGTACCAGGCGCCCGACTTCAAACAGCGTCCTGTTCGGTCTCTGGACGCATTTGGAGCGGATTACCTGCAGAACAATTCCGAACACCTCTACGATATGGACGGTGATGGCGATCTGGATGTTCTCGCCGGCGCATTTACCAACACAATCGTCAGCTGGTACGAGAATCCCGGAGCCGGCGGCTACGACGTCGACGCATGGAAAGTTCATCTGCTCCTGGACACAGGCACCAACCAGAATGAAGCCACCTTTCTGCATGACATCGACGGCGATGGTACTCCAGAGTTCATTGAAAACTCATGGAATAAGAACAATCCGACTCAGGTTCTGAAGCTGGTCCGCGGCACTGACGGGAAAGTCAGTGCGACGAAGCATCTCATTTCGGAGGTCGGGAACGGTCACGGAATGGGATTCGGAGATCTCAATGGTGATGGGAGGCAGGATATTCTGTTTCAGGCCGGCTGGTATGAGCAGCCGAAATCAGATCCGTTCTCTTCTCGCTGGACATATCACCATGACTTCGACCTTCCGCACGCCAGTTGCCCGATTCTTGTCGTTGACCTGAATCAGGACGGTCGCAATGACATTGTCTGGGCAGATGGTCACAGCTATGGACTCTACTGGCATGAACAACTGAAACCGCAGGCAGACGGTACGACCACATGGCGCCAGCACCTGATCGACAAGAAGTTTTCACAGGGGCATGCGCTGGCATGGGATGATGTTGATAACGATGGTCAGCCGGAACTGATTACCGGCAAACGGTACTACGCTCACTCGGGGCGAGACTCGGGAGCTGAAGACGACATCACTGTTCAGTACTACGACTGGAATGCCAGGGCTGAGACATGGGCCAAACAACTGGTCTCAACGGCTCCGGCAGGCAAGGGGCCGGGCATTGGATTGCAGATTCGAGTCCATGACCTTGACGGCAACGGCTGGAAAGACCTGATCGTACCCGGCAAGAGCGGCACCCACATCATCTGGAACGAAGGACGCTGATGGCTGTGGCAGGGCACTGCGAGCCCGGTCCGCCACAAAAAAAAACAGGCTCGGCAACTATGCCGAGCCTGTCAGGCACCTGGATTTCTTCGCCGGTGGTTGTCGGCGGCTGACGAATTATTTCTCCGTCTTCTGGTCCTGTTCTTTGGTAACGCCAAATGTGTAGGACGTAGATGACATGTATTCGTCCCCTGGCTTCAGGATTGTTGACGGGAAGCTGTCGTGGTTCACAGAGTCCGGGAAGTGTTGTGTTTCCAGGCAGAGCGCCGAACGATGAGCATATGTCTTGCCGTCTTTGCCGTTCTGTCCTTTCAGGAAGTTGCCAGAGTAAAACTGGATTCCCGGTTCAGTGGTCGAGATTCGCAGCGTGCGGCCGGATTCCGGATCACGCAGCATTGCTGCAAGGTTGTAGCGTGAATCGTTGTCCTTCTTCGAGTTCAGAACAAAATTGTGGTCGTAGCCAAGGGCCGCAGTCTCCGTCAGCTTTTCAACACGGGCACCGATCTTTCGCATCTTTCGAAAGTCCAGCGGAGTCTTTTCAACGGACTCGATTTTGCCCGTCGGAATCAGCGTGTCGTCTGTAGGCGTGTAATTGTCGGCGTTGAGTTTCAACTGGTGGTTCAATACGGTATCGCTGCCGGCTCCACCAAGGTTGAAGTACGCATGGTTCGTCAGGTTGACAGGAGTCGCCTTGTCGGTGGTCGCCTTGTAGTTGATAGTCAGTCGATTGGCAGAGTTGGCCAGTACGTACGAGACAGATACTTTCAGCTTACCTGGGTATCCTTCTTCACCGTCCGGGCTTGTGTAGTTAAAGCGAATGCCCTGGCCAAACTTGTTTGTAAAAGGCGTCGCCTTCCAGACAACCTTGTCGAGGCTTCGTTCTGCTCCACCATGCAGGTGATTGGGGTCGTTGTTTGTGGCGAGAGTGTATTCTTCTCCGTCCAGAGTGAACTTCCCTTTGGCAATTCGATTGCAGACACGACCGGTCGTGCAGCCAAAGTACTGGTTGTCTTCGGATTCGTAGCCGGCGACGTCGTCCCATCCCAGAATAATGTCAGCGGACTTGCCGTCCTTATCCGGTGCATGGAGTTCCACCAGAGTTGCGCCACGAGTCATGATTTTCGCCACGAGCCCCTTCTCGTTCTTCAGCGTGTACAGTTGAACGGCTTCGCCATCCTTTGTTTTGCCGAAGTCTTCAACAGTGGGTTCACTGGCTAGGGTTGAGGCACTTACCAGGAGAGTAAGCAGAGAACAAACGTGTTTCATTACGCAGCATTCCTGAACAGGTATCAGTCGTCTATTGGACCGCCGACACAAGCGTGTGGCACACAATGATTATTCAGACTGTCCGGGGACTCACAAGGGCTCCGTCTCATTCAGTCAGGATTCCACGGTTTCCGCAGTCCGCCGGACTTTTTGACTCAGGAGTGCTGTTGTCCCGAATCCAGCGACGCGATCATGCTGTCGATTCGAGACTTCATCTTTGCGGAACGGGCTTCCGGACGAATCCTGCGGAGGTACTGAATGGCAGAAGCGGTCTTCTCACCGGCCAGAGCCTTTGCCTTTCGAAAACGAACTTTCCAGATCTCCGATTCCATCATCTTCTGAGCGCTGCGATTCTTCTCTTCGGTAGCCGCTACATCCAACTGGGCCGTTAGTGCGTCGAGCAGGTCCGACTTTTCATCGTCAGGCAGGTCAGACTGCTCGATCTCAAGGACCACTTTCTCGTATTGGTCTACCAGTTGGGAGATATGGTCGAGGGCGATCTGGCAGCTTCGCATGACGGTGGACTGCAGTGCATCCCGGAACTCCTGCGACGCCTGAGCGTTCGCGCAACGAATCGTTTCCTTTTCGAACAGAAACGTCGCCTTCAACTGTGCGGTCAGGCGGGCACGCTCCTCGCTCAGACGATGCTTTTCTTCAATCGCGGACTCAGCCTTCTTCTTTGCTGTCCGAAGTTTTCGTTTGCTGGCAAAGGTCGTCAGCATCTCTGGCCACAACAATGCCAGTCCGCGCCCCAGGACTGTCATCCCGGCAATTATCAGGACTGCGACCAGCAGAATCAGACCAAAGCTGAACAGCCCATTGCGAAAGGTGTCCCAGCGGAATCCGCGAAACTTCTCTCCGACCGTGTAAATGATGGTCAGCAGCAGGAAGCCAACAAGCAGAATGACGGTCCCAACTCCAAAGCTGAACAGCTTTCGAGTCGATTCTTCCGGCAGTTTGGAATAGTCCTGCAGCTTCTCGGACATGATGGCGACCAGACCGGACTAATCGAGATCGTATCGCGAAACGATGGTGTCTTCCTGAATCCTTTGAAGCGTGTTTTCGAAGTTATTCAGGATGTCCTGGATCAGTCTATCCTTCATCACTTCCGGAAGGCTTGACGCCCGCGCCTTTTCAAGTGCTTCGGCCGCTGACTGATAGGCCCGCTGCAGGTCTGCATTCCGAGAGTCCAGTCGGTCTATCTCGAGTGCTCGGACCGTTGATTGAACGTACGTCTTGATCGTCTCGGCGACTTCGACAGACTTCGCGTCCCAGAACGCTCGGCTCTCGCGTATTGCTGCGTCGGCCTTGTGGCGAATCAGCTCGATCTCTGTTTCGTAGGTCGTCCGTGCCTTTTGCAACTCATGAGCCGACTCAGCATTCCGTAAACGCAGTCGGCTGATCAGTCCCATTTTTTCTTCCTGCACGACTTCCGCAGTTTCTTCCGGGCCGGTGGACAGCTCCGTGTTCACGGGAGTCGCCCGAATGATCTCATGAGTCTGTTCTGGAGGTTCGTCCGCCGGAGCGTTGTTACGCTCTCGCTGACGGAAGGCTCGTTCAAGATGAGAATTCAGGTCTTCGTTCTGGTCGGACATAATCGCTCCTCAGACCGGGCGTCAAAGAAGTAACGCCATAAATTCAGCTGACTGCTGATGAGAACCAGTCCTAAATCCGACGCAATGAATGTCGACACCGCAAATAACGTAGATGCGGGGCAACTCGAAGCGGCTTCAGGATGGCCACAAGAGAAGTGCGGGCATTCTAACCGGACACCACCGTAAACCGAAGCATTCCCGGGTCTGGAAGCGTGATCTGAAGGAGACAGGCCGTTCTGGGGTGAGGTCGCGCCAACATCTGTGACGTGGTGAAAGGGTTCTGCGTCGAATTTTCAATCGGATGGAAGGGCACATCGGGAGATTCGCCCAACCTGCTACCTTGCCCGAGATAATCAGCGGGTCCTAGGAGACGGTGACTTTGATCTGCTCAACTCCATTCCATTCGTAGCCACGCGGATTCCAGGCAATACTGCCGTCGAGGGGTTGGGTGCGTCCAAGTTCGTCAATCGCGCGGCTCCAGATCGTGTGGGTTCCGCGAGAAAGCTTCTTCTTCAGGGAAAACCGGATCCAGCCGTACTGGCTCTCTGGCTGACTCAGTTCAGCTTGCGTCCACGTCTGACCTTTGTCAAACGACAACAGGACGGATGAAATCGATACGCGCCCGTCATTAAAGGCGACTCCCTGAATCGTATTCTCGCCTGCCTTGAGGGCGTCTCCGTGGTTTGGATTCAGGATGACACTTTTGACCTTCAGGTCCCAGTTGTAAGCACTGTTCTGCAGTGTGAAGTCGTATTTGGTTCCGGGCCTGATCGGACTGTTGGGCACTCGATAACGAGGCACGTGGTTGTAGTTGGTTGATTCTTCCGCCACAAAAATCAGCTCACTGAGCCACTTGACCTGCATGGTGCCAAAGACCCCCGGCGTGATCAGGCGAGCCGGGCCACCATGAATAGCAGCGAGCGGTTTTCCGTTCAGAGTAGTTGCGATGATGCTGCGATTAAGAACATCTTCCACGGGCAGGCTGTGAAGGAAATCTTCTTTGTCCGGCAACGGTTCATCTGAACCACCGGCGTTGACGAAACGTACCGATTTCCTGACCTCAACACCAAGGTGATCCAGCACAGCGCTTAGTCGGACACCACCAAACTTAACATTGCCCATTCCTCCACGGCCCCACTGTGTGCCGCTGGTCTGCGCTGCGAATGAAAACAATGATCTGCCGTTGCCACTGCATTGCAGCACCATTTCGTATTCTGTCCGGGGAAGGCTGCCGAGCGAGTTCAGGGCAATTCGGGCTGTCTTTGATACGGCTCCTCCAACTGAGATGGCCCATTGTCGATGTGTGGACGCGGAAATTGTGGCAGCATCTTTGGGCTGTGAATTGTTGCGCACAAAGAGGAGTTCTGCCGGGGTGAGCTGATGCTCAGTCAGAAGTTTCAGCGGCGTTTCAATAACAGCTGGGTATGGTTTGAGCACAATCAGTCGTTCGTCTTTTCCGCTGATTAGTTCTGCAGCAGAATCTTCCGCAGCAGCGGTATTCCATGGGAAGGCAGCTGTTGAAACTGCGGCAGCAGAGGCGGCAAGAAATGTTCGACGTGATGATGGATCTGGCATGTGGGCTCTCGGCAGGAATTCAGGAATCACAAAAAGTTACCTCAGGTCTGTTGGCTGCCGCAAGCCAATCTCCTCTGCAGGCCCCAAACTGATGGGCCTGCACATGCGGCACATGGCTTATTTGGGGAGGCGAAGCCAATGCACTACGCGCCAGTGCGGAATTGCGCGACGATTATTCGCCAGGCGACTGAGACTCTATTTTGCCGGTCCGTCTTCGCCAGAGAGTCCGAATCGGACCAGCGAACGCAAACCAGCAGATCAACACCGGGACCGTCATTCCGCGAATCGAAAAGACGAGTGCCAGGGTGAACACGAGCTGAAGAAGCTGTTTGCGTCCTTTGTTTCCTTTCAGGATCTGATTGAACAGGTGTGGATAAGGGATGCGGCTGACCATCAGGACGGCCGTGGCCAGGGTGATCAATGGGAGCAGGACTGCCAGAGCCGTAAGGAGCACTTCTGCGACCGGTTCTGCCCATGCGGGGGAGTTGGGGGCCAGCAGGTTCTTCTTGAGAGACATCACGCCGATGGGAAAGGCTGCAATGACTGCGGCAGCGGCCGGGGAAGGAAGTCCACTGAATCCTGAATGATCATCTTCCTCATCCGTCTCGATGTTGAATCGTGCCAGTCGCAGAATGGCACATGCAAGGTACAACGCTGCAATTGCCCAAAGCAGATCAATGGGGTAGTCGAACGGTGGCCTGAAAGAGAGCGCATCCACCACATTCTCAGTCGGTTTCGCCATCGTTTCAGCAGCCTTTGCCACGCCGTCCGCGGCTTTGGAAACGGTCTCCTTACCAGCTTTCGCAGCTGTTCCCAGCGTCTCCATCAGTCGATGGCGTGGGTCAGTGAGCTTGAGCATCATGAATGCGGGCGCGACGCCGAAGCTGACTACATCACACAGGCTGTCCAGCATGGCGCCGAATTCGCTGGTCTGATTTGTCAGCCGAGCTGCGCTACCGTCAAGAGCGTCAAACAGCATGGCCAGAAAGATCAGCCATGCGGCGTTGACCATTTGTGTGGCCGGGTCGAAGCTGTCGGCTTCTGCCATCACATCAAATGCCGGACCGACGCGAGCAAGAATGGTGATCGCGCCAAATCCACATACGGCATTTCCCAGCGTCAGAAGTGTTGGCAACAGGGCAAACACTTTCTGCCGGCTGGATCGCTGCTGATTCTCTGAATTATCGCTCACGGCACATCGCTTTCCACGGACCTGGCAAATCCACTATCCGGGCTTAGGGGACTGCTTCCTCCGATCAGTTTATCGTGCCGAACGAAGGAACGAACCACGACACCCTGCTTTTCGCGAATCCCTGCCAGCCCCTCGAATGTATCCCCGGAAATCCGGATCATCGAGGGCATTTAACCTGCAGGTTCAGGTTCGGGGCAATTCGCCAGCGATAACCAGACGGCTCAAG
>MDSW01082095.1_pt1 | contig 10893 bp, 6 predicted proteins | sample 811171 | NCBI WGS metagenome assembly MDSW01 (sample SAMN05326641, study PRJNA326480) | marine metagenome | isolation source: seawater | place: Atlantic Ocean: North West | collected 2012 | reverse complement strand
TTAATATCTTTATTTATTTCTATCCACTGATTATAAGCATTAATAGTGGTGCTATCTTTTGAATTATAAACTTTATCCGATAAAGATTTTCTTTTGCTTAACCCTCTAGCTTTCAGAAAAGACCATAAATTATAAGTTAGTTTTGAATCAGGTGCTAAATCAACTAGGTAATATAATTTTTCTAATAGCTCAAAATTTACTTCTTCCATCAAACTCTCATTCATCTGATTTTCATAATCTATATATCTTTCAATATAGTAATTTACCGTACTTGAAAATTCCAATAGAGACTCCCACCAATAACCATGGGTCCAGTAAAATTCAGCTACTCTTGATATTTGTTCATTATACTGAAAACTTTCTCTACCATAAAGAGCTTCATAAACATCGACGCTTCTCCATAATAAATCCATTGCCTTGTTAATTGAGTCTAAGTCTTGATATTTATAAGATAAATTAGATAGAGAAATAGCAATTTCATTATGAATCTCACCATGTATTCTTTTACTCATTTCATATGCCTCAAGAGCTAATTCTAATGCCTTTACATATTTTTTTTCTGCCGTATAAATTTCAGACAATCCAGTCAAAACCAAAGGATAATATATATTTTCAGTACCAATGTTTTCATATATATCACGTGACAACATATAATATTCCTTGGCCTGAGAAAAATTCTCTAAATTTTCATAATGAGTACCTAAATGATATAAAGAAAGTGCATAATACCTATTTTTTTCACCATAATGTTTTTTCTTTATTTCATGAGATTTTAAATTTAGCTCCAGTGCTTTATTATAATCTCCAAGATTTGCATAAGTCATTGAAATATTTTCTAAAGCAGATGCATATTCTACGGAAGTATTACCAAAAAGATTTTTTCTTATTTCTAAAGAAATTAATTCTGTTTCTAATGCTTTTGGATCATCTCCAGTGTATGAATAATATAAAGATAAATTGTTTAAAGCATAAGCATGTTCATCAGAATCAACTCCATAATAATTTTTCATCTTTTCAACTGCTATCTTCCCTGTTTCTATTGCCTTTGGATAATTACTTAGGTCAGCATATGAGGAAGAAACTAATGCAAGTGTTTGAATATATTCTTCACTATCTTCCCCATAAACCTCTTTTTCTTTTCTCTGAATTTCTAAAATTAATTCAAGACCCTCATTAAATAAATTATTTGATATATATGCATCGTACAAATTGTCCTGGATTCTAATAAATCTAGGATTCATTTCATCATAAAGGCTTTCTCCTAAATCTAATAAATCTAAAGCTATTTCAAGACTAGATTCATAGTTTCCTAATGAATCATAATAATAATGAATCTCATAAAACCAATTTTCAATATAAGTCTTGTATTTAGGGTCTTCTGGTATCTTAACTACTTCATGATTGATTTGGATACCGTCATTATATTCTATTTTTAATAGAAGATTTCCTTGAATATCAAAAATTGATTTGAACCCATTTAGTTTACCATTATTATAATTCTCCTTTATATAATCATAATCAGAATAGAAAATGCATTCACCATCTATAATATCTTCGGGGTCATCAGATAATAAAAACCCTTCCCACTGCATTCTTCCATCTAAATAATAATCAAAAACTTTTCCTTTTGGAATTCCATTTTCATAATTAATTATTCTGTAGAATTCTGCTTTTTTTATTTTGTTGGTTTCAACCCAATCCTTGTCATAGAAAATTGTCCATTTACCTGTTTTTTTATTATTATCATTATACTCATTAGGATTAATTGGAATATGATCTTGAGAAAAAATATTAAATGGAAAAAAAATTAATAAAAAAAGAAACCTCATGAAATAAAAATAAATCTATAATCAAAAGTACTTTTTTTTATTAAAAGTTTAATTTTATTTCAAAAAATGAAAAAAATTATAATTTTTTTATACTGTATCTCTTTTTATAGTTATAGCCAGGAATCAACAACATTTGCTGAAAGAAAATTAGGAAAGGAGCTTTGCGAGTCTAAATATTTAAAAAATTTTTTACAAGAAAAAGAAGCCTATGATGCTTTAAATAAAATTTTGTCAACTATTGGAGCTAAAAGAAGATTTGTAGTACAATCTTGTGAAAATATTTCTAATGCAGCAGCTATTACTATAAAAGGTATTAATTACATATACTATAACAAAAAATTTATTGAAAAAATAAATTCAAATAATAATTACTGGATAAATATGACAATACTTGCGCATGAAGTAGGACATCATATCAATCAACATACTAATGATGCTATTTTAATTATTAATAATATTATAGATAAATCATCACTCTTAGAAAGTAGAAAAATGGAACTTGACGCAGATTACTTTGCAGGGTTCGTGTTAGCTAAACTCGGAGCAAAATTAGATGATGCTACTGAAGTCTATAATCAAGAAAGTAACGAAGATGATACTTATTCAACTCACCCATCAAAATCAAAAAGAATAGACGCAATTACAAAGGGGTATTATGCTGGTAAAGCAGAACTAGAAGGGGAAATTACAAATACCTATAGAAAAACTATTTCAACATCAGCACAAGAATATTTTTACAGTGCATATGAAAAAAATATTATTAAAAACACAAAAGGTGCTATTGAAGATTATACTAAAGCAATAAATCTTAAAGGTGATTATTTTGCGGCATATGTGAATAGGGGAAATATAAAATATGAAATTAAAAATTACAATGCTGCTATTGAAGATTATTCTAAAGCTATAAATCTTAAACCTTTAAATACCAATACTTATATATTTAGAGGCTTATCTAAACAATATTTATATGATTATATGGGATCGATAGAAGATTTTTCTCAGGTAATAGCGCTAAATCCAGAACATGCAGCAGCATTTTTTCATAGAGGACGTTCAAAATACGAAATAAAAAACTTTAGTGAAGCTCTAAAAGATCTAAATAAATCCATAAGACTTGAACCTTTTTCTTTTCCTGATGCTTATTTATTTAGAGGAAGAATAAAAATTAATATTGGAAATTATACGGCGGCTATACAAGATTTTACAAAAGCGATAAAACTTAAACCTTCTTATTCAGAAGCCTATTCAAGTAGAGGATATTGTAAATTTAAAATTAAAAATTATAATGACGCTATTGAAGATTATAGTAAAGCTATAAATCTTAAACCATCTGATGAAAATTATCATATGAGAGGCGTTATAAATTATGAATTAAAGAATTACAAAAATGCGATTATAGACTTTTCTGAAGCTATAAAAATTAATTCTTCTTTTAATGCATCCTATTATGCTAGAGGATATGCAAAACATAATTTAAAAGATAAAAATGGTGCATGTAAAGATTGGGAAAAAGCAAATTCTTTGGGAAATATAGAATCTAAAGACGCAATTAAAAGTTATTGTATTAATTAAAAAAATATTTAAATTAGTATTTAACCCTTCTTATTTTTAAGTGAAACTACAGATTAAAACAAATTATCTAATCTTAATATTTTTTTTGATCTTTCATACATCTTTTAGTCAATCAGATGATGAACTTAAAAATAGTATAAAAAAAATATTTAAAGATATTATAGCATCTATTGGCAACGATAATGTTTTAGAGCCAAAACTAATAATCCCAACTAGAAATCAAAAAAAGGTTGCCTACCTTAGAGGAAACACCATATATTTTGAGTTACAAACGGCAAAAATGCTTTATTCAAAATTCGGTACAAAATCAAACGACGCTATTGCTTACGTACTGGGACATGAAATTGCTCATCATTATCTAGAACATGCATGGATGAGAAAAGTTGGGTCTACTTATTTTTCTGAAGATATGAAAGAATTTTTAAGTAAAGAAAAATCATCACAAAGAAAAGAAGAAGAAATGGAAGCAGACTTACATGCTGGATTTTTTTCTAGATTAGCAGGTTATAATTCTCTTGAAATCGCTAAACAAACAATTGAACATATATATGAAACCTATGCAATCAATCCTAACATTTCAGGATACCCTTCACTAGAAGACAGAAAAAATACTATTGAACTAAAAATTGATGAATTAAAAGAATTAAATGCTGTTTTTGAAATTGCCAATCTTTCTTTAATCACAGGCGATCATATGAGTTCTCAAGGTCTATTTGAACACATACTATATGAAAAATTTACAAGTAGAGAAATTTATAATAATTTAGGTGTATCCTATTTTTTTGATGGTTTAACCTATACAGATTATGATGTGAAAAAATTTATTTTTCCCATTATTGCAGAACAAAACTCAAGAACTGAAATAAATAGTGTAAATGATTTTAATCAATTTGGCGGTACTAGAAGCTTAACTGACAATAATAAAATCGCAATTGAAAAGTTTAAGAGTGCTTTAAAATATTTTGAAATAGCCTACAGATTAGATAAAAAATTTTCAAAAGCTGATTTTAATTCTTACTGTACAAAATTTATAATGAATTATATTGACCCAGAATCCTTTGAATTTGAAGAAGAAGAACTAGATAAAATCAAATTTGAAGAAAAAAAATATATTTATGAACTGAAAGGTTTGTATTATGCTTTGAACAAAAACAAAAAAAAAGCAAAGAAATTTCTTACAATGGCAGCAGATATGTGTAGTAAAACAGCAATGATAAATCTTGAACATTTTAAAGAAAAGGAAGGGCTTGAAGAAATTTTTGGTTTAGATAATCTTGGAGGGAATGTAAAGCTTTTGGAAGAAAAAAAATCTAGAGAAATAATTGATTCATTAGATTTTTCAAAAACTCTAATGTTTGGTTTAAGAGATCCAGATCAATATATTTCAGCAAATGGAAACAAAATAAGAATTAAAGAATTAAAAAATTCTACTGTATATGAAATAAATGCTTCAAATATTATTCAAATAACAAAAAATCATACTCCAATTACAGCAAAAGGATTAAAAATAAAAGACTCTATAGATAAAATAATCGAATTGTATGGTGATAAATTTAGAGTTTACAATTTTTTTGATAAAGTTTATTATAGTTATGAAAAAGATAAAATAGTTTTTGAAACTATTAATAACAAAATAACACGATGGTTAATATATGAATCAAGTAGTTAAAACCATTCTTTATTCTATTATTTTAATAATTACAAATTTTAAAATATTTTCTCAAGGAGTAATTTTAGAATCAAAAGATGATCTTATAAGTAATGGTGCTGAAATATATGATCAATCTGATTTTGGATTAAAATTAGGTTTTCTTCAAGAAAAAATTCCAGAAAATTATAGCATGAGAAAATATGCTCCACCTCCAAGAAGACAAAAAGGCGGTACATGCGTTGGGTTTTCTACAGCATATTCTACCCTTTCTACTATATATAATGTTGCATTCGATATATCAGATGATATGCTTAAATATGCTACTTCATTTGACCCTTATTTTGTATATTCTTTAATAAAAGAAGAAGAAGACTTTTCCTGCCAACAAGGTCTTTTCATGTCTGATGCTCTTAATCTATTAAAAAAAGTAGGTGTTAAAAAATTTAGTATGCCACCTTATTTTCAATGTGAATCAAAATTGGATCCAACTAAAATTGATATAATTAAGGAATATAGTAAAAATTATAAAATAGATAATTGGTCTTATATTGCAAGCGATAACCCTAGATATATTGATATAATAAAAGAAAATATTTCAAATGGTATTCCTGTAATTTGTACTATTCCGATTTTTGGTTCTTTTGAATTTGGCATTGAAAATAATGGTCTATGGAAACCACTTTATGGTTTGGAGTCAAATGTTGGTTATCATGCCATGACAATTATGGGATATGATGATAACAAGTTTAATGGTTCTTTTGAAATTTTAAATAGTTGGGGAAAAGATTTTGGAGATAATGGATATGTTTGGATTAAATATGATGATTATAAAAAATTTGCTTATAGCTCATTTTTTATAATACCAAATGAAAATATTTATTCAGACCTTAACCCTTTAATACTAGGAGACGAATTTGTGAGATATAAAACAAATCATATTTTTGAAGGTCAATTCGTAAATAATAATTCAAATAAAAAGGTGTTTGACGAGAATTCTAAATTCAATGGATTTGGACAATACATATGGTCTAATAAAAATGTCTACTCAGGATATTGGATAAATGGAAAAAGACATGGTACAGCATTATTTTTTAGAAATAAAGACAAAAAAATTGCTTACATGAAATATGATAATGGAAATTTCATTGATCCAACTTCTTTAGGTTTTTCTTCTTATGAAGATGAAGAAATAATACAACTAAAAGAATATATCAAATACTTTGACTCTTCAATAGAATTAGAAGCATTAACTCAAGAACCAGACTTCGAAACTGGTTTATTAAATAAAAAAATAATAAATTGAAAGAAATAAAATTACTAAATCATGAATTCATATTTAAAATCCCTAAAACTATTATTTTTTTTAATTCTTATAAATTTTCAATCTTACAGCCAAGGTGGTTTAATAGAGACTAAAGAAGATGTTCTTAAATTAGGACTTGAAGAATATAATGCTGACGAACTAGGGTTTTCTTCAACGGAACTACCTAATTCATTTAGTATGAGAAAATATGCTCCACCAGTAAAAAATCAAGAAGGTGGTACTTGTGTTGGGTGGGCAACATCATATTCTGCTATGTCAATTATGCATAACGCAAAATATAATATAACAGACCCTTTTGTTAAGTATGCTACTGCTTTTGATCCTTATTTTGCTTATTCAATAATCAAACAACAAGAAGGAGACTTCTCATGTGACGCAGGGCTTTATGTTTCTGAAGCGGCAGAAGTTTTAAAAAGAATAGGTGTAAAAAAATGGAGTGTACCTCCGTTATTAGGATGTAATACCAAATGGAATAAGCAAGATCTTAATACAATAACTAATTATTCTAAATCATTTGTAATTGATCAGTACTTAAATGTTTCAAACGATGATCCTGAATTTATTGAAAAAATAAAACAGGCTGTTTTTGCATATATTCCCGTAGTTTTTGTTGTAAATATTGGAGATTCTTTTCAATCTAGAAGTGAGAAAAATATTAGTGGAATTTCAAGTAATGGTATTTGGAATCCGCAAGATAACGAATCAGATCTTGGTGGTCACGCCATGACTATAGTAGGTTATAATGATTATAAAAATGGTGGAAGTTTTGAAGTTATGAATAGTTGGGGAAAAGATTTTGGAGACAATGGGTTTGTTTGGATAAAATATTCTGATTTTAAACCTAGAGTTAATTATGCATGGATTCTTTTATTACCGGAAGAATTTTATGAAGATAACAATCCAACATATTATAATGATGGACTTTTAAGAGTAGATATGACTAATAATAATACCTATGAAGGTCAATTTATAAATAGAAATTCTATTCAAAATGCTCAATGGGATCCTCAAAATCTTGGTTCTAAATTTAATGGGTTCGGGCAATATTTATGGGATGATAATGATGTCTATTCTGGTTATTGGAATAATGGAAAACAAAATGGGGTTGGTTTATGGTTTAAAAATAGTGATTATAGCATGTGGTGGGTCAAATATGATAATGGAACTTTTATAAGTTCAGAAGAATTAGGGTTTTCTCCTGATGAACAAAAAGAAGTAAATCAATTAAAAGAATATTTGAAAATATTTGATTCTGAAATTAAACTAAACTCATCATCTGAAGAACCGGATATTGATATCCGTTCCTCAAAAGGAATTTTAAAAAAGATGAATAATTACTAAAATTAGTGATTCAATTTAATAAAATCATTTTTTCAAATATTCATTTTGTATTTTTTATATTAATATCATCATGTAACACAGTCCATAAAGAAGTATACATTTGTGAGGGAAAATATTCAAAAAAGTATCACTTAAAGAAAAATTGTAACGGACTAAGTAATTGTTCTACTGAAATTTATAAAGTAACTCATTCAGAAGCTAAAGAAAAAGGGAGAACGATATGTGCTATTGAAAATTAAAAATTTCTAAATTAGTATTATGAAATATCTAATTTCATTATTTATATTAATCATACCATTAGATGTCTTTTCACAATTGAAAAATTATGAAAAATATCTTCCATCATCAACTGATAATATAATTGGTCATCATTCATATTATTCATACTCTTTTATGAAAGAACATAATTTGTCTGAATGGACTATTTATTTTACAACAAAAGATATGGCATGTTCAGAGAAAAAAGCTGAAAGAGGAAGGATATATGGCACCCTATTTAAAGATCCAAATCTTAAATCAAATATAGATTTAGGTATGCTTTTAGAAAATTACAGAAATAATCCATACGATAAAGGTCACCTAGTTCCTGCTGCAGACATGAATTTTAGTATGAAATCATTGAAAGAAACTTTTTATCATACTAATATGGCTCCACAAATGGATATCGTTAATAGAGGTCCTATGAGAAAATTAGAATCGAAAGTTTGTCAAATATTAAATAAAAGAGATAGTTTAGTTATTATCACAGGATTGTATTTTGAAGATCCTGAAAATGTAAAAAAAATCAAACCAAACATATCTAAAAAAAATTCTTTATCTATCCCATCCTTTTTTTACAAAATACTTATTGACATAAATGAAAATAAATCTATTGGTTTTGTAATACCAAACTCTTCAGATAAAACATATCTAATGAGTGATACTATCTCATTAGTCCATTCGATCAAAGAAATTGAGGATTTTACAGGAATCGACTTTAATCATAAGCTTAGTAAAAAAGAGCAATCCGATTTAGAAAAAGATGTTTCTTACAATGATTGGTTTGATATGAAAGAGTATTTCGGAAAAGAATCTTTAAAAAAATCCAAGTTAGCTCTTGTTATAGGAAATGATAACTATTTAGATAAATCACTTAAATTATCGAATGCTATAAATGATGCTGAATTAATTAATGAAACTTTTAAAAAATTAGATTTTGACAAAATAATTTTAAAAAAAGATTTGAATGAAGATGAAATGATTAGTATTCTGAAAGAATACCTTGATCTTCAAAAAAAATATGATTTTAGTATCTTATATTTTGCTGGTCATGGCATACAAGATCAATTCGGAAACCCTTTTTTAATTCCTGTAGATTATAATAATGATAATAAAAAAGTTGAATTAAAAAGATTTATATCTTTTCTTAGTAAAGAATCAGAAAATAAAAATTTAATAATTCTGGATGCATGTAGAGAAACTTCAAATTCAATAATTTCTAAACCTCTCATGGCTTCACCAGTAAATTTGAAATTAGCTTTTTCAACTTCTTTTAATCACAAAGCATTCGATAATTCAAATCAAAAAAATAGTTTGTATACAAGTTATCTTGCTGAAAATTTTAATAAGAAATTAAAAATTAGTGATATTTTACAAAATACATGGAATAAAGTTTGGACAAAAACTCTTGGTAAACAATCTCCCGAACAACATTTTGGTCAGTTAATAAATCCGATTTTAATAAAAAACAACCTATAAAAAGTTATTGGCCTACCAAAACAAAGGGAGCCCAGTAATAAGGTAAAATATATTTTTCTTTTATTGTTAGTTGAGCAGTTTTTAAAGCTTCTCTTTTGGATTGCTTTTTCTCAATCCAGTTTGTATAAAATAATTTCATTAACTCAGAAGTTACCTTGTCGTCTACTTTCCATAGTGTCATTATAATACTTTTTGCTCCTGCCTCTAAAAAGGCACGTTGTAATCCAAATACACCTTCTCCCGTAACTAAACTTCCTCTGCCTGTTTCGCAAGCGCTGAGTACAACTAAGTCTGTATTGTCTAACTTCAAGTTTTTGGCTTCATAAGCCGTCAAAATACCATTATCAGCACCCTGAAAGTTATTTTCTATTGTATTTTGAGCGCCTGAAAATAATAAACCCGCTCTTAAATAAGGTTCTTTTTGTTTATAATTATTTTTTATACCTGGAATTGATAAGGAAAAATTTGGAGAATTATCAATTTGTTGATCGGGAAGAAAAAATCCATGTGTTGCTATATGCAATAGTCTTGGAGAGAATATATCTTTAACTTTTTTTTCGTTTGCATCTACTCCACTAATTAACTCTACTTTCCAATTGTTAGAAGATAAAAGATTCTGTATTTCTTTAATTTCAATTTTAGTAGAGGGTAGATCACTAATTCCACTTCTTGTTTTAAAAGTGTCTGTTATAATGTTTGTAAAATCAACCATCCTTGATCTAGTTGTTTTTTGTTTCTTACTTTTAGTATTTTTATAATTATCATCTAAATCAAACTTTGGATTACCGATTAATACAGCATCTAAAATATCATTAGATGTCTTTTCGATTTTTTGTTTTAATTTTAAAAAACCTCTCACTCCTGATACCAATCTTATATCATGAGTCTCTATAAGAAATTTTCCTTTTGAAACATTATATAATGAATTTAAATTGATATTGTTATAAATTCCATCTGGAGATAAATAGACAGTTTTAGTATCTGGAAGTATTTCATCAATTTTCTTATAAAATAATTCATAGCTATATCTATCTATACTTTCCCTATATCTACCGCTAACATATCGATTATAAAAAGGCAAGGCTCTTGTTTCAAATATTGATTCTTTATCTAATAAAATAAATTTAGGATCTTCATTCTTTTTAATTATAATTGCTCCATAACTAATAGAATCAGAAAGGATATTATTTGATAAAATAATATCCTTTAATTTAATATCTTTTCTTATAGGATTTATTCTTACAATATCTATATAAGCTTCATTTAAATTTAAAAATCTTGTAAGTCTTTGATAAAAACTAAATTCTTTTGTCTGAATATTATCATTAATTTCAGAGGTTAATATTTTCTCTAAATCTCTATTCCTCCTCTCTATATTATTAATAATAGAATCGGAAACATTTACTGTTTGATAGAAGTTTTCCAATAACTCTTTATTT
>MDSW01091711.1_pt1 | contig 10894 bp, 11 predicted proteins | sample 811171 | NCBI WGS metagenome assembly MDSW01 (sample SAMN05326641, study PRJNA326480) | marine metagenome | isolation source: seawater | place: Atlantic Ocean: North West | collected 2012 | reverse complement strand
GGCGGTTAGCTCAGTTGGTAGAGCATCTCGTTTACACCGAGGGGGTCAAAGGTTCGAGTCCTTTACTGCCCACCAAAATATGGGGGTGTAGCTCAGTTGGTTAGAGCGATCGCCTGTCACGCGATAGGTCGCGGGTTCGAGTCCCGTCACTCCCGCCATTGCAATTAACCGCTAATTTGTTGTTTTTAAAAATGCAACCTTAACGCACTTATTTTACACAAAAAAGGTGTTATATAGATAATAATGCTTTCAGAATTTTTAAAAGATTACTTATCTATTATTATTTTTTTGATCTTAGCTTTAACTTTAAGTTTCAGCTTTATTGTAATAAATTTTATTCTATCTCCTAAGAAACCTGATCCAGAAAAACTATCATCTTATGAATGCGGGTTTGAACCTTTTAGCGATTCAAGAATGGAATTTGATGTTAGATTCTATTTAGTAGCTATCTTGTTTATTATTTTTGACTTAGAAATAGCTTTTTTATTCCCTTGGGCAATTTCGTTGGGAAATATTGGTTTGTTAGGTTTTTGTTCAATGATGATTTTTTTATTCATTCTCACTATTGGCTTCATTTATGAATGGAAAAAGGGTGCATTAGATTGGGAATAAAAAATTTATATTATGAATTCAGAAGATAAACTTAAAGAAATTCCAGAAGAATTTAGAAAACTAGCCAAAGACTTTAGTGAAAATGGTTTTATAACAACTTCTTTAGATAATCTTATTAACTGGTCAAGATCAGGCTCTTTACATTGGATGACATTTGGCCTCGCATGTTGTGCTGTTGAAATGATGCATACTTCAATGCCTAGATATGATTTAGAAAGATTTGGTGCAGCTCCAAGAGCATCTCCAAGACAGTCCGATGTTATGATAGTAGCAGGAACTTTAACAAACAAAATGGCTCCAGCGCTCAGAAAAGTTTATGATCAAATGCCCGAACCAAGATATGTTATATCCATGGGAAGCTGTGCAAATGGTGGAGGTTATTATCACTATTCATATTCAGTGGTCAGAGGATGTGATAGAATTGTGCCAGTAGATATTTATGTTCCTGGGTGTCCACCTTCTGCTGAGGCATTACTGTATGGTGTTTTGCAATTACAAAAAAAAATAAGAAATAAAGGTTCTTTAGAAAGATAATATTAGTGAAAACGTTATTAGATATAGAAAAAAAAATTAACTCAGAACTTACAACAAAAATTAATGAGTCAAAAATATCTCATAAACAATTATATTTAAAGATTGATCACGAAGACTTGATAGATGTGGTGACTTTTTTAAAAACCAACATAGATACAAAATTTAGACAGTTAGTTGATATTACTGCCGTTGATTTTCCTGAAAAAGTAGAAAGATTTAAAATGGTATATTTATTTTTAACTCACCAATTTAATCAAAGAATTGTTTTGAGTTTTTTTATAAAAGAAAATGAACAAGTAAAATCTTTAAATAAAATTTTTCCATCCTCTAATTGGATGGAGAGAGAAGTTTTTGATATGTATGGTATAAAATTTAAAGATCATCCTGATTTAAGAAGGATATTAACAGATTACGAATTTGACGGATATCCCTTAAGAAAAGATTTTCCTTTGACTGGACATAAAGAAGTAAGATACAGCGAGGATACGAAAAAAGTAATCTATGAACCAGTTAAACTTGAACAAAATTATAGAAATTTTGATTACGAAAGTCCATGGGAGGGAACAAAATATATTAAAGAACAAATAAAAAAATAAACATGAAAAAACAATCAAAAACTTTAAACCTCAATTTTGGTCCACAACATCCTGCTGCTCATGGGGTTTTAAGATTAATTTTAGAACTAGACGGAGAAGTGGTTGAAAAAGCTGATCCACACATAGGATTGTTACACAGAGGAACTGAAAAATTGATAGAAAATAAGACCTATATGCAGGCTGTTCCATATTTTGATAGATTAGATTATGTCGCTCCAATGAATCAAGAGCATGCATTTGCTTTAGCTATTGAAAAAATATTAAACATTGAAGTACCTATTCGGGCGCAATTTATTAGAGTAATTTTTTGTGAGATTGGAAGAATACTAAGCCACATTCTTAATATTACAACACAAGCTCTTGATGTTGGTGCCTTAACACCTTCCTTATGGGGCTTTGAAGAGAGAGAAACTTTAATGACATTTTATGAGAGAGCATCAGGGTCAAGGTTGCACGCTAATTATTTTAGAGCAGGCGGCGTTCATCAAGATATTCCTAGAGGATTAAGTGATGATATTGCAAAGTTTTGTGATAATTTTCCTAAAATTATAGATAACCTTGAAACACTATTAACAGATAATAGAATCTTTAAACAAAGGAATGTTGATATAGGTATAGTCTCAAAAGAAGATGCGCTAGACTACTCTTTTTCAGGAGTTATGTTGAGGGGATCAGGAGTTCCTTGGGATCTAAGAAAATCACAACCATATGAGTGTTATGAACAGTTAGAATTTAAAGTGCCTATCGGAAAAAATGGTGATTGTTATGACAGGTATATTTGTAGAATAGAGGAAATGAGAGAAAGTGTTAAAATAATTAATCAATGTTTATCGATAATACCAAAAGGACCAATTAAAAGCCCAGATGGCAAAATTACACCACCACCTAAAAAAGAATTAAAAGAGTCGATGGAGGCTCTAATTCATCATTTCAAACTTTTTACAGAAGGTTTTAGAGTAGATAAAGATGAGATTTACACAGCAGTAGAAGCACCAAAGGGAGAATTTGGTGTATATTTAATTTCAGACGGATCTAATAAACCATATAAATGCAAAATCAGAGCACCTGGTTTTTCACATTTGCAGGCAATGAATTTTTTAATTAAAGGACATATGCTTGCTGACGTGCCTGCTGTATTAGGATCTCTAGACATAGTTTTTGGAGAAATAGATAGATGAGTATTAAAAAAATTTGCAAAGAACAGCCCGAGAAATTTGAATTTGACATTAATAATTTGGAAAAAGCTAAAAAAATTATTAGTAATTATCCTGATAATAAAAAACAAAGTGCAGTGATGGCATTGCTTTACTTAGCACAGAAGCAAAATAACAACTGGATTCCGTTAGTAGCAATGAAGTATATCGCGAAATTTTTGAACATGCCGTATATTAAAGTGTACGAAGTTGCTACGTTTTACTCAATGTATAATCTGTCACCAGTTGGAAAATATTTTATACAAGTTTGTACTACTACACCTTGTATGATTAGAGGTGCCAACGAAATAGTTAAAGCTTGTAAAGAAAAAATATCAAAAAATGAAAATGAATTACTAGATAACAAGAAATGTTCTTGGGTTGAGGTCGAATGCTTAGGAGCCTGTGTTAACGCTCCAATAATGCAAATAAATGATGATTATTTTGAAGATTTGGACAAAGAAAAAACTTTAAAAATTTTAGACCAAATATTAAATGAAGAACCATTAAAACCTGGATCTTATAGAGGAAGATTTAATAGTGAACCAGAAAATAATAGAAAAACTTTATTAGATATTAAAAATGCTCAAAGACCAAGATAGAATATTCAAAAATTTGTACAATGATTTAGGCTCAGATCTTAATTCATCTCAAAAAAGAGGTGATTGGATAAATACTAAAGAAGTATGTGACAAAGGTAGAGAGTGGATTATTAGTGAAATTAAAAATTCTGAACTAAGAGGCAGAGGTGGCGCAGGGTTTCCAACAGGATTAAAATGGTCTTTTGCACCTAAGGAAGTCGGATCAAGACCACATTATTTAGTTATAAATGCTGACGAGTCAGAGCCAGGTACGTGCAAAGATAGAGACATTTTGAGATTTGAGCCGCATAAATTATTAGAAGGATGTTTAATTTCCTCTTATGCAGTTAATGCTCACAAGTGTTATATTTATATTAGAGGAGAATATTTTAACGAAGGTCAAAAATTACAAAAAGCTATTGATGAAGCATATAAAAATAATTTTTTAGGGAGTAATGCATGTGGTACTGGCTGGGATCTTGATGTGTATATTCACTATGGTGCAGGTGCATATATTTGCGGGGAAGAAACTGCTTTACTTGAAAGTTTAGAAGGAAAAAGAGGTTTACCACGATTGAAACCACCTTTCCCTGCACTAATTGGATTGTATGGATGTCCAACAATTATTAATAATGTTGAGACAATTTCTGTCGTACCCACAATATTGAAAAGAGGATCAAAATGGTTTTCATCATTAGGAAAACCAAAGAATACTGGTACTAAAATTTTCTGTATTTCAGGAAATGTAAATAATCCTTGCAATGTGGAAGAAGAAATGGGCACCTCTTTAAAAGATTTAATCGAGACTCATGCAGGAGGAGTGATTGGTGGGTGGGATAATCTAAAAGCTGTAATTCCTGGCGGATCATCAATGCCTCTTTTACCTAAAAGAATTTGCGAAACAATTAAAATGGATTTCGATTCATTGGTTGCTGAAAAAAGTGGGCTTGGTACCGCTGGAATCATAGTTATTAATAATGATCAAGATATAATTAAATGTATAGCTAGAATAGCAAGATTTTATAAGCATGAAAGTTGTGGTCAATGCACACCTTGTAGAGAAGGCTCTGGCTGGATGTGGAGAATGTTAGAAAGAATGGCTAAGGGCGAAGCATCAAAAGGGGAGGTAGATATGTTAATGGAAGTTACCAAACAAATTGAAGGACATACTATTTGTGCCTTTGGAGAAGGTTCTGCATGGCCAGTTCAAGGATTGCTAAGACACTTTAAAAAAGAAGTAGAAAAAAGAAACAATTTTAGTCCTTTAGTAGATAGAAATCAAAAAATTCCATATTTAGTAGATCAACATTTATTAGAAAAAAAAAATGCTCAAATTAAAAGTTAACAACAAAGAAATAGAGATTGAAGAAGGTTTAACTGTTCTTCAAGCTTGTGAAAAAGCAGGAGTAGAAATTCCAAGATTTTGTTACCACGAAAAACTTTCTATAGCAGGAAATTGTAGAATGTGTTTGGTAGAAATAGAAAAATCACCTAAACCAGTAGCATCTTGCGCTATGCCAGCTGCTGAAGGAATGAATATAAAAACCAATACGAAATTTGTAGAAAAAGCTAGAAAAGGAGTAATGGAATTTTTGCTAGCAAATCATCCGTTAGACTGCCCTGTTTGCGACCAGGGTGGTGAGTGTGACTTACAAGATCAGTCAATGTTTTATGGTATTGATAAATCAAGGTACAAAGAAAACAAAAGGTCTGTACCTGAGAAATATATGGGCCCATTAATAAAAACACATATGACAAGATGTATACATTGCACAAGATGTATCAGGTTTGCAACAGAGATAGCCGGAGTTACAGAATTAGGAGCTATAGGAAGAGGTGAGGATACTCAAATTACAACTTATTTAGAAAAATCAATGCAGTCCGAACTTTCTGCGAATGTAGTAGATTTGTGCCCTGTTGGTGCTTTGACCTCAAAACCTTATGTCTTTGAAGCAAGACCTTGGGAATTAAATAAAACTGAAACTATTGATGTGATGGATGCTGTTGGGTCAAATATTAGAGTTGATACTTACGGATGGGAGGTGAAAAGAGTCTTACCGAGAATAAATGAGGATATTAATGAAGAATGGATATCAGACAAAACAAGATACGCTTGTGATGGTTTACTCAATCAAAGGTTAGACACACCATTAATAAAATATAATAAAAAATTCGAAAAAGCTTCTTGGAACGAGGTTATTAATATTATTAAAGCAAAAGTTAAGGAGACAAAAAATGATAAAATTTGTGGATTAACTGGAGATTTAACCAATATGGAAACTTTATATATTTTTAAGGAATTTTTCAATAAATCATTAAACTCAAAAAATTTAGAATCACGAAATAAAAACTATTATTTAAACCCTGAAAAAAGAGAAAATTATTTATTTAACTCAACAATTAACGGAATTGAGGAGTCTGATTTTATTTTTATTATTGGATCGAATCCTAGATATGAAGCAACAATGCTAAATGCAAGAATTAGAAAATCATTTTTAAGAAACAAAACAAAGATAGTGTCATTGAATAATGTTGGAGATTTAACTTATCCGTATAGTTTTTTAAATGGTAATATTCAAGATATTAAAAATATAGTAGAGGAAAAACACGAAATAACAGACATTATTAAACAATCAAAAAAACCATTAATTATTTTAGGCCAATCAGCTATGACATCAAAATTTGGTAAGTATATTTTTGAGTCAATAAAAAGATTTTTAATTAAAAACGATAAAATTAATAACGAATGGAATGCATTAAATATCATTTCTGAACATGCCTCATCGGTGGGAAGTTTTGATCTTGGTATTTATAATCTTAACGAAAGAGAAAATTCTGTTCTTTCTAATTTAAAAAACAATAACTACGAATTAATATTTTTATTAGGTCAAGATAGTTTAGAATTTAAAAAAAATAATGAATTTATTATTTATCAAGGAAGCCATGGTGACAAAGGTGCTGAAATTTCTGATATTATTTTACCTGGAGCTGCTTATACAGAACAAGATGGATATTATACAAATCTAGAAGGAAAACTCCAAAAAGCATACAAAGCCTCATATCCTCCAGGAGATGCTAAAGAAGATTGGCAAATAATAAATGATTTATCAGAAGCAATTAGTGGAAAAAAATTATTTAATAATAAAGATAACCTTGAAAGTAGTTTACTTAATTATTTAAAACTATTTAAAGATAAAAATTTACAAAAGCTAAACAAAGATACAACTGAGGAAGCCTTTATAAATGGTAAAATTGAAATTAATAATATTGACTATTATTACTCCAATGTGATTGCAAGAGCATCAAAAACAATGTTTGAGTGTAGAAATGAAAAACATAAGCTTAAAGCAACTGGTACCGAAGGTTAAAATGACAGAATATTTTTTTATTTTTTTTTCTGAGATTTACAAAATTTTATTCATATTATTACCAATATTGACTGCAGTTGCTATAGTTGTTTGGTTGGACAGAAGAGTTTGGGCTTTTGTTCAAAAACGACAAGGGCCAAATGTTGTTGGTCCTTTTGGTTTATTTCAATCATTAGCAGATGCATTAAAATATATGTTTAAAGAAATAATAATACCTGCTAGTTCGAATAAAATTATTTTTATACTTGCACCAATTATTACGATGACTCTAGCACTTGTTGCATGGGCAGTTATTCCTTTTGATGAAAATTTTGTAATTGCAGATATTAACGTTGGTATACTTTATTTGTTTGCAGTTTCATCTTTGGGTGTTTATGGAATTATTATGGGTGGTTGGGCCTCTAATTCTAAATATCCCTTTCTAGGATCAATAAGATCTGCTGCACAAATGGTTTCTTACGAGGTATCAATTGGTGTAATTATAATTAATGTTCTTCTATGCGTAGGTTCACTGAATTTAAAAGATATAGTTTTAGCTCAAAGAGATCTTTGGTTTATAATTCCTTTATTTCCTATGTTCATTATTTTCTTTATTTCAGCATTAGCCGAAACAAATAGACCTCCATTTGATTTACCCGAAGCTGAGGCCGAACTAGTTGCAGGGTATCAGACAGAGTATTCTGGCATGATGTATGCAATGTTCTGGTTAGGAGAGTATGCAAATATATTGTTAATGTGTGCACTTGGTTCAATTTTGTTTTTAGGTGGTTGGCTTGCACCAATAGAAATTTTCCCTTTTAATTTAGTTCCAAACTTTCTTTGGTTAATTTTAAAAATATTATTTTTATTTATTTTGTTTTCATTAGTTAAAGCAATTGTACCAAGATACAGGTACGATCAACTTATGAAATTAGGCTGGAAAATATTTCTGCCTATGTCATTATTATGGGTAGTTGTAACCGCTTCTTATCTTTTTTATTTTAACCTCTTACCTGTTACATAAAATGAAAATTACAAGATTTATAAAAACTGTATTATTATTTGATTTTATAAACGCTTTATTAATTGCGTTAAAAGAAATTTTTAAAAAAAAAAAAACAATTAATTATCCTTTTGAAAAAGGAAAAATTAGCCCAAGATTCAGAGGAGAACATGCCCTAAGAAGATATCCCAATGGAGAGGAAAGATGTATAGCATGTAAGTTATGTGAAGCTGTTTGTCCCGCTCAAGCAATAACAATTGAATCAGCTGAAAGAAGTGATGGTAGCCGTAAAACTACAAGATACGACATAGATATGATGAAATGTATTTATTGTGGACTTTGTGAAGAATCTTGTCCAGTAGATGCTATAGTTCAGGGACCAAACTTTGAGTTTTCTACTGAAACTAGAGAAGAACTTTATTACAATAAAGAAAAACTTCTAGATAACGGTGACAGGTGGGAAAGTGTATTAGAAGCAAATATTAAAGCAGATAATCCGTATAGATAATTATTATGTTAGCTCATTCAATATTTTTTTATATTTTTTCTTTTATTGGTATTGCATCAGCAATTATGGTTACGGCATCAAAAAATACCGTACATTCTGTTTTTTTTTTAATTTTGGATTTTATAACTATTTCATGCTTGTTTATTATGATTGGCGCAGAATTTCTTGGTATGATCATGTTAATTGTATATGTAGGTGCTGTAGCAGTATTATTCCTTTTTGTTGTAATGATGCTAAATGTTGCTCAACAAAAAAAACAATGGTTTAGCTCGAATGAAAACTCAACTCACATTCCTGTAGGTGTATTAATAAGCACGATTATATTTTTTGAACTAATAGTTGTAATAGGTGGTCGGAAATTTAAACCAGATATAGTTTCGTCTATGTCATTATCAATAGATTTAAGTACTACAAATACTCACTCAATAGGAAATGTTTTATATACTGATTATATACACCTATTTCAATTGAGTGGAATGCTTCTATTAGTTGCAATGATCGGTGCAATAGTTCTTACTTTTAGAAAAAGATCAGGTTTAAAAAGACAAAGCTATTTTAAACAAATTTCTAGAGAAAGATCAGAAAGTGTTGAACTAAAAGACGTTCCTAGTAATAAAGGTGTTGATATAGATGCTTAATATAGGATTAGGACATTATTTAACTCTAGCTGCAATTATTTTTTCTATAGGCGTGGCTGGCATTTTTTTAAATAGAAAAAATATCATAGTTATATTAATGAGCATCGAACTAATTTTACTTGCTGTAAATATCAATCTTGTTTCTTTCTCAATTTTTCTAAATGATTTAACAGGTCAAATTTTCACTTTATTTATTTTAACCGTAGCAGCCGCAGAGGCCGCAATAGGATTAGCTATAATAGTTGTTTATTATCGAAATACTTCAAATATAGATGTAGAAAAGATTCAAAGTTTAAAAGGTTAAGATGGAAATTTTAATTTTATTTCTCCCACTTATTGCTTCAATTATTTCAGGTTTTTTCAGCAAATATATCGGGGAAAAAAGTTGTGAAATTATTACTAGTTTGTTTGTTTTAATCTCAGCATTTTTATCATTATTTATATTTTATGATGTAATTATTAATAATTATGAGAACAATATTACTATTGCTTCTTGGATAAGCTCAGGAACTTTAGATGTAAATTGGTCTATAAAGATTGATCCTCTTTCTTCAGTAATGTTGGTTGTGGTAACATTAATTTCAGCATTGGTTCATATATATTCTATTGGTTATATGTCTCACGACCCACATAAACCAAGATTTATGGCTTATTTATCTCTATTTACATTTGCTATGCTTACTTTAGTTACTTCAGATAATTTTCTTCAGTTATTTTTTGGATGGGAAGGTGTTGGCCTATGTTCATATTTCCTTATAGGATTTTGGTTTAAAAAAGAATCAGCAAATGCAGCAGCAATAAAAGCTTTTTTAGTTAATAGAGTCGGTGATTTTGGTTTTGCTTTAGGAATATTTCTAATTTTTCATTTATGTGGAACTGTAAACTATGAGGAAGTTTTTAAACAAATACCCTCTGTAGCCGCCGCTGGAGTCATACCATTTCTTGATAGAGAATTAATATATTTAGGACTAAATTTTAAGGCAGTTGATTTAATTTGTATACTTTTATTTATTGGAGCAATGGGCAAATCAGCTCAAATATTTTTGCATACATGGTTACCCGATGCTATGGAGGGACCTACGCCAGTTTCTGCATTAATTCATGCAGCAACGATGGTTACAGCGGGAGTTTTTTTAGTTGTTAGATGTTCACCAATCTTTGAATATTCGACATTAACGTTAAATATAATAACAATTATTGGTCTATCAACAGCTTTTTTTGCAGCAACAGTTGCCCTTGTACAAAATGATATAAAAAAAATAATTGCTTACTCAACTTGTAGTCAATTAGGTTATATGTTTTTTGCTGCTGGCGTTGGAGCTTATAATGTTGCAATGTTTCATTTATTTACCCATGCATTCTTTAAAGCATTACTATTTTTAGGTGCCGGTTCAGTAATTCATGCATTTTCTGATGAACAAAATATAAGTAAAATGGGGTCTGTTTGGAAAAAACTTCCATACACTTGGATAGCAATGATCATAGGGACTTTAGCCCTAACTGGTTTTCCATTTTTATCAGGTTTTTATTCAAAAGATGCAATAATAGAGTTTGCATACTTAAAAGGTAATACAACAGGCACCTTAGCATTTTATGTGGGTATTTTTACAGCTTTTTTAACATCTATATATTCATGGAGACTCATTTTTAAAACTTTTCATGGTAATTATAATAACGAAAATAAAAAAATTGATTCAATCCATGAATCTCCAATAACAATTTTGATACCTCTTATTATTTTATCTTTTGGATCCATTTTTGCGGGCTTTATATTTAAAGATATTTTTATAAGTCATGCGGAAAATTATAATTTTTGGCAAAATTCAATAAAGTTTTTACAACCATTAAGCACTGACCATCCTCCTTTAACTATTATTTTGAT
>MDSW01087034.1_pt1 | contig 10894 bp, 14 predicted proteins | sample 811171 | NCBI WGS metagenome assembly MDSW01 (sample SAMN05326641, study PRJNA326480) | marine metagenome | isolation source: seawater | place: Atlantic Ocean: North West | collected 2012 | reverse complement strand
TTACTCATAATTTGATAAATATACATGAATAATATAATTTTGTATCTGACAAATGAACACATTTTTCTTAATTTTTATTGGCTTACTAGCTTTAGAGATATTCCTGATGATAAAAATTGGGGGGGAAATTGGAGCTTTAAGCACTGTAGCGTTGATATTTCTTACCGCAATTATAGGGATATATTACGCCAGACTACAGGGTATCCAAACTTTAAAGTCAGGATTAATAAATTTGTATCAAAACAAAGTTCCTGTTTATGAACTCATCGCTGGAGCATCTATAGCCTTCGCCGCTTTGCTATTAATAATCCCTGGTTTTTTTACAGACATTATTGGTTTTATATTATTAATACCATTTTCTAGAAAGTTGTTATTTAATTTAATAATTAAGAATAAAACAGAGATCAATAAAAAGAAAAATGAAAATGTTATTGATGGAGAAATTGTAAATAAAGATAAAGATGAATTATAAAATTATTGGTAAATACATTAAAGATTTAAATTTTTGTATCCCAAATTCAAAGACCTTTTTTTTGCTATCCAAAGATATTTCTAACTATAAAATAAATATTGATATTAAAAGTAACCAAATAAAACAAAATATAATTGAAGTTTTAACTTCTATAAACTTAAAACCAACAAAAGATGATTTTGAAAAAATAAACACAAAGATTGTTTATGCTACAATTGTTGAATTAACCGATAATAATTTGAATAAAGATGAAATTGAAAAAATTGTTCTTATTGAGATTCCTTCCCAGATTTATAATCAACTAAGAAAGATATTTATCTCGTTATTTGAAAACTCTGGGTTCAAAGACATTAAAATTAGTGAAAATATTGACTTTAAAAAACTTTATGAAGAGAAAAGAATTCAATAAAAGTTTTTTTTCATCTCTGCTTTCAAAAATTCTTGATGATCTTTAAGTTCTGCATCTGAAATATCTACAATTTGCTTATTATAGTGTTTAATTTTACTAAAATTTCTCTCTAGATTGCTAGAAGAAAGGTTAAATTTAGGTTCTTTAACATCAAGAAGATTGATGTAAACTTCTCTTAATAACTCGCAATCTAACAAAGCATTGTGCTTTTGTCTTTTAGAAAGATCAATATTAAATTTTTTACATAAAGCATCAAGAGAATTTGATGTATTAGGAAATTTATTTCTTGCGACCTCAAGTGAGTCAACTGTAAGTTTTCTATCGATTAGTTTTTTTTTAATTAAATTCAATTCACCATTTAAAAAACCTAAATCAAAAGGAGCGTTATGAATTATTATTCTTTTTTCTTTTATGAAATGTAAAAAGTCATCGGCAATTTGATCAAAAGTTTCTTTATTGCTTAAAAATTCTGAGGAAAATCCATGAATCTTAAAAGCCTCATTAGGCACGTCTCTTTTTGGATTTATCAGCTTGTGAAATATATTCCCGGTTGGAATAAGATCTTTAGTTTCAATGCAAGCTATTTCTACAATTCTATGTCCATCTTTAAAGGACAGTCCAGTTGTTTCTGTATCAAGAAAAATTTCATTCATATTTCTTAAATATAGCTAATAATTTTCTTTTTAATATCTTTAAATTTGTTTCATTAACAATAACGTAGTCACAATATTTATTTTTTTTTTTATCGCTAAGTTGTCTTTTATCTAATAAATTGAAGACTTTATTTTCTCCTCCCTTTAGTCTAAACCTTTTAAGTCTTATTTTTCTTTTTGCTTTGATAAAAAATATAACGTCAAAACGTTTCATTAACCTGCTCTCTATCAACAAAGGCACTTCATAAAAAATAAATTTCTTTTTTTTATATTTTTGTGTGAATTTGTTCATTTCTTTTCTAACAAGCGGATGGATGATTTTTTCTAATTTATTCATATTTATTTTCTTTGAGAGTATTTTTTTTGTAATTTCTTTTTTTATATTTAAGTTTTTATTTATTTGAAATTTGTTAATAAGGGTTTTTTTAAAATTTGTTTTTGTGTAGAATTTTTTGACAACTGCATCTGCACTAAAGAGGGGCCCTCTTTTAAATGATAAAATCCTACTTGCTGTTGTCTTGCCTGAGGCTAAAGAGCCAGTAATTCCAATTTTCATCATTTAAGTTTTGATAGTAAAATATCGATTAATTTTTGATCAATTTCTGGATTTATTTTGTTCCAAAGGTAAAATGCTTTTTGTCCTTGATATATAAACATATCCAACCCATTAAAAACTTTTAGATCTTTTTCTTTTAAAAATTTTAAAGTTTTTGTTTCTAATGGGTTGTAAATTGTGTCAATGAATATGAGATTTTTCTTAGTGGGCTCAAAATTAAAACTAAAATCTTTTCCGTGTTTCAGGCCTAAACTTGTGGCGTTGATAATTATATCATAATTTGCTATTTCTTTCTCAAGATTATTCCAATCTTTTATTTTAAGGCTTGGAAACTTCTTTTTTAAAAAAATACATTTTTCTTTTGTTCTATTTATTATTGATATTTCTTTTACTCCAGATTTTTTTAATGACAAAATAACAGATGGTGAAACGCCGCCAGCTCCAATAATTAAAACATTTTTCTTTGAGATATCATTTACTTCCTTAAGGTATGCAGCCTGTAAACCAAACACATCTGTATTTTCTCCTACAATTGTTCCATTGTCATCGAGGTATATTGTATTAACTGAACTTGTAATTTCGGCATCATTAATCAGAACATCTAAGTGCGGAACAATTTTTTGTTTATATGGTAATGTTATGTTAATTCCTATTAAATCTCCTCTTTTGATTTTATTAATAACATCTGGAAGATCTGGCTCTTTAGTTTCAATAATTGAGTAATTCGCATCAATTTGGTATTTTTTGAACCAGTAGTTATGTAACACAGGAGATAGAGAGTGTTTAATTGGGTCACCAATTATACCGAACTTTTTTGTCATTTTTTATACTGACTAATATAATTGATAATATCTTTTATAGGCAAACCCATAATTGAGTTATGATCACCTTTAATATACTCAAATAACTCTAATCCGTCAGCTTCAACCTGATATACACCATAATCTAGAAGAATTTGAGTTTTAATTTTATCGAGATACTTTTTAATTTCATCTTCAGTTAGTTTTTTCATTTTTAATTCAGAGGTGTCAGAATGATTCCAAATCATTGAGCCGTTTTTAGATATACATACTGAACTTATTAAAAAATGTTTATGATTATTAAGTTTTTTTAATATCATAAGTGCTTCATTCCTTGACTTAGGTTTATTTATTAGCTTGTTATTAAGTGAAATTACGCTGTCTGCTCCTAGAACTAATCTGTCAGGATATTTATTGCTTACTTTTACTGATTTAATCTCAGCCAAATTTTTTGATATTTCTAATGGAGTAGCACCTTCGCTTAGCAGGGAAGATTTCACTTCATCCTCATCAACATTAGACACGACTACATCGCAATCAATTTTATTTTCTTCCATGATTTTCTTTCTCACTCCACTTTTTGAGGCTAAAATTATTTTCATTTATGTTTTTTAATCTCTATAATTTTTAATATTGATGCTGCTGTTTCTTCAACAGACTTTCTTGTTACATCTATAGTGGGCCAATTGTTTTTTTTAAATAGAGCTTTTGAGTCATTAACCTCTTTTTTTATAAATTCTAAATCAGTATAATCCTTTAATTTATGATCATTCATAATCGCTACTCTATTACGTCTAATGTCTGACAGTCTTTCAGGATCAGCAATTAATCCTACTACACAGGCTTTTGTATTTGATTTAAGATCATTGGGTAATTTTTGGTCTAAAATTAATGGAATATTAATTGTTTTATAACCCCTGTTGGCTAAATAAATAGAAGTAGGTGTTTTACTTGTTCTGCTAACGCCAAGTAAAACTACGTCTGCATTTGATATATCATCTATTTTTTTTCCATCATCATGAGCCATTGTAAATTGAATTGCCTCTATTCTTTTGTAATAATCATCATCTAAAACATGTTGTGCGCTTGGTTTGTGTATTGCTTTTTGGTTTAATAATTTAGAAAAACTTAATATTAGATTACCTAAAATTCCAAAACATGGAACATTGTTGGTTTCACTTTGATTGGCAATATATTTTGCCAATTTAGTTTCAACAATAGTATACAAAATAAGAGAATTTTTGAGTTTAATACATTCTTTTATAATTTTGTCTACTTGATGCTCTGTTCTTACAAAAGCAAACTCTTTTTTTTCACAATCAAAATTAGAAAATTGCGATTTTAGAGATAAAAAAATCCTGTCTAGAGTTTCTCCAGTTGAGTCAGACACAAGATATACATTGTATTTTTCGTTCATATGTGTGTTAATAATTTATTAATAAATAATATTTTTTCACTACTTTTATTAAGAGCCGATAAAAAATTCACATTAATAAACAATATTTAAACATTTTATTAAATGTTTATAATGTTATCTTACCAATGTTTATAAGATTAATAAGGTCCTAAAAATAAGGGTTTTTTTTAATAATTACTATCTTAAATGTGTATAGAAGATGTATAAAAAGTTATATTACTATTTAACAAACCCTATTACAAAATCTAAGATTAAAAAAATTTATTTATTTTATGAGTAATCTTAAAGAAATCTTATTAATGAGAAAAAATTGTAAATCTATTTGGTTTATGAGACAAGCAGGTAGATATTTGCCTGAATTTAGAAAGATAAGAGCTGAAAATCAGGATTTCATTAAACTCTGCTTAAACAGTGAACTTAGCTCTAAAATAACTCTTCAACCAATTCAAAGATTTAATTTGGACTCTGCAATCATTTTCTCTGATATTTTAATGGTTCCTTACGCACTTGGTCAAAAAGTTAAATTTATTAAGGATAAAGGCCCAATACTTAGTGATTTCAACTTGGAAAATTTTTTTAATAATGATGAAAAATCTTTTTCTCATAAGTTGAGCCCGATTTATAAGGCAATTGAAATTACGAGAAAAAATTTAGATGAAAAAAAATCATTAATATCATTTGTTGGAGCCCCATGGACCTTACTGGTTTACATGTTAGGTATCAAAAAAGATAATTCTGAACTTAATCTAAATAAAATAAAAAATTTAAAGTTTAAAATTAATGATATTTTAGACGAGTTAATAAAATTTTTGTGTATTCATATAAAAAATCAAATACAAGCAGGCTCAGATGTAATTCAAATATTTGATTCCTGGGCAGGACTGATACCTGAAGGCAAAATTAAAGATTATTGTTTTCTACCAAATGCAAAAATTATAAGTTTTTGTAGCGCTAATAAGATTCCCAATATTTGCTTCCCCAAAGGAATAAAAGAAAATTTTGAAAATTTTAATAATTTAGTTAAACCCAATGGAATAAATATAGACCCTGATGTAGATCCATACTGGGCTAAAGATAAGTTAAAAAATGTAGTTATACAAGGTGGTCTTGACCCTAATGTATTATTAAAGACCGAAGAGGAAATTATTTTAGCAGCGACGAAATACATTCAGGCTTTTAAAGGGTTTCCTTATGTTTTTAATTTAGGACATGGTTTACTTCCAGAAACGGATCCTGATAAAGTATCCAAACTAATAAAATTTTACAGGGAATTCTAATGGATGTGGATCACCCAAAAGTTAAATTTGGTAAAACAGGAGTTCTATTAATTAATCTAGGCACACCTGACTCAACAGGGTGGTGGGATATAAGAAAATATTTAAAAGAATTTTTATCAGATAGAAGAGTAATAGAAGTTAATCCAATCATTTGGAAAATAATTCTAAACACCTTTATTTTAACTTTTAGACCATCAAAAACAGCTCATGCCTATAAGAAAATTTGGAGAAAAGAGAGTAATGAGTCACCACTTTTATATTTCACTAAACAACAATCAGCTAAATTAGAAAGAAAAATTGGTACAGATAAAATACTTGTAGATTTTGCAATGAGATACGGAAATCCAGGTATTAAATCAAAATTACTTAAACTCAAGGACAAAGGGTGTGAAAATATAATTATTTTACCTCTTTACCCTCAATACGCCGCCGCAACAACCGCTACAGTTTGTGACGAAGTTTATAGATCACTAATGCAAATGAGATGGCAACCAAGTTTACAAGTAATTCCGCATTACGAAAGCGAACCTCTCTATATTAACGCACTTGTTAAAAGCATCGAAAAAAAAATTAAAGAAATAAATTGGAAACCAGATTTAATAATTTCATCATATCATGGGATACCCAAGTCTTATTTCGATAAGGGGGATCCATACCATTGCTACTGTCATAAAACAACGAGACTTATAAAGGAGAAATTCAAAAGAATAGAAATTCAAACCACTTTCCAATCTAGATTTGGACCGCAAGAGTGGTTAACGCCGTATACAGACAAAACACTGGAGACATTACCGAATAAGGGAATTAAAAATTTACTTGTAATTTGTCCTGGATTCGCATCAGATTGTGTAGAAACGTTAGAGGAAATTAATATTCAAGGTAGAGAGAGTTTTATGGAAAAAGGGGGAAAGAATTTCGATTTAATACCTTGTTTGAACGATAGTTCAGATCATATTGAAATACTTGAGAAACTTGTAAAAAAATATTTATAAATGAATTTTTACCTATTATTTAAATCTTTACATTTAATTGCCGTCATTTCATGGATGGCTGGGTTGTTATATTTACCAAGAATATTTGTATACCACTCTGAAGCTGAACATGACTCACAAAAACAAATTTTTAAAATAATGGAAAAAAGACTTTATAATTTTATTATGATGCCAGCGATGTTATTATCATGGATATTTGGGGTTATACTTATTCATAATTTAGGATTTTCAATATTTTCAGAACTATGGATGCAGATTAAGACAATCTCAGTCATCATCTTGACCTATTATCATTTCACTTTAGGTAAATTTATTAGTGAATTTGCATTAGAAAGTAATCAGAAAACTTCAAAATTTTTCAGGATATATAACGAAATACCTACAATTTTACTCATTGTGATAATATTTGCTGTAATATTTAAACCTTTATAAATAAGGGTTGAATTTTTAAAAAAAAGACTTATATTTTAAGTACTTACCTCAATAAAACAATCAAATGAACTTACAAGAATTAAAGAAAAAAAACCCTGCGGAGCTTATTAATGAAGCTGAGAAGTTAGGAATTGAAAATCCAAGTACTTTAAGAAAACAAGAAATACTTTTTGCTATTTTAAAAAAATTAGCTGAAAAAAATGAACAAATTACAGCAACTGGAGTTCTAGAGGTTTTGCAAGATGGTTTTGGTTTCTTAAGAGCCATTGAGTCTAATTATCTTCCCGGGCCTGATGATATCTATGTTAGCCCGAGCCAAATAAGAAAATTTGGTTTGAGAACTGGAGATTCGGTAGAAGGTGAGATTAGAGGACCAAAAGATGCCGAGAGATATTTTGCTTTGTTAAAAGTAAATAAAATAAATTTTGACGACTCAGATAAAGGAAGAAATAAAATTGCTTTCGATAATTTAACACCTCTTTATCCAAATGAGAGAATAAAATTAGAAGTTGAAACTACTAAAGTTGAGAAAAAGCCTGATAACACTGCCAGACTAATAGACTTAGTTAGCCCAATAGGCAAAGGTCAAAGATCTTTGATAGTATCGCCGCCAAGAGCCGGAAAAACAATAATCCTACAAAATATAGCACAGTCTATTACTGCTAATCATCCTGAGTGTTACTTAATGGTATTGCTAATTGATGAGAGGCCAGAGGAAGTAACTGATATGCAGAGATCAGTTAAAGGTGAAGTAGTCGCATCAACCTTTGATGAGCCAGCCTCCAGACACGTTGCGGTAGCAGAAATGGTAATAGAAAAAGCAAAAAGACTTGTAGAGCACAAAAAAGATGTAGTTATATTACTAGATTCAATCACAAGATTAGGTAGAGCGTATAACGCTGTAATACCAAGTTCTGGAAAAGTTTTGACCGGGGGTGTGGATGCAAATGCTTTACAAAGGCCTAAAAGATTTTTTGGAGCTGCTAGAAATGTAGAGGAAGGTGGATCACTCACAATTATCTCAACTGCTTTAATTGATACAGGAAGCAGAATGGACGAAGTAATTTTTGAAGAATTTAAAGGAACCGGAAATTCTGAGTTAATATTAGACAGAAAAGTTGCGGATAAAAGAATTTATCCTGCATTAGATATAACTAGATCAGGAACTAGAAGAGAAGAACTTTTATTTGAAAAAGATGAGTTATCAAAGATGAATGTTTTAAGAAGAATCATAAGTCCCATGGGCACTATGGATGGAATAGAGTTTCTTATTTCTAAGTTAAAGAATACTAAGAATAACTCAGATTTTTTTGACTCGATGAATAAATCAGCAAATTAATTTTACTGTATAGTTTGATTTTCGAAATTTATTTCATGTAAATAAAAGCTAACAATACTATCTAGTGTTTGAATTTTATCTGTAATCGTCAGTGCTTCCAACAGTTTTTGCTTTTCCTCATTAGTAATTGGAGAGATCATAGATAAAGTATTTATTTTTTGAAGCTTATCTAGTTTTTCAAATTCCTTCCAATTTAGTAATAAGCCATTCTTTTTGAAAAAAATTTTTGCCTTTGACATCAAATTATCAGTGGTTTGTGTGCTAGAAATTTGTTCTAAATCTGTATGAAAATTATTATAGTTAACTTTAAACTCTCTATACAACTTATTATTTTTTACTTCTTCAATTATATTAAATCTAATGATGCCTGTTAGATTTATTAGGATTCTTCCATCTCTACTTTTTTGCAAATCACTAATTTTACCCAAACAACCAACTTTATATACTTCATTACTATCTTTTTGGGATTGAACCATTCCCATTAGTTTATCTTTATTATAGGTGTCATTTATCAAGTCCAAGTATCTTTGCTCAAAAATATTTAAAGGTAAGTTTGTTTTAGGAAAATAAATTACTCCATTGAGAGGAAAAATTGGTATTATATCTGGGAAAGATTTCATTTTAAAATATTAAACTAATTTTAATAATTTTTATATAGGACTTTTTTTTCCCATTTAAGAGCGCTTTTAATTATCAAATCAATATCATTGAATTTTGGTTTAAATTTGAGGTATTTTTTTATTTTACTGTTATCTGCGACAGCATATCCAACATCACCTTTTCGTCTTTTAGAAAAATTAAACTGTAATTTTTTCTTACTATTTTTAAGAGCCGATTTTACAATTTCAAGAACACTATACTCTTTTCCATAACCGCAATTAAAAATTTGTGATTTATTATATCTTAATAAATAATTCATAGATAACATATGTAATTTAGATAAATCACTTACGTGTATAAAATCTCTTATAGCCGTGCCATCTTTTGTAGGATAATTGTTTCCATATATATTGAACGTCCCTTTTTTTCTTAAAATAAATTCACATAATTTTTTTATCAAGTGAGTTGCTTTTTTTGTAATTAAACCAGTTTTTAAATTTTGTGGAGAACCAGCTACATTGAAATATCTCAGTATTACAAATTTACATTTTTTCTTACGACTTGCATCTAAAATAAATTTTTCACATTTCATCTTTGATAGAGCATAAGGATTACTAGGTATAAGTTTATTTTTTTCTTTTACTTTTTTCTTTATGTTACCGTACACCGATGCAGTTGAGGAAAATATTACCTTATTAAGACCTAGCTCAAAACAACAGTTTAAAAAAGACTTTGTCTTATCATAATTATTGTAAAAATATTTTTTTGGCATTCTTACAGACTCGTCTACTTTCACGAAAGCTGCAAAGTGCATGACTAGATCAAATTTTTTTGACTTAATAATCCTTTTTAAAATTTGATGATCGTTAATATCTGCCTTGTAAAATTCTGCTTTAGAGGGAATTAAATTTTTATAACCCGTTGATAAATTGTCAATAATCGTAACTTTGTGACCACTTTTAATTAAATCATGAGCTACGGTGCTACCAATATATCCAGCGCCACCAGTAAGAAGTATGTTTTTATTGTATTTTTTTGTCAATTTGCTCAAGGTTTTTTTATAATATAGAAAAAATATCATTATTCTTAAAGAGTAAAGTTAAAAATAAAAATTTCATAATTTATTTTAATCACTTGCTTAATTTTTAGAAAACAACTACTTTTAAACATTAAAGATACGCGGGCATAGCTCAGTGGTAGAGCGTCTCGTTGCCAACGAGAAGGTCGAGGGTTCAAGTCCCTTTGCCCGCTCCAAATTATGACTGATTTAGCTAAAAAAAAGTGTATACCTTGTGAAGGCAACATCCCACCCTTTGATAAACAAGAAATTCACAAATATTTAAAAAAGATTAATGGATGGAATGTAGAGAGCAATAAAGACAGTAGCTACTTTTTGATAAAGAAATATTCCTTTAAAAATTTTAAAGATAGTCAAGATTTTGTGAATAAGGTTAGCGAAATAGCAGAGCAAGAAAACCATCACCCTGACATATTTTTCGGATGGGGTTATTGTAAAGTAAAAATCTTTACTCATGCTATTAAAGGTTTAGCCGAGAGTGATTTTATTTTAGCTGCTAAAATTGATAATTTATGACTAATGATTAAAATGTCGTATTCCAGTAAATAACATTTTTATTTTAGCTTTATTTGCAAAATTTATTACTTCTTGATCTCTAACAGAGCCTCCGGGTTGAACTATAATTTTGACACCCGCTTTTACAAGTATTTTTATTCCATCTATAAAAGGAAAAAATGCATCTGATGCAGCTATAGCATTTTTTATCTTTTCTGGTTGAAAAGTTTTTGCTTTTTCAATTGCAATTTTGCAACTATCAATCCTGCTTGGCTGGCCTGCGCCAATACCGATGGTAGAATAATTATTACTTAAGACTATTGCATTTGATTTTACAAATTTACTTATGTTTAAAGCAAACTTTATTTCAGACA
>MDSW01004536.1_pt1 | contig 10894 bp, 17 predicted proteins | sample 811171 | NCBI WGS metagenome assembly MDSW01 (sample SAMN05326641, study PRJNA326480) | marine metagenome | isolation source: seawater | place: Atlantic Ocean: North West | collected 2012 | reverse complement strand
ATTGTAAATAATATATTTGTATGCTAAATAAATATATTTTTATATATTATATGGCTTCTAATGAATATAATCATATTCAAATGTTAACATTTTTATTTGGAGGTATTGCTTTATCAGCTCTAATAGTAAAAATTGTATATATAAAAATGGATGAATATACAGCACATAAACAAAAACAAAAAGCATTAGGTTCAGGTTGGAAAGTAATTCGTCCAGAATTAACACAAGAAGAAGTGAGTAAATTATTACTTAATATTGAAGAATTTAACGAGACATGGAGTAATTTAAATTCTGATTTTATAGCAGGCGATAAGAATGCAAAGGGAGATTTTACTAAACAATTCAATGAATTATACAAACGATATTTGGAATTAATGTTAAAATCGGAAAGTATAATCAATGATCAAAAAGATGGATTAGCTCCAAAAAACTTAAAAACGAAACAATTGAAAAATTATTTAGAACGTTTACAGGGGAAAAAACAGAGTATAGATATATTAAAAGAAGATATACAAATGCAAGAACAATCGACCCAATCCGGTTCTTTAAATTTCCTTACAATAGCAAATGCGATATTTTTACCAATGGGTGCAATGATAGGATTTTTTGGAATGAATTTTTCAGGAATGGACAAGGATGGTGCTTTTGCGTCATTCTTAGGACCGAAAGCAACCGTAAAACAAGCACATTTAATGATGTGGGGTTCACTTCTTTTTGTAGCAATAGTAGTAGCAATTGTCCTTAAATTTTATTTTATGCAAGGTGCGGTATCAAATTTTCAAACGATGGATGCTAGTTCAGGAGAAATAGCAGCATATGATGAAAACAATGATGATTATTATAATTAAATATATTATTGATTTTTTAATAAAACAATAATATAAATGGGATTGGTAATATCTTTAATGATACATGATTACTTAGAATGTAAGGAAAAATCCGTGGAGCTGACAAAAATAACACATTCAAATTATATAGAATTATCGACTATAAAATTAGATAAAAATGATAAACATATTATATTTAACAATACTATAAATGGGTAATATTTTATCTAAATTTATAGAATGTTGTTGTTGTTGTTGTGCGCCTTGTATAAAAAGTCAATGTAATATATTGGATGATGATGGAGAGTATGAATATCTAGTTAAAGCCAATATAGATGATCGGGTATGTTATGATAGTATATATAATAATTAAAATATAGTGAAAATATATATGCCTCATCATATAAGATGGCCATTTTACGCATCAGCTGGTGCTATAATATATGGTATTTATCAATTATTAGTAAAATATATATTAAATAAAGGAATGTCTGTTCCTGATTTGATAGCTTGGTTAGGAGTTATTTATGGAATAGGTGGAATAATATATTTACTTTATAATGATAAACTTAAGAATTTTACGAAAAGAAAATATGATTTATTGACATTATGTGTAATTGTTTTGTTGATTCATGTATTGGGAGATTATTGTTTCAACAGGGGCCTTAAATTTGCTCCTAATCCTGGCTATGTAACAGCATTTATGAGTTTAACAATTGTATTTGTATATTTATCATCTTTATATTATTTTGAAACGGCAAAATTTGAATGGGGTCCTTTTATGGGTATTGCTTTGATTAGTGTGGGTATTTTATTATTAACATTGACATGTGATTCAATACATATGGAAGCACCCAAATTAAAGAAGCCTAAGATGAAAGGACAAAATGTACTAATGTATGCCCAGGAAAAACATTAAATTTCAGAACCATAATACCAGGCTATTTCATCGTCTTCATATTGCATTTCTTGATGACAATCGGAGCAAACAGTGGCATTATGTTTAGATAATTGTCTACGACACCATCCACATGAATTAAAGGACATGATATACCGCATTAAATCATTATTTTCCAGAACGGACCTAGTATTAATAGGTAAAAAAGTATATATATGACCAACGATATCTTCTGGTAATTTATTGGCGGTAGAACTATTATGAAATAAGTAAAGAATATTACGCGACATTAAATATATTAAGTAAGGAATTCTTAATATATTTTCAAACATTTATGTTTTCCACCGCATTTTTTTATTCCTATATTCGGTTGTAATAATATTATCTCTTCTTCATCTTCTATCATTCTTCTCCATTTATTTCTTATTGATTTCCATGGTCTATTCAATAATATTCCTATCGCTTTCCAAGGCATAGACGCCTTATATGGACTTTTACATCTACGTTTACATTCTCTTAATATATTTTCTTCTTTTTTTGTCCAATTCCTTCTTTTATATTTGCCTGAAGATAATATTTCTCCTGCCCCTCCTACTTCTGTTGGTATTATATCTTCTTCTTCTCTAGCTTTTAATATTTTTTCTCTTTTTTTATTTTTATATCTTTTATTTATCTCTTTAAACCTTTCCGAATGTTGATATATTCGTATTGTTTCTTTTCCCTTTTCCGAATGTTGATATCTTCGCATTGCTTCTTTTCCCTTTTCCGATTGTTGATATCTTCGCATTGCTTCTTTTCCCTTTTCCGATTGTTGATATCTTCGTATTGTTTCTTTTCCTTTTTCTGTTTTTTGATATTTTCGTTGATATATTCGGTTTTTTTCTTTTATCACTATTGTTGTTATCATTTTATTAATTATTTCATATACTTCATATTGTATTTTTAATCAATTTTTAATTTTGATTAAAAACGAAGATATAAGATTATACGTGAAATTCTTAATATATTTTCAAACATTTAAAAAAGAACTGAAAAAAAAGAACTTTATTGAGGTTGTGGGAATAGTTCGTTAGAAAAATTTTTTAATACAATAAATTGGAAAGTAGACACGGACATTATTTTTGGAGTAGATTTATCGATTGCATAATTATATAATGTATCACCTAATTCAGACCATAAATTACCATATTCTGAAATATTCAATCGTAATTCAAGTTGTAAAGCTTCTTTTCTAGATAACTCTAGGGAATTTTTTGAAGGATCTTGAACAATCATATAATAAAATAACAATATTAATTGTTAAATTGATTTTGAGGGAAAGTATATTTTTGAAACATTCGGTTAGTAATAGCCAGGTTATTTTTTAGATAAAGGTTCTCATGTTTTAAAATATAATATTGAGATGAAGAATGAACTGATGCTCTCTGGTTACGTATTTTAATGTAATATGGTAAATTATCTACAATTTCTCTAATATAAGTGCTGAATAATGCGAAATAGGTTCCCGACATAACATATTTTTCATCATATAGTAGATTTTCGACAACATCTATTTTTTTAAATATAACTTTATACACAGGTTGTTCAAATAAATGTTGCATAGTCCAATAGGGTTTTGTTCGGGGCATATTATCCCATTCTTCGAGATTAGATTTAAGGGGAAAATCGGCATCTTGTGTTATTTTTTTCACTGTTTCCATAAAACCCTTAAATAGTTTCTTATTGCCATTTTTCAATAAATAGAAGTAAACTTTTGGTTCTTTATAAATATTTTGACACAAATCACAATAATCAGTAAAAGAGTGAGTGCCGCGATAGCATCCAGTATATTGTTCAATTTTGATTTTTATATTGTTTTCGATGGGTTGTAAAAATCTGGCAATATTTCGTAAAACATTATCAGGGAAATGTATTTCTGATTGTAATAGATTCATGTAGTTGATGATAATAAGACTACAGTTCTTAAATCAATTTAAAAAATATTTGATTATATTTTCATGAAAAGACAATTTGTTTCATGAAAAGACAATTTGTTTCATGAAAAGACAATTTGTTTCATGAAAATTATATATTATTGATGAAGTATTTAAAGAAATCTCATTTATTATTATTATTATAATGTTGAAAATACTACAAAACGAAGGTTACGAATTTGAAGACATGTCATTAGCTAGCGAATTAGCAAAAAAGATATCTGTTAGTTTTTATACCTATAAAAACTATCAACATTTGTTTACTGAATTACTCGCATATTTTTCATATGAAGCAACAAAGATTATATTTAAAATCCACAAATCTAATGGTAAAGAATTTCTATGTATAATGGGAAACGATGGTGGACTTAGCGAAGATAATAAAAAAGTATTGAAATCAAATCAAATAGGCAAATCAACTGGTCAAAACATATCCTATTTTGGAGCTGGAGCCAGAACAGCTGCAAGACAATATACTAAGGATTGTTTTGGAAATGTATTTGGAATTTGTGATTCAAAATGTGAAATATTATATAGCACGGATGGTATTCTTGGATTATCCGTAATGAAATCGGATACCGATATATTTAAAAAAACATATGGTTTGAAAATCAAAGATGGGTATACTTGTTGGGTGTTACCATATGTAAAAGATAAATGGGACCCCAATAACGCCGCTCTTTTCAAACATTTGACGTTCATGTATAATGATAGATTGACAACCGATAATGAAAATATAAGGTTAAAATTCAAATGGGGTCAATGGTATAAGAGTAAAATATCATTATTTAATAGTAAAGACGATTTTGCAGAGGAAAAAGATTTTGAAATATTAAATGAAAAATATCATATTTTCGAATGTATGAATAATTTTAAAGTTAGATTATTACATACGCGGATAAAAAAGAAAAACGAATATTCTCCAAATATGAACGGTAATTGTGGGTTATCATTATTAATTACGAATAATGGAAATCAGGAATATTATAATTTTAAAAGACCTGGAGTTAGTGGTAATGAGAGTGATTATATATATGATAGAGATTGTACTGATTGGAATAACTACACCGGAAAACATTTTAATGAAAAATTTGAATTCTCTTATGAAGTTATGAAACTACCAAATACATTAAAAGATGATAAAAATATTAACCCTAGAAGAAAAATAATAGCGAATAAGTTTTTTAATAATATAAATACACATGTTGAAGGTGTGAGATTTTTAATGAAAGATAAAAATAAAAAAGTATTTGTAGTAAAAGATAGAATGGAAGGGGGAGAATGGAAAGAAAGAGGACTTGGTTTTGGTACGGGTGGAATGTTAAATATTATTTTAACGAAAGAACAATATAATAAATATGCGAAACCTAGTATAAGAAGAACTGATCAATGGAATTGTGACAATAGATTACGTATATTGGCTGACAATTTATATAACTATTTAGCAAGCAAATGTAATAGATATATAAAGAACAAAGCTCTCACAATACGAAAAAAAAAAGAAGAAGAGATGGACAAAAAAAGGAAAGAGAGGGAAGAAAAATGGATAGAAAATTATAAACAAGATAATGAAAGTATAATATTAATTCAAAGTATATGGCGAAGAAAGGTTGTTCCATCATTTAATGAGCTTAATAAAAAATATAAGGAAGAAGTGAGACAAGAAATAGAAAGACTAAGGAGAAGAAAAGAAAGACACCTTTATTTATATAATAATGAATTAAATAATTGGATCAAAGAACAAAAAGAAAAAATGGGATATCTTTATATAAGACATACAAAAAGAATGAGAGATGATGGTGATGAATGGTTTGGAAATTGGATAATAATGATAGGTAAAAGTAAAACAAACAAGTCGATAGACAATAGGCAGGATTCTTACCATCGTGCCGATCATACACCTATAGAAGATTTGGATGAAATATGGAATCCAACTAAACACCCGGTTTATTATTTTGATGATGCTGAAACTGATTGGAAAAAACGAATGCAACGACAAGGATATAAATATAAAGATAAGTTAAGAGATGAAAAAGGTAAAACAACAAAATCAGATGAATTGTTTGTTTGTGACGTAAAAACAATATTTCATTTTAGAGATGAAGCAATAAAATGTCAAAAAGATAAATTTGAATCTGATAAAAAAATAAAAGAAGAAGAATTAATGAGAAAATTTAATTTAAAACAAGAAGATTTTGATAATAGTGATAGTGATAGTGATAGTGATAGTGATAATGATATTGCAGAACAATTTGTTTAAATAATATCTTCGCTATGATTTTTTGAAATTGATTTAAAGATAAGTTTATTTTTTAAATTAATGTCTACAGTAGTACCAGTTACGACTTATGATACTGAATCATATGATTCAAGCTTAAGCGATAAGATAGAAAAAGGATTAGAAAATGGTAAAGAAAAAATAAAAAAGTTAATGGATTGGGATTTGGATGGTAAAATAGAAATTAATGATGCGATTATGCATTGTAAAGAGTGTTTTGGTACATTATCATGGTTTTATGATGTATCAATAGATAATCTGCCTGGCGGTTCAATACTAGGAATGATTTTAACAATTATTTCTTCATTTTTTATATCAACAGGTCTAATAAATTGTTCAGGGATTATAACAAAATATGTTCCAGAAGCTGAAATATCAAATTTCGAATATTTTTATACAATGTCAATGGCATTTTTTATAGTATTACATATGTGTGTATTATTTCATGGTTTAAGTATAACCAGTTTGGAAACGTCTAGAGAATGTGGTGCGAAGGAAATAGGATGTTATTGTTGTTGTAAAAATAAGAAGACGAGAATGGGAAAATGTTGTAGAATATTCCAGAGTTGTAGTCAAAAATCAACACAAATAGTATGGGGTGTTGTCGGAACCGTATTGATGTTTTTATTTTATGGATTTTCTATAGGTATATTTGTGACATCTACGATGACAGTAGGAACATCATATTATACAAAACAATCATGTGATGCCTTTTCGAGGATGATTGATCAGGCGAAAAATCAGTCTGTTTATTATATAGCCGAAGCAAAACAACATGTAAATAGTGCGGATAATGTAGCATTGATGATATTAAGTCAATATAATGGTATAGTAAATATGAAAGAACGGTATTTGGATAGTGGTATGGGACAAGTGGATACAACAAAAGATACGATAACAAATCCGGGTTCTGAAATGTTTAAGGAGAGTATGGGTATGAGTAAAAAAATAGGGAGGGGTTTGACAAATGGAGAATTTAACCCGTTACAAAAAATAGCAGAAGGTAGATCGGTATTATCAACCTTAAATTCATCGATATATGAAACAGAAAAACAAGTAGAATATTATAGTGTTCTACTTGATTATGCAGAAAAAATTTGTTATGATTATGGTAGTTTATATAATGAGTTTTATACAATAGCGATAGGAGCAGGATTGTTATTGGTATCGCATTTTATAATGTTTGGAGCTCATTACAAGTATTTTACAGTGTGGAATTATGAGGCAAAATTAATTAGATTGAATTAATTTTTATTTGATGTTATGATTTTAATCTTAGTAAATATTATATGGATTTTAATATAGTATTGGATGTTTGTTTTAGTTTTTTTATTGCGTTTTATGTGGTAATGTATTATAAAGATCAATTGAAAACATATTTAGATAAAATATTTGGTATTCTAGCTATAATTATTAGTTTTATTATACTATTTTCAAAAAGTAATATTTTGATACACATAGGGCATTTTTTATATATTATTATATATTTATTAGCGGTTACGTTGTTTTCGAAAAATAGATACATATTGATGTTGAATATAATTATGATATCTACAATACTTTTTACAAAAGTATATTATAGAGAATGTATAATAGCAAAAAAAAGTAATAATATAACATTATTACCAGCTATAGAAAAAATGATTATCCCATTGTTTAATTCCCCAGGATTATATGAGATAATGTTGTTAATTTCTTTGTATAATTTTTATCTCAATAAATAATATATGACTAGAAAGCGTAAAAAAAAGGTCTCAAAAAAAAGAGGTGGTGCTAAAAAAGATAAGTATAAATTCGATAGAATAAAACCTAAAGAAAGAACAAAAGAAGAAGTAGAAGCAATTAAAAAAAAATTTAATGATAAGCACGGCTCAGGAGCATATGATGAAATGACTAAAAATCCTATGATTTTTTGGAAAAAAAAAGTAGAAGAAAAAAAAGAAGAAGGGAAAAAAAAAATGAGAGAGAAGTTAGAATATGCCACGTTAGAATCAAGCATTTTAGATGCTATAAAGGAACAAAATACAATATTACAAAATCAACGTTCAAATAGAAATAGAAATATAACACAAAAATTAAAAAATAAAATGAAATCAATATTTGGTAGAAAGAGTAGAAAGAGAAGAAGGAAAAAAACAAGAAAAAAGAGAAGAAAGAAGAAGAAAATTAATCAATGAATAATTTGGAATATTCTTTTATTCGGTCATGATAAATTTTATAAGCGTTTGCATGAGCCGGATTTTTGTTATCTCTACAGTATGTTACGCAAAAAAAATATATTTTATTCCATCGTTGAGAAACAATTTCTGGTGCGCTATGAGAAACAGTATCCTTAATTTTATTAAATGAAATAATAAAATCCGGTTCATTTTTAAATTCATTTTTTAACAAATCAATCGTATTAAGAATATATTGTGTTTTACTTATTTTATTCATATTATAAATAAAATAAGTTGTTTTTATTTAACTTGTTTATCAAAACACTTTTTGTAAACGTGTTCATATATTTTAATATTACGCTCTAGTTTTTTTTCATCATATTCATTTTTTGGATTTGTAACATATAATAGTGTGAGTTGTTTAACGCAACTACAGCTATTAATATTACATTTTTTTAGATGCGTCATTTTTAACCATTGAATTGTTGTTTTAGCAGTTGCCAACATAGTTATATGATATACATATAGATATTTATACTTTTATATCAATTTAAAATTGTGGTTGCGCATCATCGGGTTTTCTTCCAGTAGATCGTTGTCCTTGAACAACCATCCATTTTCCATCAAATTTTCGCAACACAGATGTAAATACAGCAACATCATCATTTTCGGTTCCCTTATAATTAAATCTACCATGTTGTGTATAACATACATAAGCACAGCAACCACAAATGCTTAATCTATTAATAGAAACAAGTTTGCTTGATTCTACTTTCACATCAGCATTAGTCATCATTTCTTCCCATCCCTTTTTATCCAAAGGATTTCCGGATGGACGAATAAATACACAATCATCATGCATATGTTTCATACCCATTTTATAGTCAACGTGACACATATCTTCGACTACTTCTCTTACTTTTTCTTCTTCAGTTTTCATTACCATATCCTTAATTGGACTGATATCAGGAGGACATGCTACAATTTCTCCAATCATTTCGAAAGTACCATCTTCGTGTCGATGTTTGATATATGCTTGTTGATCTTCTTTACTATCCCATTTCTGCCAAATAATCAATTTCATTTCATCTTCTCGTGATTCAAACATTTGCAATGATTGACAGCCTTTGGCAGCTCTTGTCACACTCAATCCGTTTTCTCCGTTAGCAAATTCAATGAATCTGTTTTTAGCGTTTTGGTCTTTTAAAGTAAAGACAGCACATACTCTATATGATCCTTGTTCGGACATTATGTTATTTTATTTAAAAATATCTTTAATATCATTTTTTAATAAATATTAATTATTAAATACATAATTAGTTGTTTTATAAGGTTTACCTACAACAACAGTAGATACTATTTTTTTATTTTCCCAAACGTGTATTTTAGTCTTGTCAGAAGATTTTTTTTTGGATAGCTTTTTAGGTATACAACTAAACATATAATAAAATAACAAGAAGATTTTTTAAATTATTTAGATATAGTATATGGTATCAAAAAAAAAGAATAGTATAACAGAAAAGTATTCAATAATATTAAAAATAATTGGGTTTAGTATGTTAGCGATAGCAGGATATATGGATTTGACAAATAGTAATAATACAATATTGACGGATCCATTTACGTTAGGTGCTGGTATCATGGTTATTGCGTCTATAATGATGTTGGTTAAACCGGGCGTTAATTACGGTCATACAGCTTTATTTTTCTTTATATTTGCAAAAATAATTGCTCAATATACCCATTCCCATCATTATGATTTTTGGGGACAGGTAAAACATGTTTGATTAAAAAATTTTATATATTTTATAATCAACAATATTTTTATTTACACAAACAATACACCTTCACTCTCCAAATCTTTACGCAAATTATTCCAGTTATTTACCACTTCCCAACGCAAATCATTACTAAATTTATACTCCTTAATTTTATTCAAAACAAATTCCAATTTACTAACACTAAATAACTCTTCTATAATCTCATTAATAATACTCTTATCTTTATTTAAAGCTTCAATCAACCATTTTTCTCTTCCCCCCAAAATATCCAATCTTTTTCCAATATCTCCTTCATCAATACTTACAAAATACTGCTGTGAATAACCATTATCACATCCTACAAGAACATTTCTACAATTAAAATCACTACATCTAAAAATTCCCCGGAATACTCCAATTTTAACAAATTCTTTTAGCTGGCGTCTAACACCTGGGAAGGAATGTTTTATCACACCTATTTCCATAGGAACTTTCCAATTACAATGAACTATTTTATCCATTACACAATATACAACTGGCTCGTCATCTTCCTTAATATATTTTAAAACCCAATTATCTTTCCAACTTTTTTTACTTTTATCCATTTTTTCCATTCTAAAATCAGCCAATACTCTTTTCATTCCAATTTTCCTTAAACCAAATAATTCTTTACATTCATCCAACACACAATAATCCCTATTATAATTCATGCTTTTCCGCCCTTCTTTCCAGATTTTTCCCTCATATTCAAAACACATAACTTTATTTCCACAAGTATTTTCGGAGCACAACTTTATTTTACTCGTATCAATTCCACCAATCTTTTCCAAATTTTTTTCCAGGTCATCAAAATCTGGCTTTCCCCTCATCTTCTTAATTCTTTTATATTTTTCGGATCGCAATTTTTCTCTATCCGTTTTTCCCTTTTTTTTCTTTTCAGGAACAACCGCTTTTTTTTCCGAAACTGCTTTTTTTTTGAAGGGTAACCCCTTAACTTTT
>MDSW01188678.1_pt1 | contig 10895 bp, 2 predicted proteins | sample 811171 | NCBI WGS metagenome assembly MDSW01 (sample SAMN05326641, study PRJNA326480) | marine metagenome | isolation source: seawater | place: Atlantic Ocean: North West | collected 2012 | reverse complement strand
GGGCGGGGGCGGAGGAGGAGGAGGAGGCTCTTCCCATTCCCACGCGGGCGGCGACCCCGAGCACCACGTGCAGCTCGTCGCGGCGGAGCGGAGCGCCGTCGCGGGCGAGCTCGGCGCGCACGCGAAGGACCCGGCGGCGCTCGCGCGGAGCCGCCGCGACGTTCCCGACGCGTTCGACGCGCGCGCGTTTTTCGCCTCCCTCCCGGGGGACGCCGCGATCCCCGGCGTCGTCGAGGCGGTTCTGAACGGCGGCGTGCTGAGGGTGGCGCTGCGCACGGACTCGAGCGAGTCGCGGCACGCCGTCGTCACCGCGCACGTCGCGGGCGCGCAGTGCCCCTCCATGGGGAAGAAGCCGGCGCCCGCGGTTGCGTCCGCCTCTCGGGACGAACGAGAAAAAGACGACGCTCTTCCCGCCTCCGCTCCTCCCGCCTCGGACGTCCCCGCCGCACCGGCGCCCGAGCCGTTCGCGCGCGAGGCGAAGCACTTCACGGAGACGCGGCTCTTACACCGCGACGTCGAGCTCTTCTACGCCGGCGAGGATAAGTACAAAAACGCCTTCTTCTCCGTTCGCGTTACGGACGAAGACGCCGGCGATCCCGCGTTCGATCCCGCGGTCGCTTTGGTTCGCGCGGGGTTGGCGCGCGTCGCCGACTGGTCCGTCGCCCTGGTCCCGAGCGCGGCGCGAGCGCTCCGCGCGGCCGAGCGCGAGGCGAAGCAGCAGAGGCTCAGGCTCTGGCGCGCGTACGTCCCCCCGCCGCCGAGTCTCGGCGCCGATCCGAGCGGCGCGGCGGGCGGCGGCGCGTCCGGCGGCGGCGGCGCGTCCTCTCGCGCGTTCGTCGCTCGGTGCGTCGAGGCGGCGAGCGGCGACGCCATCGTCGTGCAGGCCGCCGACGGCGCGGAGCGTAAGGTGCACCTGAGCTCCGTCCGCGCGCCGAGGATGGGGAACGCGCGCCGCGGGGTGGACCCGGAGCCGTGGGCGTTTGAGGCGAAGGAGTTTCTGAGGGCGCGGTGTGTGGGGCGCGACGTGAAGGTGACGCTGGAGTACGCGCGCGACCTCGGCGGCGGCGGCGGAGCCAACGCCAACGCCAACGCCAACGCCAACGGGGGGGGCAACAACAACGCGCAGCGCGCGGAGTTCGGCACGGTTCTGATTCCCGCCGACGAGAGCGACGCCGCGGCGAATAGTACGAGTACGGACGCCCCCGGGGGGGATACTACTCATACTCGCTCCGGCGCGAACGCGGCGGAGATGCTTGTCCTTCGCGGGTTGGCGACGGTGGTTCGCCACCGCGGTGACGAGGAGCGCAGCGCGCATTACGACGACCTCGTCGCCGCGGAGCAGCGCGCGATGAAGGGCAGGAAGGGGGTGCATCGCAAGGACAGGGAGCCTCCCGCTCGGCACGTCAACGACGTCTCGCAGAGCGCGCAGAAGAGCAAGCAGTTCCTTCCGTTCCTGCAGCGCGCGGGGAGGGCGCACGGCGTGGTCGAGTACGTCGTCAACGGGCACAGGATGCGCGTCACCATCCCAAAGGAGGGCGCCACCGTGTCCTTCGCGCTGTCGGGGGCGCGGTGCCCTCAGACGACGTTCCCCGGTCAACACCGGGAGACGAGCGGCGCGAGTCCTCGAACCGACGCCGCCGGAGACGCCGCCGGAAACGCGGGGCAGCAGTCCGCTCTCGAGCGGAGCGTCGCGCTGAGCGCCCTGCGTTTCACGCGGCGGGTCGCGATGCAGCGCGACGTCGAGATCGAGGTGGACGCGGTGGACAAGACGGGGACGTTCCTCGGTCGTTTGTGGGTCCCCGCCGCCGGTTTCGACGCCTCCTCGGGTCCTAAGGGCGCCGCGAATTCGAATCCCAAGGTGGACCTCGCCGCGGAGCTCCTGCGCCGCGGCTTGGCCGGCTTGCACCCGTCCTTCGACCCGGCGCGCCACCCCGGCGGGGAGGCGCATCGCTCGGCGCAGGAGGCGGCTCGGCGCGCGCGCGCGGGGCTCTGGCGCGACTGGACCCCCGAGGCGGAGGCGGCGCGCGCGGCGGCGGCGGCGGCGGCGGCTTCCGGGGCTGATTCCGCCGCGGGACCCGGCGGTCCCGGCGGGTCGAAGGCGGTTCCCGCGACGGTCTCGCTCACGGAGACGGTCACCGGGTCCACGTTCTTCGCGCACGTCGACCACGCGGGCGAGGTGGCCGAGCGGATTCGGCGCGAGCTGGCGTCGCGCCCGCCGCCGCCGCCGGACCCGACGGCGCCGTTTTCGGTTCGCCCCGGCCAACTCGTCGCGGCGAAATTTTCCGAGGACGGCGGATGGTATCGCGCGGCGATCATCTCCGCCGACGCCGACTCCGCCGCGGTTTTTTTCCGCGACTACGGAAACGTCGAGCGCGTCCCCCTGCACCCGCCGGGCGATTCGGTGCGGCCGCTCGACCCGGCGTTGGCGCACGACCCGCCCGCGTGCGCGACGCTGTGCGTCCTCGAGGGCGTCAAGGCGCCGCCGCGGGGGGTGGACGGATCGGAAGACGCGCTCGAATCGGAAGACTCTCTCGAGTGGTCCTCGCGGCGAAGCCTCGCGGACTACGCCGGCGGGAAACCCATCCTCTCGCGCGTCGCGAGGCTGACGAGCCGCCCCGCGCCGGCGCCGTGGGCGCCGGACGCCGCGCCGGAGGCGTCCGTGGTGCTCGGCGGCGTCGAGGGCCTCGAGGAGGCGCTCGGCGGCGGCGGCGGCGGCGACGGCGACGACGAATCGGACGGCGCCGAGGAGACTCCGCGGAGACTCGACGAGGAGGCCTCGGCCTCGGCCTCGGCGGCGGCGGGTGACGCGTTCGCGCGCATTTCCGTGAACGAGCGCATGGTTCTGGACGGCGCCTTGAGGGTGGACCGGCGGTACGGGCGAGGCGGCGGCGGCGACGGGGCGGCGTTCGCGTCGAGGTTCGCGGCGAAGTTGTCGCGCGCGCAGGAGGCGGCGAGGCGCGCGAGGCGGCGCATGTGGGAGTACGGCGACGTGGACTCGGACGAGGAGGAACTCGACGGGGGGAGGCGTAATAAGACGGGGGCGTGGGGGAGGAGGAGGTAGTGGAGAGGGCGACGGAGGAGGAGGTTGGAAGGGCGACGAGAGCGGAAGGGCGTCGAAAGGAAAGGAAAGGAAAGGTGTCTTCTCGGCGCGACTTTTTTTTGAAACATAAACATTTTTTTTTTTACACGGCGGTTCGCCGCCGCGCGACGGGAGTCTCTCGACGCTCTCGGCTTCGCGGGACTCCGATAGGGGTTCGCGTTCGCCTCGGATCGCGCGAGTTTCACGCGGCGGAGGCGGCGAACGCGACGCTCCAGTCGCTCGGGCCGAGCTTCCGCCTCGCCCTGTGCGACCCGAAATCGAGCCCTCGCGGCCACCCCTTGCGCGGCGCGTCGCCGGCGCGACGGGTGTTCCGCGCCTTTTTGTGCGTCGAGAAGCGCGCGTCGCCAGTCTCATTATTCGCTTCCGCCAGGAGCAACTCGTGCGCGTGGCGCTCGAGGCGCTTGACGCGCCTGGGAGGCGCGCGGAAGACGGCGAACGCGGAGCCGGACTCGGCGGCCTGCGAGGTGTGGGCGAGGATCGCGGGGGGCGGGGTCGGGGGGGCGATGAGACGCAGGAGGAGGGGACGGGGGGGGGTGTCGGGGGGGTCGCGGTGGGCGCGCGCAAAGTGGCGCGACGGTCCACGTCAGCCGATCCCGCGAAAAAGAGGGCGACGCCGAGGGGAGGGGCGTCGGGGGCGACGGGAGGTACGGCGCGCGGAGGACGAACGAGCGAGGAGAGACGCTTTGTTCGCACCTCCTTGGACGCTCTGCTCAGGAACGCGGCCGCCTTTCGAAGCATCTGCGCCGCCCTGCTCCGCATGGTGCCAGAGGGGGACGATGTGGGTCGACGAAGCGGTTGGCGCGAAAAGGATGTGCGGAAGCGCGGGAGGAGGGAAGGACTCCCAGCGACCCGGGAGGGAAGGAACGGGCGACCCGCGCCTCGTCGCCCCACGCCGCGAGCGCGGAGCGTTCGCCGCGGGTCGAGGCGGTCGGTCGCGCCCCGCGCGCGGTTCCAGTCGTCGCGCTCGACACCTCCGAGGGCGCGCGTCGTTGCTTTTGACGACGGTCCTTCTCGTCCAGCTGTTGTTCCGAGAGGATTTGGCCAATTTTTCTCCAGCTCCCCCTCCTCGCGCCTGTTGCATCGGAGGTTTTTTAACCCGTCGATTCTCGGTTCGCTCGCCCCCCGCTCGCCCCCCGCCCGAGCCAATCAGCGCCGCGCGTGATCCACTTCCAGAGGCGACGGTCGGGGGGCGGGCGATCGGCGCGGGGGAGGAGATAAAGCCGCCCGGTCCCCGGCGCCGCGCGCCACCGCGCCCCGAACGGCTCGCGCGCCAACGGCCGCGCGCACGGCCCTCGACCGCCCTCGCTCGACGCTCGATCGACGCGCCGCTCGCATCGTCCGCCCGACGACCGCCCGGTCTCTCCCGCGCGCCGCTCGAAGACGCGCGTCCGGCGGTGAGAGCGAGCCCGACGCGCCTGACCCGCAGTCGCCGCGCGCGTGACGCAGCGCCGAGAGTCTCCGATGTCGTCCGCCGCCCTGCCCCTGCACCCCGCCGCGGGCCTCCGCGCTCGCGCGCGCGCCCCGCGCCGCGGCCCCCACCGCCGCGCGCCCTCGCGCCGCGGCGCCGCGGTCACCGTCCGCGCGGACGCGTCGACGCCCTGGCGCGGCCCGAGCAAGGCGGAGGAAGCGGCGATCGGCGCGTCCGCCTCCGGGTCCGGGTCCGGATCCTCCTCCTCCTCCTCCTCCTCCGCCGCGTCCTCCGCGTCGGCCGCTCCCTCCTTCGTGAACGCTCGCGGGGAGAAGCGCGTCGTGATCACGGGCATGGGGTGCGTCACCGCGCACGGCAACGACGTGGACGAGTTCTACGCGAAGCTCCTCGCGGGCGAGTCCGCGGTGACGGCCATCTCCGAGTGGTCGCCGCACGAGGACATGGCGACGACGGTGGCGGCGGAGATCAAGGGCTTCGACCCGGAGGAGTTCATGACGAAGAAGATGGCGCGCCGGGTCGACCCCTTCATCGCGTACCAGATCGTCGCCGCGAAGAAAGCGCTGCAGTCCGCGAAGCTTCCCTTCTCCAAGGGCGCGGAGATGGACGCGACCCTGGACGTCGCGCGCTCGGGGTGTTTGATCGGCAGCGCGATGGGCGGGATGCACTCCTTCTCGACGGCGACGGAGAATCTCGTCACGCAGGGCCACCGCAAGATGAACCCCTTCTGCATCCCCTTCGCCATCACCAACATGGGAAGCGCCCTGACCGCGATGGACCTGGGCTTCATGGGGCCCAACTACAGCATCTCCTCCGCGTGCGCGTCGGGAAACTTCTGCATCCTCAACTCCGTCGACCACATCCGCAACGGCGAGGCGGACGTGATGCTCGCCGGCGCCTCCGACGCCGCGATCCTCCCCTCGGGCATGGGCGGATTCTGCGCCGTCAAGGCCATGTCCAAGCGCAACGACGAACCCGCGAGAGCGTCGCGGCCGTGGGATAAGTCCCGCGACGGGTTCGTCATGGGCGAGGGCGCGGGCGTGTTGGTGCTCGAGTCCCTCGAGCACGCGCACGCGCGCGGCGCGCCGATTTTGGCGGAGGTGCTCGGCGGGTCGTACAGCTGCGACGCGCACCACATGACGGAGCCGCTTCCCGACGGCCGAGGCGTCGCGTTGGCCATCGACCGCGCGTTGGCGCACGCGGGCATCGAGGCCTCGGCGGTGGATTACGTGAACGCGCACGCGACGAGCACGCCCGCGGGGGACATGGCCGAGCTTCGGGTGTTGCAGGCGAAGTTTGGTAAAAACCCGGGGATGAAGATCAACAGCACCAAGTGCATGACGGGGCACCTGCTCGGCGCGGCGTCGGCGGTGGAGGCGGTGGCGTGCGTCAAGGCGATCGAGACGGGGGAGGTGCACCCGAACATCAACCTCGAGGACCCCGAGGAGGACTGCGACATGGGGCTCCTGGTCGGGCCGAAGAGCGAGAAGATGGCCAAGCTCGACGTCGCGCTCAGCAACAGCTTCGGGTTCGGGGGGCACAACTCCGCGGTGTTGTTCGGAAAGTACAAGCCGTGAAGCGAAGGAGGAGGGAGGGAGGGAGGAGAGCGTTTTCGAATCCGCGCGAGGGGTGGAGACGACGGCGGACGAGGGGGGCGAGAGGGAGACGACAGAGGGAGACGACAGAGGGAGACGACGTCGGTGTGAACGACTCTGGGCGGGTGTCAACGCGACGCGCTCGTCGGGTTCGTTGTTTCTCTACTGGTAAAAAAACACACGCCGCGTCTCTGATGATGAGTGTCGCGCAAAAAAAACGCTCCCGCGTCACGACGAATCAGAAGAGCTCGAACCCTAGGGCGGCGGATGCGATGAACGCGACGCCTATGGCGACGGCTGCGGCCGAGAAGACGGTGCTCACGACGCTCACCGCGTCCGGGTTCCTCTTCTGCAGCTCCGCGGTCCCCGCGCCGAGGCACGCGGTGTACGTGCCCATGGCGACGACGGTGCCGACGAAGAAGGTGGCCAAAAACGCCACCGCCTGCGACGCGGGGAGCGCGAACGCGGGGAGGAGCAGGAGCAGCGAGTCCGGCTGGAGGCCGTGGATGGTGCCCGTGATGTACGTCCAGCTCAGGAACGACCCCTCCTTCTCGCACCGTCTCCGCGCCGCCGCCGAGGAGGCCGCCTCCGCGTGCGCGCCGCCGCCGTTGACGGGCTCCTCCGCCTCCTCGCTCTCCCACGGCCCGTCCACGTCCTTTCGCGGCGAGCCCATGCCGTGGTGCCCGTCGAGGTCGCGCGCCGAGTGCCCGGGGGCGTCGGGTACCATGTCTTCGTCGGGGGTCTCCCCGAGGGCGTGCGAGTGCGCGAAGCGCACCTTGGCGGTGACGTCGCCCTCGTCGTGGGAGTGGGAGTGCGAGTGCGCGTGTTGGTCGGAGACGCCGTCGCCGAAGATGGGGAGGTTTTTCCCGCCCAGGCCAAAGGGTAAGCCGTGCGAGTGCGAGTGCGAGTGCGCGTGCCCGCGCCCCGCGCGCATCGCGCGCGCCTCCCACCACCCCATCAGGCCGATGATCACCAGCGTCCCGCCGACGATGCCCTGCCCCCACTGCCCGATCAGCTCCATGTTGAACGGGAGCTTGTCCTTCAGAGCGACGAAGATGAGCCCGAAGAGCATCTGCCCCGTGTTGTGGCCGCAGCCCCACAGCGCCCCCGCGAGCGCGTTCTGCGCGCGACTCGGGCCGACGGTGAGCGGCGCGAGCGCCGCCAGGTGGTCGGGGCCGGTGAGCGTGTGCAGACACCCCGCGAGAAGACCCGCCCACGCGGACTTCAGCGCCAGCGAGATGCTCGCGAACTGCGGGGTCAGGACGAACGACTGAACGTTCGCCAACGCCGCGGTTTTCAGGGGCGAGTACAACCACGCGCCGCCCAGACAGCACGCCGCGAAGACGGCGAACGCCGCCGCCTTGGTGCTCGCGCGGAGCGGCTGCCCGCCGAACGCGCCCAGAAGCCTGACGGAGTTGATCGCGACCAAAAGCGTCGAACCCTCGTGGAGCAACACCGCGAGCCACAGCGGGAACGCGCCGAAGAGCGCCGGGAGGGCCGAGCCCAAGATGCTCACCACCGCGAGCGTGATGTTCTGCGCCAACACGGCTTTGGTGCGCCTCGCCAGCGCGAAGAGCTCGGGGAGCTGGGAGATGCCGTCGGCGTCGGCGTGAAGCAACAGCACGTCCGCCGCCGCCGCCGCCGCCTCGGAGGGCGTGCTCGCGACCGCGATCCCGACGTCCGCCGCCGCGAGCGCGGGCGCGTCGTTGATCCCGTCGCCCACCATGGCCACGCGCGGGTACGCACTTTGGGCGCCGCCTTCTCTTCGACTCCGCTCGACGATCCTGAGCTTATCCCCCGGCGCCAGGCCCGCGTTCACCGCCTCGGGGGGCAAGCCGACCGCCTCCGCGATCGCGTTCGCGCTCGTGGGGTTATCTCCCGTGAGCATGAGGACGTCCATCCCGACGCCGCCGCGCCAGGACCCCGACCGGAGCGTCGCCACCGCCTCCGCCGCCGTCTCGTGGAGCGTGTCCTGGAAACGAAACACCCGACACAAATTCTCGGAGGACCACGTCGACGCGTCGTGCGCCGAAGACGAAGCCGAAGAAGACGAAGCCGAAGAAGACGACGCCGAAGAAGCCTCCGGGTCGCACAGAACGTCGGCGTCGGAGGACACCGTTTCGCCGTTTTTCGAGCGCGACGCGACGCCGTTTTTCTTCTTGTTCTTCCCCGAAGAAGAGGAAGAAGAAGAAGAAGAAGAGGAAGAAGAATTAGACCACCCCCCGTCGCGCGGGTCCTCGACGACGAGGACGGCGGTGACGTCTCCCTCGCCGCCGCTCTCCGCGCACCTCGCGAGCAGCGCGTCGCGCCTTCGCTTGCTCCCCGCGATCTCGCACGCCCACTCGGCGGCGCCGAACCGCGCGAGCCTCGCCGGGCCGCACTCCGCGCCCACGACGGCGGGGCGCACGAGGCCCTCCACGCCCTTGCCGTGCGCGACGCGAAAGTCGGCGACGGCGACGGCGGGCGCCGACGGGTTCGCCGACGCCGCGTCGAGCACCGCGCGAGCGATGGGGTGCGTCGCGCCGCGCTCGAGCGTCGCCGCGATGGCCACCGCCGTCGCGTTGGCGGACGCCGAGGGGGACGTCGAAGACGCGAGGGAATGTATTTCGGGTTTGGACGACGCCGCGGCGGAGGAGGAGGCGTCGGCGTCGGCCCCCGCTTCGGCGGCGTCTCCGTCGTCCGTCGTCTCCGCCTTGACCTCCTTGTCGTAATTCTTCTTCGCGTAGCTCGCCATCGCCGCCTCGAGGGGATCGAGCGACGCGTCGTCCGCGCCCCCCTCCTCCGTCTCCTCCGCGCCGATGCCGAGCGCGAGCACCTTCTTCGCGTTGCGCTTCTTCCGCCTCGCGAGTTTCGCCGCGCCGTTCTTCTTCTTCGCGGCGGAAACGGCGGCGCCGTTCTTCTCTCTCCGCGCGTCTCCGAACAGCGGCGCCTCGACGCTTGCGCATCGCATCCGTCCCGACGTGATGGTCCCCGTCTTGTCGAGCGCGACGACGCCGCACTCCGCCAGCGCGTCGAACGTCACCCCCCCCCTGACCAGCACCCCCCGCCGCGCGCACGCGCCCACCGCCGCGACGTACACCAGCGGCGACATCAGCAGCGCGCACGGCGCCGCGGCGGAGAGAAACGCGAACGCGCGGTACATCGCCCCGCCGCGGCCCGTCAGGGGCCAACCAAGCGCGAGAGGCCCTACGACCATCACGAGCGCCGTAAACGCCAAAATCGCGCGGCTATACTTATCCCCGAACGCGTCGAGGAGCCGCGAGACCGCCGGGCGGCGGTTCTGCGCCGCCTCAGTCAGGCGCGCGATGCGCGCCGGGGTGGAGTCCTCCGCGCTGCGCGTCGAGCGAACGACCAACGCGCCGTCCGAGTTCACCGCGCCGGCGGGAATCTCGTCGCCGACGCGCTTGACAACGGGCAAAGCCTCGCCGGTGATGTGCTGAATCGAAACCATCGCGCTGCCGTGAACCACGACGCCGTCCAGAGGAACCTGTTTCGTTTCGTCGATGAGAACCCAAGAGCGTGGGTTCGAGAACGAGGAGGATCATCGGGTCAGAGAACCTTTCGAAGCGCCGCCGAAACGCGCGCGAACCGAACCGTCGGGGGGTGAGGGTAAAAAAAAACTTTTTTTTCGCCGGGTCCCCGGGTTCCCGCCGACGCCTCCGATGGGTAAACGGCTAAGTTAAGAGTGTCGCGTCACCGGGGGGGTAATCAGTCCGCCCTAGGAAGGTTCTGCGAAAGTATCGTCATCGGCATCGGCGCGCGACCCGGAGTCTGGGAGTCCGGGCGGGTCCCGGGGGCCCGCCCGCCCGAAAAAAACGAGAAAAAAACGCTCGGTTTGTCTCTTCGCTTCGTACCTGCGTGCCGCTCTTGACGAAGACGTTCGTCCCCACCTCCACGTCCCTCGCCGCGACCCTTCGCTCGGTGCTCGCGTCCGGCTCGCCCCCCTCCGGGAACTCGTCGACGACGATCGCCTCGCTCGGCACCGTCGCCCACAGCGACCTGAGGTCTCCCCTCGCGTGCCCCGTCAGCCTCTGCTCCACGAAGTACGCCGTGGCGAAGAGGTTCAGGAGCAGCGCCCCCTCGATGGCGCACCCGATCGCGCACGTGCCCATCGCCGCGACGATGGTCAGCACGTGGATGTTCACGTTCCCGACCGCGAGCTCGTACGACACGTCCACGAACTCGGATGTCCCGACCAGCGCGTACGTCGCGACGGTCGCGACGGTCTCGAGGGTCGCCGCGGAGGCGGCGTCCGCGCCGGCGCCCGCGTGTCGCACCGCGTGCGCGACGCCGGCGACGACGAGCAACAGCCACCCGACGGCGCACGCGGGGGCGTTGCCGCGGAGACGGTCCGCGAGCCACCCGAGACGCGTGAGTCGGTAAAAGGCCGTCAGAGTTCGTTCGGCCAAGTTACCCGCGTACGGCGCCGAAGGACCGCCCGACGCTGCGAGCGCCGCGCCGCCCGACGCGTTCCCGGCGAAGGGACGCTCCTCGCCGCTGCCCAATCCCGCGTCGGAGAGAAAAGCCTCCTCGTCGAACGAGCCGTCGACGGACAGAGCGCCCGAAGCGTCGCATCGGTCGTCCTCCCCGTGCGCGTGCGAGTGCGAGTGCGAGTGCGAGGATCGCGAGGCGTTCGAACCGGTCTCGGAGTCGTCGGTGAAACTGGGGCGACCGCCGGCGCGAGAAGAGGACGACGCGCCGGGACCTGCGAGAAGATGTTTGCGTTCGTGTGACGGGTCGAGCGATCGCGGCGGAGGGGCGGAGGGGAGGAGGG
>MDSW01126613.1_pt1 | contig 10896 bp, 11 predicted proteins | sample 811171 | NCBI WGS metagenome assembly MDSW01 (sample SAMN05326641, study PRJNA326480) | marine metagenome | isolation source: seawater | place: Atlantic Ocean: North West | collected 2012 | reverse complement strand
GTTCGACAACCTGCTTCACCAGGCTCGGTTAGAAGCCGGTGTTAACAACGTGCACTATGTCAACGTGTCGCCCTTTGAGGTGGTGACCGTCCATTTCTTCGTGTCTTCGTTCCAGATGGCGGATTCCGCGGCCTCGTTCAGGCGGAGGTTGGGGCGCAGCTGGTAGCGGTCGGTGATCTCCTCGGCATAGGCCTGGATTTCCGGCTGCTGGGGGTAGACGCGCGTCCAGTTGACGGACTGGGCGAAGGAGAGCTGGTAGACCGCCACCGGCACATCGCAGGCACAGCCCGGATAGGTGTTCATGGCCCAGGTGCCGCCCACCCTGTCCATCGCTTCGAGGAGGGTGAAGCCATAGCCCGCCTCCTGCAGCTTGATGGCGGCGGTCAGGCCGCCAAGGCCTGCGCCGATCACGACGACGTGCTTGTCCGGCATCGCATGTTTCCTCCGATCATGTTTTTCGGAGGAGAGTGGCACGTTACGCCATATCGGCAAGGGGTGCCGTCACGATACGCTGATACGCTAGCCGCCGAATTTGTAGCTGAGGCGGACGCCGATATTGTCGAGGCCCTGATTGCGGCCATTGCCGAGGATCTGGCCGTGGCTGAGATGCTCATACATCAGCTCGGCGCCCCATGTGTCGTTGAAATCATAGTGCAGGCCGAATGTGGTGCGGAACAGGTCGCGGGAGCCGAGCAGGACGTGCTCTTCGGTGAAGGCATCGCCGCGCGGGTCGCCCTGCGGGAAGGGGCTGGCCAGTTCGCCGTCATGAATGACATAGCCGACGCTCGGCTCGAAGGCCCATTTTTCGGCGAACCGGAACGACCAGTGCAGGCCCGCGCCGCCGAAACTGGTATCGCCCTGCGTGTTCACACTGCCCATGACGTACGGCCGCGGGCTGAGGAGGAGGTCGAGGACGTCCGGTGAGTGGAACAGGAGCTCGCCGCTGATATTGAGCCCGTCTTCCTTGTTGGCATTGTCGCAATCGAGCACGCAGACATTTTCCTGCATCACACCGAAACGGGCTTCGGACAGGATGTCGGCCGCGGCGGTGCCGGTCATGGCGGTGGCGGTGGCGAGGAGCATGGCGGTGCGAATCATGGATTACCCTCTTGTAAGGTTCCCGCTCAGGAAGAGGGGAAACGCGTCCGCGTCAAGCAGGCTGGGGTTGAATGGGCCCGGTTGGAAGCGAAGGGTGGCAGGGACGCCACAGCGCGCCGCCACCCTTCAGGGATTGCCTAGAAGGTCAGCACTTTCGCGTAGCGGACCTGGGGAAGGGCATCGAGGCGTTCGATGAGGTCCGGCTGCGGCACGGCATCGATGCCGATCAGGGCGATCGCTTCCTCGCCGGCAGCGGTGCGGCCGAGATGGAAGGTCGCGATATTGATGCTTGCCTCGCCCAGCATCTGCCCCAGCGCGCCGATGAAGCCCGGCTTGTCGAGATTGTTGATGTAGAGCGTGACCGGCGAGAAATCGCCTTCGAGCGCCATGCCCTTCACTTCGACGATGCGCGGCTGGCCGGCGATGATCGTGCCGGCAAGCGTGCGCCAGCCGCCTTCGGGGGCGTTCTTGGTGGCCTTGGTCTTCACCTTGACGCGGATCAGGCTGTCATAGACGGGGCTGTCCTCGGTCTTGGTCTCGGTCAGCTTGACCCCGCTGTCGGCGAGGATGGCCGGGGCGGAGACCATGTTCACGTCCCCGCGCGAGGCGCGAAGCAGGCCCGCGAGCAGCGCGGCTGTCAGCGGCTTGCGGTTCAGGTCCGCAACCTCGCCTTCATACTCGATGACGACTTCTTCATAGCCGAAATCGGAAATCTGGCCGGCGAAGCTGCCGAGCTTTTCTGCCAGCGTGGCGAAAGGCTTGATGCGGGGCGCTTCCTCTGCGGTGATGGAGGGCATGTTGAGCGCATTGGTGACCGCACCCGAGAGGAGATAGTCCGACATCTGCTCGGCCACCTGCAAGGCAACGTTCTCCTGTGCCTCGGTCGTGGCCGCGCCGAGGTGCGGCGTTGCGATGAAGTTCTTCGTGCCGAACAGGACGTTTTCTTTCGCAGGCTCGACCGCGAAGACGTCAAAGGCAGCAGCCTTGATGTGTCCGCTTTCGAGCAGGTCTTTCACGGCGTCCTCATCGACCAGGCCGCCACGGGCGCAGTTGACGAGGATCAGGCCGGGCTTCGTCTTTTCCAGCGCTTCGCGGGAGAGGACATTCTTCGTCTGATCCGTCAGCGGAACGTGCAGGGTAATGACGTCGGCGCGCTTCAGCAATTCGTCCAGTTCCACCTTCTCGACACCGAGTTCCACGGCGCGCTCATCGGTGAGGAAGGGGTCATAGGCGGCGACCTTCATCTTCAGGCCGATGGCCCGCTCGGCGACGCGGCTGCCGATATTGCCGCAACCGATCAGGCCGAGCGTCTTGTAGGAAACCTCCGTGCCCATATAGCCGGATTTCGGCCATTTGCCGTCCTGCGTCTCGGCATTGGCGGCGGGGATCTGGCGGGCCGCGGCGAACATCATGGCGATGGCGTGCTCGGCCGTCGTGATGGCGTTGCCGAAGGGCGTGTTCATCACGACGACGCCTTTGGCGGTGGCGGCCTTGATGTCGATATTGTCGACACCGATACCGGCCCGGCCGATGACCTTGAGATTGTCGGCGGCGGCGATGACATCGGCGTCCGGCTTGCAGGCCGAACGCACGGCGAGGCCGTCATATTGCGGAATGATCTCGATCAGCTCTTCCTTGGAAAGGCCGACCTTGATGTCGGTTTCGATGCCGCGCTGCTTGAAAATATCAACGGCGGCGGGGCTGAGTTTGTCAGCGATAAGGACTTTGGGCATGACTTTGTTTCCTTTGCTCGCGGCTGGTGCGGGCTCCCGCCCGCGCCGCTGCGCCTTCGCGTTGCTCGTGAAAGCGCCTTGTTGGATTTGCAGAACTAGATTGCAGCAGCTTCTTCGGCGAAGGCCCAGTCGAGCCAGGGCGTCAGCTTCGCCACGTCGGACGGTTCCACCGTGCCGCCGCACCAGATGCGGAGGCCGGGAGGCGCCTTGGCGTAACCGGCTGCATCGACACAGGCGTCTTCCTTTTCGAGGCGTTTCATCATCGCCTTCACAAAGGCCCGCTGGCCGGCCTCATCGAGGCCCGCAACGCGCGGATCGACGATCTTGAACGTGACGCCGGTATTGGAGCGGACGTCCGCTTCCGGACAGAGGAAGTCGACCCAATCGGTCTTCGCCACCCAGTCGGTGAGAATGCCGAGGCTTTCGTCGGAACGGGCCTTCAGGGCCGTCCAGCCGCCAAGGCTTTCGCACCAGTCGAGCGCCTTCAGATAGTCTTCCACGCACAGCATGGAGGGCGTGTTGATCGTGGCGCCTTCGAACAGGTCTTCGTTCAGCTTGCCGCCCTTGGTCATGCGGAAGAGTTTCGGCAGCGGGCGGTCCGGCGTGTAGGATTCGAGGCGTTTCACGGCGTTGGGGCTGAGGATCAGCATGCCGTGCGCGGCTTCGCCGCCCAGCACTTTCTGCCAGGAATAGGTGATCACATCGAGCTTTTCCCACGCGATCTCCTGGGCGAAGGCGGCGGAGGTGGCGTCGCAGATCACGACGCGGTCGGGGTTCGGCTTGATCCAGTCGGCGTTCGGCACGCGGACACCGGACGTAGTGCCGTTCCAGGTGAAGATGATGTCGGCATCGTCGCGCGCCTTTTCGAAGGGCGGCAGCGCGCCATAGTCGCCGACATAGGTGTTGCAGTCAGCCAGCTTCAGCTGCTTGGTCGCGTCGGTGACCCAGTCCTGGCCGAAGCTTTCCCAGGCAAACACGTCAACCGGCTTCGCGCCCAGCATGGACCACATGCACATCTCCACGGCGCCGGTGTCGGACGCGGGCACGATGGCGACGCGATAGCCTTCCGGCAGGCCGAGAATGGTCTTGGTCCGCTCAATCGCTTCCTTCAGCTTTGCCTTGGCAAAAGCGGAACGGTGGGAGCGGCCGAGGGCGGCGGTCTCAAGTTCGTTGAGGGAAAAACCGGGGCGCTTGGCAGTCGGCCCGGAAGAAAAATGCGGGCATGCAGGGCGCACGTCCGGCTTGGGGACGGTATTCGTCATCTGTTTTACTCCTATCCTCACAGATAGGCTGGCATCCGTTGGGGGAAGCTGGCCCGCCGCGTCTGTCTCATATTTCGTGGGTCCGCGCAAATGACATTATTGCGTCCGATGCGCGCGGATGGTTCACTTGGGCCATGACGCTCTCCATCCAGCCCCTGACAGGCACGCTCGGTGCCGAAATCCATGGCGCGGACCTGAAATCCGGTCTCTCGAATTCGGACTTTGACGCCATCCACAAGGCCTTTCTCGATCACAAGGTGATCGTGCTGCGCGGGCAGGAGGGGATGACGCCGGACCAGCACAAGGCGTTTGCCCGGCGGTTCGGGACGCTGAACATTCACCCTTACGTCAAGGGCATGGAGGGCCATCCGGAACTGCTGGAGATCATCAAGGAGCCGGAAGAGAAGACCAATTTCGGTGGCGGCTGGCATTCCGACATGAGCTTCCTAGAGGAGCCGGCGCTGGGTTCCATCCTGCATGCGCTGGAAGTGCCGCCCTATGGTGGGGACACGCTGTTCGCAGACCAGCAGGCGGCCTATGACCGGTTGTCGGAGGGTCTCAAGAAGACGCTGGAAGGCATGACCGCCATCCACACGGCCAGCAAGGAATATGGCGCCGATGGCTATTCCGCCGCCGTCCGCCAGTCCATGGACGCGACCGCCGCGCCGGATGCGCCGGAATATGAGCACCCTGTCATCCGCACGCATCCGGAGACAGGCCGGAAGGGCCTGTTCATCAACCCGGCTTTCACGCTGCGCTTTGCAGGCTGGAGCCGGAAGGAGAGCCGCCCGCTGCTGAATTACCTGTTCGACGTGTCAAAGGAGGAGCGCAACACCTGCCGCGTCCGCTGGCAGGCGGGCGACGTGACGATGTGGGACAATCGCTGCGTCTGGCACTATGCGCTGAACGACTATCACGGTCACCGCCGCCACATGCGCCGCGCCACAATCAATGGCGACAAGCCGTATTAGGTCCGCGCCAGGTCCGCGTCAGACAAGCGGATGAATCAGGCCCCAGGCGATCAGGGCCTGTCCGAAGAAGTAAAGCCCCCAGACCAGCAGGGATGAGACGAGCTGCGGCGGGGCGCCTTCGGGCCGTGTGAAGAGCTGCCGGGCAAGGATCATGTCGGAGGCGGTGAACATCATCGCGCCCACGGTCACCAGAAGGAATTGCGGATGGAGGCGGAGCGCCAGCACACCCATCAGCAGGATGATGCCGGTATAGGCGAACACGGGTATCCGCATCTCGCCGAGAGAAGGGGAGAGCCAGCGCACATAGGCGATGCCGCCAATGGCGAGCGCGGCCTGTGCGACAGGGATCAGCCAGCTCTTCTCCGCAAGGGGCAGGCCCCAGAACAGGACGATATAGGCGACATGCGCAAGGAAGAAGGCCGCCATGCCGGGCTTCAGCCAGGTCTCGCCTTCGAGCGCCAGGAACGCATCGCCCAGTGAGGACAGGGCAAGGGCGGCCACGAGTAGCCAGGGGCCGCCCGCCAGATAGGCAAAGCCCGCCAGCAGCGCGGTCGAGCCGGTCTTCACGACGACTTTGGGGATGCCCCCGCCGTCCCGCCAGCACCAGATGGCCCAGAAAAGCACGCCGAGCGCGACGGCGCCCGCAAGCGCAAGCATGGCAGGGGTCATGTCGGGATCAGTCCTCTTTCACAGGTTCCGGCAGGCGCAGCAATTTGCGCGCGGCCGCCCGGTGGCGGTCCTTTACATACATGCCGACAACGCCAAGCGCGGTCGCAAGCACGGTTGCATCATCGGTAAAGCCAAGTCCCGCGATGAAATCCGGCACCACGTCGACCGGCATCACGAAATAGGCGGCGGCGGCGAACAGGACGCCCTTTGCCTTCAGCGGTGTCAGCGGGTCGCGCGCCGCATACCAGGCGGCGGCAATGTCGTCCGCGAAAGGGATCTTTCCGGCAACGCGCAGCAGTTTCGGCGCAAGGCCGCGCGCGATCCGTTCATTCCGCTCGATGGACTTCGGGAGGAAGCGGCCATCGGCGTCCTGCACCGTGTTGATGACTTCCGTTACGTCAGACATTGCGTCCTCCTGTCATCACTATAGATCAGCTCTCACGGAACTGAAAACAAGGGAGGGCAGCGGCCCATGGAACTGAACTCGAATATCTCCGCCGTCATTACAGGTGGCGCCTCCGGCCTCGGCGCGGCGACCGCGACGAAACTGGCAAAGGAATACGGCGTGAAGGTCGCCCTGTTCGACCTGAACGAAGAAAAGGGCGAAGCCCTTGCGAAGGAACTCGGCGGTGTTTTCTGCAAGGTGAACGTCACCAGCGAAGAGAGCGTGGATGCGGGCTTTGCCAAGGCGCGCGCCGCCATCGGGCAGGAGCGGATCCTCGTCAACTGCGCCGGCACCGGCAATGCCATCAAGACCGCCAGCCGCGACAAGGCGACCGGCGACATCAAGCACTTCCCGCTCGACAAGTTCGACCTGATTATCCAGATCAACCTCGTCGGCACCTTCCGCTGCATCGCGAAATCGGCGGCCGGCATGATGACGCTGGACCCGATCAATGGCGAGCGCGGCGCAATCGTGAACACGGCCTCGGTTGCCGCTGAAGACGGCCAGATGGGCCAGGCGGCGTACTCTGCCTCCAAGGGCGGCGTTGTCGGCATGACCCTGCCGATTGCACGGGACCTGTCCCGCGAGCTGATCCGTGTGAACACGATCCTGCCGGGCATTTTCGACACGCCGCTGATGCAGGGCGCGCCGGACAATGTGAAACAGGCGCTGGCCGCCTCCGTGCCGAACCCGGCCCGCCTGGGCGACCCGGCGGAATATGCGTCGCTGGCCACCGAAATGATCCGCAACGGATATTTCAACGGCGAAGACGTCCGCCTCGACGGCGCGATCCGCATGGCGCCGCGCTAATCGATTGCTCGGTGCTGTTCGCGGGCTGACGCCCGCAGCACCTGCGCCTGCGCTTTGCTTGTGGAGCGGAGCCGTCACGAGCAAGGCGAAGGCGCAGCGGCCCCGCGCATTGCGTGGGAACCGCCGCGAGCAATGAAAAAAGCCCGCTCCGTTCTGGAGCGGGCTGTGATGGAGGCGGGCACGAGGGCAGCGGAGACCCGGTCTCCGGTGTGTCCCCGCTTACTGCCCCTGACGTTCTTTCACGCCTTCCTCGTCAGCAATTGCGCGATCTTCGTCGTTGAATTCGATCTCGGCCTCTTCGCCCTTGCCATAGGCGCGGGATTTCTTGGCGAGGCGTGACATGGAATCCTGCATGGAGCCCTGGCCGACAGCCATGCTCTTGCTGGCTGAAACGCCAACCGCTTCGGCATCGTCGAACTTCGCGAACTCTGCGCCCAGGAAGACGACTTCCCAGCCCTTGGCTTCGGCGCGGTCAAGGGCGGCCTTGGCGCCATCCTTGGTGAGTTCGCTGGACGAATTCTCCAGCCCGTCCGTCATGATGACGATCACGGCCTTTTCGGGATTGTCGGTCTCGGCCAGCGAGATCATCCGGCCAATGGCATCGAACAGGGGCGTCATGCCGCGCGGATTGGCCTCGTCATTGGTGACGTTCGACCAGTCCTCGGCTTTCACATTCTTGCGCAGCACGTCGAACTGCATGCCGTCCTGATAGTCGAAAATGGCGAGGGTGACATCGGTCTCGATATCGCTGCCGTCGATCTCGCCCTCATCGGCCTCGCCGACACTGGCGGCATAGGCGTTCACGGAGGAAAGGGCCTCGTCCCAGATATCGGACATGGAGCCCGTCCGGTCGAGCAGGATATAGGAATGCACCGCCCCCGGATCATCTGAAGGCGCGGGCGGCTGAACCTTGGCGGAAGCCTGGCCCATCATGGCGATGGCGGCGGCGCCGGCGGCGAGTGTGGTGATAAGGCGTTTCATGGGTGCGTCCCTTCCCAGAAGTCTAAGGCCCCCCGGGCCTGATACGGATTAATTTCCCGTCAGAATTAGGCGCAGGTGTGGCGGCAAGCCGGTGTTAGAAAGGAAAAAGGCCCGCCGGATGTCCGGCAGGCCTTCCAGTCTGAACAGGCGTTCAGTTTCAGCTTGTTTTTCGTGTACCCTTGCGCTTCTGGACATCGGCTTCGCCCGCTTCGGCGCGGTCGGCTTCGTCGAAGGCGACTTCCGCCTGCTCGTTAGAATAGTAGGCCTGTGTCTTCCGCGCGAGGCTGGACATGGAGGCCCGCATCCGGCCGGATCCCATGGCCATGGACCGGCGCGTGCTGATGCCGACTGAATCCGCATCCGCGAAGTTCGCGAATTCCGCGCCGAGGAAGACGACCTCCCAGCCGCGCTTTTCCACGCGGTCGAGCGCGGCCTTCACGCCGTCCTTGGTCACTTCGCGGGAGGCATTCTCCGCGCCGTCGGTCATGATGACCAGCACGGCTTTTTCCGGATTGTCGGCTTCCGCCATGGCAATGATGCGGGCGATGGCGTCGAACAGGGGCGTCATGCCGCGTGGGGACGCCTCATTGTTCGATACGTCTGTCCAGTTCCTGGCGGAAATGGAACGGCGCAACACGTCAAACTGCAGGCCGTTATGGGCATCGAACACGGCCATCGTCAGTTGGGGGACGATGTCGCCCTCGGCATTGGCGACGCTGCCGGCATAGGCATTCACGGAGGACAGGGCCTCGTCCCAGATCGAAGACATGGAGCCTGTCCGGTCGAGCAGGATGTAGGAATGTACTGAATTTTGAGTTGGGGCCATGCGCATCTCCTTCGCTACTGGCCCCCCGGCCCGGAAAGGACATGGGGACGAATTCCGGGGGTGCAAGAAAAAAATCGGTTTGCCGGGATCGATCCCCCGGGCGGCCTCTGATCTTCACGCCGGTGGTTGAGCGGGGGTGCCCTTGATATGCAAGAGACGCTTCAACAACTCGTTGTTAGGCTTGCGTGCCCCTTTGTTATACTTTCCCTTGATGAATGAGTGCGCCTGTAAGGGACGACATGCCGGACACATCAAGCTTTTCCGCAATAGCGCTGGTACTCGCGCTGCTTCCAGCCTCATGCGAGGCGCCGACGCAATTCGAACTGGTTATACGGGATGTCCAGATAATCGACGTCGAATCCGGCGAGGCGAACCGCCGGAGTATCGGCATTCAGGACGGAACGATCATGGCGATTTCGGACACCCGGATAAGCGGCAAGATCGAGAAGGACGGTTTCGCCTTGTGGGCAATTCCAGGATTGTGGGACATGCATGTTCACATTTCCGATCCGGTGTTCTTTGACCTGATGGTTGTCAATGGCGTCGTGGGTGCGCGCGACATGGGCGGCGACCTCGAAGTTCCGGGCGATGGGTGCAGTGCTGTCGAAATTGAACAGCTGCAGGCTTGGCGCGGCGAAATAGAGAAGGGCGAACGGATCGGTCCGCGCCTCCAGCTGGCTGGCCCCGCCATTACGGGCAGGCATGGATCGGTCTCCCTGCCGGCGACAACGGAAGCTGAGGCGCGGGATGCTGTCGCTGAAATAGACGCCCGCGGCGCGGATTTTGTGAAAGTCTATGAGGATCTAACGCCCGCCGTGTTCCGTGCAATTGTTGACGAGGCGCAGGCGCGAAACCTGCCCGTCGCCGGACATGTTTCCGAGGAAACGCTGACAATCACTGAAGCAATTGAGGCAGACCAGCGATCCATCGAACACGTCCGCGCGCATCTTGCCGTCTGTTTTGCGGAAACAGAAGATGAGCTGGACGCGTTCTATGCTGCGGATGGCTGGACGGAGGATGACCGCCTGTGGGGCGCCAGGCATCGCGCGCAATGTCCGTCCGTGTGGCGAGGGTTTCGCGAGAATGATGTCTGGCTCACGCCGACGCTGGCAGTCGACCGTTCGTGGATTGTGGGTGACACGGAAGACTTCGTGAACGACCCGCGGAGGCAACGGTTGCCATCGACGGTGCGGGAAGGTGTGCTAGAATTTTCGGCGCACTTGCGCGACCGCAGCGAGCAGGAAATTGCGGAAGCCGATGCGTGGTGGAATACGGTCCTGAAGTTCGTAGCGCGCGCCAATCGTGAAGGCGTTCACTTCCTGGCCGGGTCGGATGCCGCATGCGAAGGCGTGATACCGGGCTTTGGTCTGCACGATCAGCTAAGCCTGTTTGTCGACGCTGGCCTGACGCCCCTGCAGGCCATTCAGGCGGCGACGATTGAGTCCGCAGCCTATTTTGAACGTTCAGATGTCTCCGGCAGGATCCTGCCGGGCTACGATGCGGACATCCTGTTGCTTGATGCAGACCCCCGCGCGGACATCGGGGCGGTCAGCCAGATCAATTCCGTCGTGCTTCGGGGCCGTTTGCTGGAACGTACGGAGCTTGATCAATTGCTGACGGGTGACGCCGATCCTCCAGCCAGGCCTCGACAGGATTGAGCTGAGATCTCCCGTGCCGTCTCTACGCAAACTGCGGCGCGATCTTGAGGTTCCGTACCCAGCCGATCTTTTCCATCGCGAGCAGGATGGTGCCGTTGTAATCCACGATGCGGTTCCACAGGCCCTTGCGGGGGCGGTGCAGCGCGCTGACCGGTTGGTCATGGTGATGGTCGTGGAAAGCTTCGCCGCCCGTCAGCAGGCCAATCAGGTGATCCGCCCAGACCGGTGTCTTCAGATGGCCGAGAACGTTGATGCCATAGACCGTCGCATGGAACTGGATCGCCCGTCCGATCACGACGCTGGCATGGATCATGGCCGTCAGCAGCAGCGAGCCGCCGGCCGCCCAGACGATGAGATAGATCACTGCCGGGATGAAGAGGTGAATGACGAGGCTGATCTCATTGTAGAAGCGGTCCATCCAGACGATGACCGGCTGGGATTTC
>MDSW01022212.1_pt1 | contig 10897 bp, 11 predicted proteins | sample 811171 | NCBI WGS metagenome assembly MDSW01 (sample SAMN05326641, study PRJNA326480) | marine metagenome | isolation source: seawater | place: Atlantic Ocean: North West | collected 2012 | reverse complement strand
ACGGGTAGCTCAGTTGGTTAGAGCAGCGGTTTGTGGAACCGAAGGTCGACAGTTCGAATCTGTCCCCGTGTACCAAAAATGACAGATAAAAAAAAATTAATACCAAGTTTGCCCAATGGATTTCAGGATAGTTGGGGAAATACTCTTATTTTAAAGAAAAGATTATTAAAAATAATTGAAGAGAACTTTATTAAATTTGGGTTTAGTCCTCTCGAGACTAGTCCTATGGAGTATAGCTCTTTGATTGGAAACTCATTAGCAGAAGATGAAACAAATCCTATGGCTGATATTTTCACATTTAATGACAATGGAATAGATATTTCGTTGAGATATGATCTATCAGTGCCGCTTGCTCGTTTTTATAGTCAAAATTACTTAAACTTACCAAATCCATATAAAAGATTTCAAATTGGAACAGTTTTCAGACGCGAGAAGCCAGGCAATGGTAGATTCAAATCTTTTGATCAGTGTGATTGTGATATTATTGGTAAATTCGATATTAGACAAGCAAACTCTGAATTAATTAACCTTATAGGAAGCACTTTAACAAGTTGTGGTTTAAAAAAATCTGATTTTAAAATCAACGTAAGTAACAGAAAAATTGTTCAAGGTTTAATGGAAGAATTAAAAATAGTTGATGAGAAGCAAAAGAAGAAAGTTTTAAGAGCAATTGATAAACTAGATAAACCAGGCTTCGGTATAAAAGGTGTTGAGGAGCTATTAAAAAAAGAAAGACGTGATTCAAGTGGGGCTGTAACTAAAGGAGCAAATTTGAAAGATAATCAAGCTCAACAGATAATAGACTTTCTTAAAATTAGAGATTTAAAAGATATTTCAAAAAAATTTTATAATCCATTAATCAAAGAGGGTATAAAAGAACTTGAAGATTTATTTAAAATTTTAAACTATGGGGATTTTGCGGACTTAGTTAAATTTGATCCATCAAAAATTAGAGGATTAGACATTTATACAGGCTTTATTGTTGAAACTAATTTAAACTTCGAGGTTAAAAATTCAAAAGGTAAAATTATAGATCCAGGATCAATTTGTAGCGGTGGTGAATACTTAGTTACTAAATATAAAGGCGAGCCATTCCTTGGTACTGGTATATCTATAGGAATTTCACGTTTAGTTTGGTGTTTATTACAAAAAATTAAAGATGAAATTGAAGAACAAAAACCCGTACTAGTATGCATAATGGATGAAAAATATTTAGATAAATATTACGAGCTTTTAAATATTTTAAGAAAAAATGGAATTAATTCAGAAATATTTTTAGAAAGTAATAAAAAACTCTCAAAACAATTAGAATATGCAAACCGCAGAGGTCTTAATTTAACCTTAATATGTGGTGAGAATGAATTTAAGGAAAATCAAATCACTTTGAAAAATCTCCAAGGATCAAAAGGAAAGAATCAAATCACAATACCAAAAGAAAACTTAATTAATGAAATCAAAAAACTTATCAAATAAAATCCTTAAAATAATAAAATCTAGTGGATTCAATAATATTAAATTAAATCCCGTGATAGAGACAAAATATATACTAAGAAGATCAGGAGAAAATTTTAGAAAGTTTTTATTTTCTTTTCAAGATTCCAATGGAAATGAATTATGTCTTAGACCAGACCTAAGCATTTCTTCTGTTCTTAGGTATTTGGATAATAAATCAAACAAAAGAGAAAAGATTTTTTATAAAGCAGAGGCTTACAGAAAAAATTATAAAAAAAAAGATAGTATTATTAAAAACCAAATAGGATTTGAAATCCTAGGTTCCAATAATAAAGCAAAAGACGATAGTGAAATAATAAATACTTCTCTTAAAATTCTAAAATTAAGTGGATATAATAAAGCGATTTTAAAAATAGGCAATGTAGAATTATTTTATCTTTTGGTTGATAAATTGGAAATGCCTCAAAGATGGAAACAGAGATTAAAAAGATATTATTGGAATGAAAACTATTTTAACCAGCTTTTAAAAAGACTCGAAACTAACTCTGACATAGACCCAGTATTTGTTGAATTAGATAAATCAAAATATAAAAAAATGATTAAAAAAAATCAAAATTTAAAAGTTGCTGGAAGAAGTATAAAAGAAATTTTAGGACGTTTCGATATGAAAATAAAAGATCCAAGAACTGCTCAAACAGGAAAAAAGAATTCAAAAATTATTAAAGACTTTCTCAAAATCAATTGCCCCATAGAAAATGCACCCACAATATTAAATAATTTTTTTAAAAACAACTCTTTAAATATTTATGTAAGTAATGATTACTTTCCAATTAAAATGCAAAAAAACAAAAAATTGTTAATTAAATTTTTATCATCAAGTGATAGAGATTTAGAGATTTATAATTCTTTTATGTTTTCTTTAGATGTAAAAATAAAGTCTAAATATTACAATTTTATTTCTGGAGGCAGATACGATGATTTAACTTTTAACTTGGGATTTAAAAAAATTTCAGCAGTAGGAGCAGCTATTAATTTAAATTTAATATGATTATCTGGTTAGCATCATATCCAAAAAGTGGAAATACATGGTTAAGAGCTTTATTAGCCAGTTATTTTTTTTCTAATAAAGGAGAATTTAATTTAAAAATGTTAGAAAACATCAAGTCTTTTCCAAGCGAGAACAATTTTAAAAATTACAAAGACAAATTTGATAAACCCGGAGACACATCCAAATACTGGATTTTAGAGCAAGAAAAAATAAATAATTCAAAAAAATTGATTTTTTTAAAAACTCATATGGCAATTTGTAAAGTTAATGGAAATAGCTTTACAAATGGTAAAAATACTCTAGGAGCGATCTACATTGTCAGAGATCCTAGAAATGTTATTACTTCTTTAAGCAATCATTATCAAATCTCTATAGATGAAGCATATGATTTTATGGACGATGAAAAAAGAGCAATTTATTCAAAAGTAAATGATAGATACTTAGGATTTCAGTTTTTAATGTCTTGGTCCCTTAACCAAAAATCATGGATAGATAATAAAAGCTTCCCTGTGTTGTTGGTTAAATATGAAGATTTAGTGAAAGAGACATTTGCTGAGTTTAAGAACGTTATTGAATTTATAAATAAAATAACAAATAAGAATGAAAGATTTAATAAGGAGAGGGCAATAAATGCAATAAAAAATACATCTTTTGAAAAACTACAATCACTTGAAAGAGAACATGGATTTTCAGAGGCAATGTTTAAAAAGGGCACAAAAGATAGGATTAAGTTTTTTAATTTAGGTATTGCGAACAACTTTAAATTACTTTTGTCGAAAAATTTAATTAATAAAATGAATAACAAATATGCAAATGAATTAAAGAAATTTAGTTATGAATAAAGAAACTATAAATATTGGTATTCCAAGCAAAGGAAGGCTTAAAAATGATACTTTAAACATATTTAAGAAAAAAAAATTAAAAATATATTCTGAAAGAGGAGAAAGAGATTTGTTTGGATATGTAAAAAAATTTCCAAAAGTTAAAATAATTTTTCTTCATGCAAGAGAATGCATAGATCAACTTTCAATTGGAAATATTGATATTGGTTTTTCTGGTTTAGATCTTCTAAAAGAAAGCGAAGCAATTAGTCAAAAAAATATAATTATAAAAAAAAAACTAAATTTTGGTAAAGCAAATTTAGTTCTAGCAATTCCTGATTTATGGATAGATGTACAAACTCTTTTAGACTTAGATGAGGTTGCAGATAACTTTAAAAAACAAAAAAAAAGACTTATGAGAATTGCAACGAAGTATCCTAATTTAACCAGATCTTTTTTATTTTCTAAAGGAGTAACACAATTTCAAATCATAAAAAGTTTAGGCTCCACCGAAGTAGCGCCGTTTACTGGTACATCAGAGATAATATCTGATATTACAAGTACTGGGGCAACTTTAAAAGCGAATAATTTGAGAATTTTAAAAGATGGTGAAATTCTTAAATCAGAGGCTTGTGTTATGGTTTCAAAGTTTAGTAATAAAAAAAAAGAGCTTAAAAATATTTTAAAACTGATTACAAAATAATTTAATTAAAATTTTATTAAATTATTTGATCTTTCCTTATCAAGATAAAAACATTTTTTAATTTTGCCATTAATAACCTCAATTAATAATGGATTACCTGTTGGAATCTCTAGCTTTGGTATTTCTTTTTCATTAAGTTTAAACAAAAATTTACATATTGCTCTAATAGAATTACCATGAGCTGAAATCAGAATATTTTTATCGTCTTCTAATTTTTTTAATATTTCTTGCTTAAAATATGGGAGTACTCTTTCATATGTATTTTTTAATGACTCAGTATCAGGTATTTTATCCTTTGGAATATTTTTATAGGCATCAATATTTATTGGATGATAAGGGTTATTTTTATTCATAGGTTCCGGAGCAATATCCCAAGATCTCCTAAATTCGTGAACTTTGTCTTCACCAAGTTTCTTTTTCATTTCATCTTTATTTAGACCTGTAAGAGAGCCGTAGTGTCTCTCATTTAATTGCCAAGCTTTAATTACATTTACATCTTTTTTTCTTATTGTGTTGAGAATTAAATTTAAAGTATTGATAGCTCTTAGTTGATACGAACTATAAAAAAAATCTATATTTAATTTTAAATCTTTTATTAATTCTCCAGCTTTGCAAGCCTCAAGTTTTCCTTTTGCTGCTAAATCTACATCAACCCAACCAGTAAATCTATTTTCTAAATTCCATTCACTTTGTCCATGTCTAACTAAAATCAAATGACTCATGTTTATATTTAGAATATAAATTAAAAATGAATTACATTAAAACAGTTTTTTTTGTTTTCAATTTTATTTTAGTCGTTCTTTATTTATATCCAGGAAGTATATTAGGTTGCCTGATGTTTAATGATTGTTTAAATCAACCTAGAATAGCTAAGGATATAATTGTATCATCAAATCATTTTTTTACTTTTTTATTATTTTCAATATTAGGTATTTATTCTTATACAAATAAACTTAAAGAGTTGTTAATTTATATATTATCTTTATCTTTTTTTTTAGAATTACTTCATTTTTTGATTCCAAATCGCTCATTTCAATTTCAAGATTTATTTGGTAATATGCTTGGAACAATATTACCTTTAATAATTTTTTATTTTGTAAAATACAGGAGTAAACAAAAGTGAATACATTTGAAGACAGAAAAAAAAGTTTTGAAAAAAAATTTGCACATGATGAGGAGCTTGAATTTAAAATTGGTGCAAGAAAAAATAAATATTTGGGAGAATGGGCATCAAAAATAATTGGTCATAAAGATGACAGAGAAAAAGAGTATATTCAGTCTGTTATAAAAGCTGATTTTGCAGAAGCAGGTGATGACGATGTTTTTAGAAAATTGAAAGAAGATTTAAAAGACCACAATATTTCAGATGAGGATATCAGAAAAAAAATGGAAGAGCTTAATGAAAAAGCTAAATCTGATTTTAAATAGTATAATATTTTTATTTTTTTTAACTCAATTACAAAGCCAAGAAAATTTTATTTCTGGAAAAGCAAAAGTTATTGATGGAGACTCGATTAAAATAAGCAATCATCGCATAAGACTTTTAGGTATTGATGCCCCAGAATTAAAACAATTATGCAAGGATCAAAATAATAAAACTTATGCATGTGGTAAAGCATCAAAAATTTTTTTGAAATCGTTTATCGAAGAAGTAAAAAAGCTGAGAAATCTTAGCGAGGTATTTTGCTATTATTCTGAACTTGACAAATATAAGAGAGTGCTTGGAGAGTGCTTTGTAGGACCAAAAAGAATATATAGTTTAAATCAGGCTATGGTAATGTCAGGAAATGCAGTGGCCTATTTAAGATATTCAGATAAATATTTAAAAGATCAACAAGCAGCAATAATAAAAGAAAAAGGGATTTGGTCAGGAAAATTTATTTACCCAGAGGAATGGAGAAAAAAAAATAAATAATTTATAAAGTAAGTAGTGATTCGACATAAATTATTATTAGTGTTTTTTGTATTTATTTCAGCTTGCTCATCTATTCCTAAAAATACTGCTGATGGATGCTCTATATTTTCTGAACGTTATCTTTGGTATAAATATGCAAAAAAAACTGAAAATAAATGGGGAACTCCAATTAATTTACAATTAGCTTTTATTAAAATGGAGTCTGACTTTGATTGGCTAGCTAAACCAGAAAGACAAAAAATATTTAAGGTAATTCCTTATAAGAGACCCTCAAGTTCCTTTGGGTACTCACAAGCAGTAAAAGGTACATGGAGACAATATAAACAAGAAACAGGAAATAAATTCGCAACAAGGACTAGATTTAAAGATAGTGTAGATTTTATTGGCTGGTATACTCACAAAACTGAAAAGATTTTAAAAATTTCAAAAAAAGACACTTTTAGACAATATATTGCATATCATGAGGGTTGGGGAAATTATAAAAATTATAAAAAAAATCAAAAAATAATTTTACTAGCAAAAAAAGTTCAAAAACAATCTAATAATTATAAAAAACAGCTACAAGATTGTAGTAAATCTTTAACTACCAACAAATATATAATATTTTAACGCAATTGTTTTTTTAATTCTAGGTCTACTGAATCAATTCTTTTCGTATTTTTAGCAAGAGCTAAATACATCGTAGGAGTAACATACAATGTAAAGAATGTTGAGATAATCATACCACCCAATATTGTTGAGCCTACAGCTAATCTTGATCCTTCACCTGCTCCAGGACCAAAATTTCCAACAACTAATGGAAGCATGGCAAACATTGTACTTAAAGACGTCATTATTATGGGTCTAAATCTTATATTACATGCTTCAATAACAGCATTCTCAATGTTTTTCCCCGTTGTTCTAATTTGGTTTGCATAATCAACAATAAGAATACTATTTTTAGTAGAGATACCAATTAATATTATCAAAGCAATTTGTGAAAATATATTTATAGAGCTATTTAAAAATAATATAAATATCAATCCACCAAATATAGCGAGTGGAACAGTAAGAATAATTATAAATGGATGGATAAAAGAATTAAATGTTGCTGCCATTACCAAATAAGCGGTTAATAAAGCCAAAGCAAATATTATAAACAATTCATTCGTCGTCTCTTTAACTTCCTCTGATTTACCTTTCCATGTAATTCGATTTTGAGGAGAAATTTCAGCCATAGTATTCTCTAAGTATTTTATAGCTTCTGGCAAAGTATAATTTTCTGATATATTTGCTGAAATCGTTACAGCTCTTTGTCTATTATATCTTGCCAATTCTTTTGCTGTGCCTTCCTCCTTAAAATCAACAAGATTAACCAATGAAATTAATTTTCCAGTTGTTTCAGATCTAACAAATATTTTTGATAACCCTTCTTTACTTCTTCTATCCGATAAATATTGTTGTAAAATTATAGGATATTCTTTTCCTAGTTTATTAAATGTAGTAACTCTTTTTCCTCCATATAAAGTCTCGAGAGTTCGTCCAATTGCTTCGGTTGAAACACCTAAATCTTTTGCTTTATTTTTATTAATTACAATTTTTACTTCAGGTTTATTTCTGGAATAATCTGACTCTAATCTAGACAAATTTCGATTTTTTCTTAAACTTCCTATTACTAGTTTTTGTATCCTCTCTAGTTCCTCATAAGTACTACCATAAATAACCATTTGAACAGGTTTATTATAGCTTGATACTCTTATTGATTGAGGAGAAATTGGAAAAGCTACAGCTTGTGGAACAGTTACAATCTTTCCAATCGCCTCTCTCATCACTGTTTGAGAGTCTTTATTTCTATTTTCCCACCTATCTAATAAAGCAATTATGATAAAACTATTATAAGAGTTAGCAGAACTTCCAAATCCAGGAACCCTCATAATAAATCTTTTATAAGGACTATCCTCCGCTTGAAGAAGTGGAATAAGTCTTTGTTCTATAATTTGAGCTTTTTCCTGAGTATACTCAAACGAACTTCCCTCATCTGTGAAACCGATAACTAGATATGCTCCTCTATCTTCCATTGGAAGCAGTTCTTTTTTTGAAAAATTAAATAATAAAGTTGAGGCTATAATTACAAAAATTATAAATATACTTATAGTTTTTCTTTTATTTATGAGAATATTTAAAGTTTCTTGATAAAATTTTGAAAAAATTAAAAATAATTTATCAAATTTATTAATAAAAAAATTCTTACTATTTTTTTTATTTAAAAATTTACTTCCAAGCATGGGCGATAAAGTTAATGCAACAAATGAAGATACAACAATTGAAAAAGATAACGCTATTGCTGTTTCTCTGAATAATGTTCCTGAAATTCCCTCAATAAAAATTAGTGGCAAGAACACTGCAATTAAAATTAGCGTAGTAGCTATTATTGCAAAGGTAATTTGTTTAGATCCTTTATATGCTGCCACAAGTGGAGTTTCACCATTTTCAATTCTTCTGTAAATAGCATCAGTCATGATAACTGAGTCATCTGTTATTATCCCAATTGCCAGTATAAAACTTAAAAGAACAAAAATATTAATAGATAATCCAAAAATATATATACCTAGAAATGAAGCAATTAAACTAACTGGTAAAGCGATAGCTGGAACTATAACTGCTTTTAAATTTCCTAAAAATAAATAAATTATTACAACAACTAAAATAAACGCTATTACCAAAGTTTTATAAACTTCATTAATTGCAGCGCCAACATAAGTTGCTCTATTAAATGCAATTTCAAGATCTAAACCATCTGGTAAAGTTTTTTTTACTTCATCTATTTTTTTTTTAATTTCTTTTGATAATTCAACAGTTGATGCTCCACTTTTTGCATAAATGCCTATACCAACTGTTTTTAAATTTAATTGATTTTTTCTTTGAGCTTTAAATAAAGTTTTTTCAGAAACAGGACCAAATTCTATATTGGCTACATCAGAAAGCACTACAATCTTATTACTAGTTTTTTTGATTGGTAATTGTTTTAAAGTTTCAACATTATTATATGATTTATCAAGATTTAAAGTTAGATCGATATTGTTAGCTTCAAGCGTACCCGCAGGCAGTCTAATATTTTCACCTCTTAAAGCTTTTTCTACTTCCTGAATTGTTAAATTATTAGCAGCTAGCTTTACTGGATCTATCCAAACTCTTATACTTAACTCTCTTAAACCTCCAACTAATATTCTTCCAACATTTTTGACACTTGAAAAAGTATCAACTAAGTATCTTTCAGCGTAGTCTCCCAATTCTAGATCACTCCAAGTTGGTGAAGAAAGAGCAAGCCACATTGTAGTTGTAAAACCTGCCGCCCTTTTCAAAATTTGTGGGGGATCTGACTCAGAAGGTAAATTGTCGATAACTCTTGCTACCCTCTCTCTAATATCATTTGCTGCATTATCTAGATCTATGCTAGTGTCAAATTCAACATTAATTGTGCTTCTGCCATTTTCTGATTTTGAATCTATATTTTTAATTCCCTCAGCTCCACCGATTACATCCTCAATTACCTGTGTAACCTCTTGATCCACAATTGGCGCAGCTGCTGATTTGTAGTCAACCTGTACTTGAACCACAGGTGGCTGTATTCCCGAAGGTAATTCTCTTACAGGCAATTTCCAAAATACAAATATTCCAAATACTATTAGAATTAAAGACATTACCCATGAAACAACAGGTCGTCTTATGCTTAGTTCAGTTATGTACATTTAATTATTTTCTTTTTTGTCTTTTTGCTTCCAATTTGAATCAGTGTCTTTAGATCCTTTTTCAATAGGTTTTATTTTACCTCTAGGGATCACTTTTCTTAATCCTTCTGCCACAATTACATCACCGACATCTAGTCCTGATAATATTTCAATAAAACCTTCACTACGTATTCCAATTTTAACTTCAGTTTTATTTGCTACGTTCTCAGTTGAAACCTTATACACATAAGATTTTTCACCCTCCATCATTATACTTGTGTCTGGAACACCAAGTGAATTTTTTATATTAAATTTGATACCTACTTCCAATAAAGAACCAGGTATTAATTCATAATCTTGGTTATTAATTTTAATTCTAGTTAATATGCTTCTTGTTTCAGCATTAATTCTGCTTGAAACACCATCTATTTCACCATTGTAAATTTTATCTTTATAGCCTGAAAATTTTACAATTATTGGCAGACCTTTTTTTAAAACTGGAGCATAGGTTTCAGGAATTTTAATATCAGAAAAAATTACTGAACTATCATCAAGTGTAATAATTATTGAATTATCAGAGTCAAGTATATCCTCAGTAATTCCTCGATAACCAAGAATACCACTAAATGGGGCAAGAATCCTATTATTATCTTGGAGCTCAACTATTGTTTCTCCTTTTTTTATGTAATTCTTCAAACTCAAATCATTTTTCAGGTTATTTTTTTGAATTCTATATGTCTCTGTTTTTTTTGATATAGCAGTTCCAAAACTTTCGATTTTTTCAAAGAATTCTCTTTGAACAACTTCGGTAACTATAATTCCTGGAGGAGGTCTTTTACTAAATTTTTTTTTGAAATGATTACCTATCATTGTCCTTCCAATTATTACTGCGGCAATAATTAAAAAGAAAATTATTATTATAGATATAGTTTTAGTTGATCTTTTCATAAATTAAATTTTACCATACTCAGCCCAAGATCCATCATAAATAGATGGCTGATAATTATTATTAATTAACGTATATGCAAGAGCCAAAACAGCAGCTGTGATACCAGACCCACAAGAAAAAACAATTTCTTTTTTATGATTTGGCCCTAAAATTTGATCGAATTTAGTTTGAATTTCATTCAAACTTTTAAAAGAATTATCTTTTTTAATTAACTCTGAGTAAGGTAAACAAAATGAATTTTCTATAGATCCGCTCCTAACATTTTTTCTTGGTTCAGCTTCTTTACCTTCAAACCTATCTTT
>MDSW01023251.1_pt1 | contig 10898 bp, 5 predicted proteins | sample 811171 | NCBI WGS metagenome assembly MDSW01 (sample SAMN05326641, study PRJNA326480) | marine metagenome | isolation source: seawater | place: Atlantic Ocean: North West | collected 2012 | reverse complement strand
TAAAGAATTTATCCAAATCATATGTATATTGTTGACGTTTATATTTTTTATCTCTCTTATTTCTCCTAATTAAAGAATTTTTACTTTTTCGAGTGTTTTGTCTATTTACAATAGCATATGAACTTTCTTTATTCACAGTATCTATAAATTTATACACCCTAATATAATTAATATTGGTTTTACCAAATATAAAAACACTATTTACATCATAATTATACTTTTTAATTATTATTTTTCTACCAAAACTAGGATTGTTTTTTTTAAATTTTGAAAGTTCATGTTTAATATTTAATTTTGAATATCTTCGTAGTGACGATATTAAAGAAAATTCATATGTTAAATAATCATTTAACAAAAAGGAAAATGCATCTACTAATTTTTTCTTAGGAAAATCTTTATCGATAGAATTAAAGCTATAATTATCATTAAATTCAACAATCATTTTGATTATATATTTGTATTTTTGTAACATAGTTGCATTATTTATAAATGATTTTATAGCTTCTTCGCGTATTAATGTTTCATTTTTAATAGTATAGCTAAGCAAATTAAAATTATTTAAAAAATATTGATGAAAAAACTGAGGCATAATAAAGTTTGAATTTTTAATTTTGAAATAAATACTATATAATTCACTACAGGTAAATACTACATTTGTATATGGATTTTTAATATGATGTGGTTCTGCAAAGAATCCAGGTGAATATGTTAATGCAGTGTTTGTTATTTGAATTATATCTGAAATCCGAAATGTGTATGTAGTTCTGGCCAAATCAATATAGATATTAATGACTGAATCATTAGAAAAATCACTAATATCATTTAAACATAAATCAGAACTATTATTGTCAAATTTAATAGATTTTTTTATTTTATATTTTCTAGCAACACGACATAATAAATTATATATTTTTTGAGATTTATAAAATATATTTAAGTAATAATCTTTACGTTCATCATTCAAAAAATATGATTGTAATACTTGTTTTTTCAAAGTATTATATTTATGAGTTATATAATCTAGTAATTTAGAATCATAAACTTTCTTATTATCAAATTGTTGTAAAAAAAAATATTCATAGTAATTATTATTATGAATTATTTTTTTATTATCTTCAATAATAATATTATTTAAAAATTTAGATAAAATAATTGTGAAACTATTCATGATAATATAATATAATAGAGTTATTTTATATTATTTATTTTAATTACTAAAATCCTGGATCGTAATCATTATCGTCGCCAATATCTCCTCCACTAATGATTTGTGTATTATTTTGTATTGATATTTTTGAAATTGAGCATGGGTCATCGCTCTGCATAACATCACCAAATCCTTGATCTATAATAGAATCGGTATTTTCATCTTCCCATTTTTCTTCATTTAATTCAGTAAATTTATCCAAATCTAACATAACCTGGAAAGCACTTGTACCAAAATAACCTTCTTGACCACACATTACATTTGCTGATACACCGCGCATAATATCTAATTCCGAATGGCGTGCTGCTTTCAAAAACATTTCGGGAGTTTCTTCAAAAGATGCTTTGGCAATAGGACCAATATCATCATTATTAATACCATGTCTAAAGATTGAAACCATTTTATCATTACAAGTCATCCTATCACATAATACGCTGAGATGGTGGTAATTAATATAGGTACTGTCAAACTCAATTACCTCTGAAATTTCATCAAATATCGATTGGCGTGCTGCTTCAATACCTAATACTCTATATATTTCTTGAATGTCATTTGTAACAGTTCTAGTGCTATCAATATAATCAAGACTGAGTATATCTAGTAAATTCGTTCCTACTGTATCAAGAACCCATATGTCATTTCTCACATATTTTCCGTCTTGTTCCTTCACATTATCAGTTATTTTTCTAGGAATTACACGACTAATATTTTTAACACCTCTCAAAATAAGATTGTTTAACAATTGGTCTTGGAAATTTTGAATCAAATATATTTCATTTGATTGATCCAATGGACTATTATTCGTTTTATCTTTTATTTTATTCAATACACTATTAAGTCTAATTCTAAATATTAGGTTATCATCATTGTAATCGCTATATATACAATCAAGTTCTTCACCATATACATTTTTGATAGCAAAATTTATATCTTCCATTGTAATATTTTTATTGAGCATTTCTTCGATATTGAGGTCAATACGAATAATCCAATTAGATTTTTCTTTATCATCTGATTGTTGTTTATCACAACCATCAATCATACTTTCAAAATCTTTAAACTGTGTAATCATATTAACATCGTCCTGTATCAATGTATTCAAATCATCTGGGTCAAAACAAATCTTTACCGAATTAATTAGATTCTTCAATGAAGTATTTTCTAATTTATTCATAATTATTTGAGCATTTTCTTGCTCTTCTTCCTCATTAGGTAACATAAATACAGTACAAGATGGATTCTTTGGATTTTCTGATAGTGATAATATTTCCTCAATACGAGGAACACCACGTGTTACATTAGATTTACTAGCAACACCAGCAAAATGGAATGTATTCAAAGTCATCTGTGTTGTAGGTTCTCCAATACTTTGTGCAGCTATAATGCCGACCATCTCTCCAGGAGCAACAATTGACTTCTTATATTGCAGTATGATTTGTTCGATGAGTAATTCAAGAGCTGTTCTGTTGAATCGCTTTATCATAAGTAAATCTTTCGGTGTTAGATAATAATAATACATCACTTCAAACAGTTCTGTCGGATTAACATAATATAATGCTTTAATTTTATTAAAACCTTCATCAATAATGTCAAACGCTTCCATAGGTGTAATATCTACCATTGAATTAATATTTATGTTTTGTTGTCCCTTTACGTTGTTAATAATATGTTGAAAAGCAACCGGAATATTTACTGCTTTATTATCTCTCATTCTGAAAACATTTTTGACTATTTTCTCTCTGGAATCGATCATTTTTTCAATAAGATTTTTACATTTGTCATTTAATTTTTCTTTTTGTTTTTTCATACGTGTTAGCGTAGGTTTAGTATAAGCTGTATTAAATATATCTTTACTATTACCTGTAGGCATTTGGTAATGAGCATATATTTCTTCGATAGTCATGTTCACAAGAGGCAATACTTGGCCTTCTACGTGAACAGGATCAATACCATCGTCACCATATGTAAACTGAATGATTTTATTTTTGTTATTTCTTACAGTCATATCATATTCGACTTTCAGGTCTTCTAATCCCTTTACTAGACGCCGCTGAATGTAACCTGTCTGAGAAGTTTTTACTGCTGTATCAATAAGACCAACACGTCCACCCATTGCATGGAAGAATAGTTCTTCAGGTGTTAGACCTGATATAAACGAACTTTCAACGAATCCTCTTGCTTCAGGTGAGTCATCGAATTTATTAAAATGAGGCAAAGTTCGATTATCAAATCCATATGGAATACGTTTACCATCAACGTTTTGTTGTCCTAGACAAGAAATCATTTGTGAAATATTAAGTTGACTTCCCTTAGAACCGGCATTTACCATAATAAGGAAACGATTATCTATATTCAAACTGTTTCTACCAATTTTACCCGCGTCGTTTTCTACTTGTTTTAATATGTTGTTAATTTGTGTTTCTATTTCTTCATCATTAGTTTTACCTGTTTTATTTTCAAAAATACCGAGATGAGTTTGGTCAATAAGCGAATGAACATCCTTTTTCTTTGATGTAATTACTTGTGCAATTGATTCGTTCGTAGTGTCATCAGCAATCAAATCGCTAATACCTACACTATAAGCGCTTGTTTTCATATATTCGGTTACAATATTTTGAATATTGTCTATGAAATTGGCACATGAATTATTGCCAAAATCATTGCAAATTCTTTGTAGTAGTCCACGAGAATTATCACCAAATGTTCCTTTATCTAGTTGACCACGCATATATTTACCATTTTCAATTTCTAGAACCGAATTTGATGTTTTATAATCATCATTGTCACCATATTGAGATGTTTTATGTTTCAATGTAATAGGGGGCATTATTTGTGAAAGCAATTCAAAACTATTAATCGTATCTGTATTAGGCATTTTTGATACATCTACATTATTGTGTAGCATAAGAAGATTCATAGCCTCCCGATGTGTGAAATTAATATTTTCTCTTGTTAGACGATATGCTCCAAGTAGCGAATCTTGGAATATACCAACAATCGATTTATTATTTGCTGGACTAATAATTTGCCATTGAACCGCAGCCAAATTTCTAAGTTCAGACGCAGATTCAATATCTTGAGGCATATGCATATTCATCTCATCGCCATCAAAATCAGCGTTATATGGTTTTGTATCACCAACATTCATGCGAAATGTATCACCTTTTGGCATAATAACCGTTTTGTGACACATCATAGACATTCGATGAAGTGTTGGTTGTCGATTAAATAGGACAGGATCTCCATTCATCATATGACGATGGACAATATCTCCTATATTTAATTCAAGAGAATCGCGGTCAACGTATCTCAATGAAATATTATCACCATTTTTACGTTCCAGTATTTTAGCACCAGGATGAACATCTGGTCCATTTTTAACTAGTTTTTCCAAGAACGAAATATTTAATTTATTAACACGCACCGGATATGATAGGTTCATTGCAATTTTTTCTGGAACACCTAATTCTTGAATTGATAGATTTGGGTCGGGTGTAATTACTGAACGTGCTGAAAAATCAACACGCTTACCCATCAAATTTCCACGAATACGACCAACTTTTCCATTCAATCGGTCTTTAATAGATTTCAGTGGACGACCTGAACGTTGAGCATGAGCAGCTACTCCTGGAATTTTATTATCAACCAACGTTGATATATAATATTGCAATAATACAGTCCAATCATTGATTACTGCTGCATTTGCATTTGATTCTATTTTTTCTTGCAAAGTTTTATTTGTTTTAATTATATTAACAATAATGTGACTAATATCATCTTCACTTCTTTGCTGTGAATCATGTTTAATAGAAGGTCTTACTGCTGGTGGTGGAACTGCTAATACCTGACAAATCATCCATTCAGGTCTTGACCATATTGGACTGAAACCCATAAATGTTATGTCTTCGTCTGAAATACGTCTAAACTGTTTTAGAACAATTTCTGGAGTCATTATCATATTTAGTTTTTCTTCATCTTCACCAATGTCGTCCCATTCTGCAATCAATGTTGACAAACCCTCTTTCTTTAATTTAATGGGTTGTAGACAACCACAACCATCGTTAGTATCTTCACCACAACGTTTAATTTTACTAGCAATACTGAAAACATAATTCCATCTTTTTTCATTTGGAATATTAAGCAAATACTTATATTCTTCCTTATTAATTAATAGTTTACTACATTTAACACAGGTACAACGAACAATCTTCATAATAGTTGTAAGATATTGGATGTAAAATAATGGCCTAGCTAATTCAATATGACCAAAATAACCTGGACATTTAATATAATCTAGGCCATCGGTAGGACATATATATCCAGGTTCTAATACACCCATACGTGGATCAAACAAACCATTAATTACAGGCTTATTATTAATATAAGTATCTCTACTAGTAATTTCTGCTACTGAACTATTACGAATTTCATCGGGAGATAGAATACTAAACTGAATACCAATAATTTTAGAAGTTTCCTTATAATTAGAATCTTTCTTATTAAGCATCATCCTTCTTATATTACGTATATAATATTTAGATTGTTTTGAATCAATTTTTATCTAAATAAAAAAAAATTGAATGAAATAAATGATATAAATAATAATCAATACACTTTTTAATATGGCGAAAGATAATACATCGAAAAATCATAAATATCAAACTCGTTCTAAAGGAAAAGTTAAAGAAGAAGAATATAAGAATAACGAATCATCATCTGATGAGTCAGATTGGGAAACTGAGGATGAAGAAGTTGATATGAATGATATTAGAAAAATGATCGGGGACATATTTCCTTCCAAATATATGTCAAATCGCGTAATTGAAACAAAAAAATCAGAAAAAAAAAGTGATGATGATAAATCTAAAAAGGGAAAAGAAGATAAAAAAACAAAAATTACTAAACAAGAGAAAAAAAATAAAAAAAGTGAAGATAATAATTCAAAAAGGATAACCAATAAAATTAAGGAAAAAATAAATGAAAAATCTAAAGATAAAACGAAAAATAATAAGGATAAAAAGAAACGAAAGAAAGAAGAAAGTGAAAGTGAATGTGAATCAGAATATGAGTCCGATAGTGAAGAATATGAAACGGATGACGAAAGTGAAAGCGATAGTGATGATGAAGTAGAATTAAAACTATTTGACAAACAAATGGGTAAAGGTGGTGGTTTATTTAATATAATACTATCTATGGGCGAAATGGAGGATGAATCAGAAACAGAAAGTGAATCAGAAGAGGAAGAAAGTGAAGCAGAAGAAAGTGAAGAAGAAGAAGAAGAATCAGAAAATGAAGAAACAGAAAAATCTTCTAAATCAAAAAAAGAAAATAAAGATAGTATTACAGATGAAGAAGCATATAGTAAAATTAAATCAATGATAGATAATCTATCACCAAAAGATAAAAATAATAAAGAAATGAAAACAATTATTAAAGATTTCGAGAAACGTGAAAAGGAGTATTTGAAAAAAGAGAAAAAGAAAACACAGAAAATTCGTGATAAAAATACTGATAAATTTAAGAAAATTCTGAAAGAAAAAAATCTAATGAATGATAGTAAGTTCTTTAATGATAAATTGAGTGTCAAGCAGCAAGAATCTATTCTAACTGAACTTGAAGAAATTAAAAAACACACTGAAATTGATAAACCTTATCGTCTTGCCCTAATAGAATCTAATATTCCAATAACTTATAAGTCAATAGCTTATAAAAAAATTACAACTCTTAAATATATGGAGCAGGGCGGTGGAGAATATTACAAAATTAAAAATTGGGTAGATACATTTATGCACATTCCTTTTGGTGTTTATAAGAGTATTCCTTTGCAACTAACAGATGGTGTTGAAAAATGCCACAAGTTTATGGAGGATGCTAAAAATACGTTGGATAATGCTGTATTTGGTTTGAATGATGCTAAACTACAGATTATGCAAATGATTGGTCAATGGATTGCAAATCCTCAAGCTGTAGGTACAGCAATTGCTATTAAGGGACCAATGGGAACTGGTAAAACAACCCTTGTAAAAGAAGGAATTAGTAAGATTCTAGGAAGAGATTTTGCATTTATTGCGCTAGGTGGAGCAACAGATTCAAGCTTTCTAGAAGGACATTCCTATACATATGAAGGTTCTTCATGGGGAAAAATTATTGACATTTTAATTCAATCAAAATGTATGAATCCTGTAATCTATTTTGACGAACTGGATAAAGTTAGTGATACTCCTAAGGGTGAGGAAATTATTGGTATTTTAACTCATCTTACAGATACAACACAAAACAGTAAGTTTCATGATAAATATTTTTCAGAACTAGACTTTGATTTAAGTAGATGTCTATTTATATTTAGTTATAATGACGAAACCAAGATTAATCCAATTCTAAAGGATCGTATGTATCGTATTCAAACTAAGGGATATGATTTAAAAGAAAAAACAAAAATAGCACGTGATTATTTAATTCCTACTATTAAAAAAGAAGTTATGTTTGAAGAAGAAGATATTAAGATAAATGACGAAACCATTAAACATATTATTGAGAAATATACCGAACAAGAACAAGGTGTCCGTAATCTTAAAAGGTGTCTAGAAATTATTCATACAAAACTGAATTTGTATCGTCTTATGAAGCCAGAAAATAATTTGTTTGAAAAAGAGATGAAAATGAAAATCGAATTTCCCATTGAAGTTAACAATGAAATCGTTGATAAACTGATTAAATTAAATGAAGATACAGGTAGTTGGCGTAATATGTATATGTAATTGAATATAGAATCATAAAATATATAGAATCATAAAATATATAGAATCATAAAATATATAGAATCATATAGAATCATAAATAATAATAAATTTTTTATTTGTTATTATTTATTCTAATGTTCTGTTACCACCTCTTTTATTTAAGAAATTAATCTGTTCCGATGTCATACAGACACAGCCTTTACCACTACTGTATGAAGATGGACAGCAATTTGGATTCATTTCATTTTCTCCAAATAAAGATAATTTTCCTTCGGGAAGAGGAACACCTAGACCTTTAACATTTGTTTCAGACTTATTGTATTGAGATTTTTCGCTATGAATATAACTAGTCTTAACACCATCACCAATAGAATAATCTAATGCAGAACCAAGTATATTGGTTCCGATACGAAATCCTTCTCTTATACCACCAGCGCAGCTACAAAAACAAGTTGTTGATAATATTCCACCAACAATTATACATAGAATAAGTATTTCTAATCTCATTTTAAATCCAAATAAATTAATGTTCATTATAAAAAATGTATAGATAATATTTGTTAAAAATCCTAAATATTATTAAGCATTATTGGTTAATATTTTTTGATTTAGAACCATTATTATCTTCCCAATCGTGAAATATTTCAGTTCCAATAGGAATAGTATGGTCACTAGTAATTAAACATGATAACACTGGACATTCTTTATTAGATTCATGTGCTGGATTTTCACCACGATAATTACGAACTTCAACAAAATCCTTTATATTTGAGTCATATATTAGATGTGAACCAGTTACATATATTGGTTCATTATTTTCACCATTTTCTAATTTATACATCTTGTTCACTATATTATTATTTTCATCTAAATTATTAATTTTCATAACTGCATTTACAGTAGAACCATTTTTTAATTTAGAACCCACCTTTACATCTTTCATAGAAACAATTTCATTATTTGCTAATTTTATTTTAGTATCAGGATCAAAACAAAGAGCAATACTTTTGATTCTATATATAAAATAAGTTAAAACTCCTAAAAGAGCTGTTAATGTTGCTACAACAACCGCAGCAGCAGCAGCTGCATAAGTAAACCCCCAACCAATAAAGGGAATTAAAACTAATATTAATAATGCAGCTAAAATACCAGAAGCAATAGCTATTTTTTTTACTAAAAATTTAATTATTAAATCTAACACACCTACGAAGGCATAATATGGACCCATCAATGAATATAAAATCAATACAACGCTTCCTTTTATTTTATTGAATAAATCTTTAAAAGCTATAATAATTTGTTGAAGAGGAACCATAAGATTACCTAAGTATCTACGTAAAACACTAAGAATTCCTGAACTAGAAAATTGTATATTACTAATAAGTTCATAAATCTGTCTTAAAGCATTAGCAAATGATTTAAATAAATTATTAATTACTTGAAAGGCTAAATATATTGGTTTAAATGAATTATCGACAATATTTCTTAACATAGTTTGACTACAATTTATGAAATTTTTCTCTGTAAATTCCAAAACTGTCTCATCTTCAGGTTTATTTATAATTCCTGCAAATGGTATTACGCTCGGTTTACATTTATTACTATCCCAATTAGCTCTTAGAGGATCTAAATTATTAATAATACTAAAATAGATAATAATTAGTAAACATAATACAGTAATAACAATAGATATAATTAAATCGATTCCATATATGTTCAAGTAACCTGCCTTTTTATATAAATTATTTACTTTTGAAAATACATCATTATTTGTATCCGTATCTTTTTCATTAGATACTTTACTCATATATAGTATATTTATAATATAGTATATACATTTTCATATAATTAAATAGTTATTGACTCAGAACCATTATTATCTTCCCAATCATGAAATACCCATTCACCAATAGGAATAGTATGGTCTGTCGTAATTAAACAAGATAATTCCTTACATTCTTTATTTGTAATTAATGAAGGATTATTTCCTTTTAAATTTTGAACTTCTACAAATTCACTAATAGTTGGGTCATATACTAAATGTGAACCAGTGACATAAATAGGTTCATTATTTTCACCACCATTAATTTTATACATTTTTTGATAAATCTCTCCATTTTCCTTTGTATTATTTATTTTCATAACTGATATTACTCGCGAGCCATTCTTTAATTTACTATTTAAATCTATATCTTTCATTTCTACTAAATCACCGTTATGTAGTTTAATTTTCGTAGACGGGTCAAAACATAATACTTGTCCAATAACAGAATTTGAAGCACTTTCCATAGTCAATACTAGACCATTAAGTATATGTGATAAAAGAACAAACATAGCAGCAATTTTATTAAATACGTCCTTAATATTGATTATCATTTTTTGAAATTCTATAATTACTTGATAAAACACACCATAAATTCCTTGAAAAATATTTCCTAATAAATTCTGTAAATCGGCTATCAAATTAAATCCACCTGTTATTCCTTGAGAAAATACTTGACTCATCTCCGTTATAACACTTAAATCTAGATTTAGAGGCTGTAGTAAATAACTCATATAATCTGTTTGCATAGTCTGAATACATTCTGTAAAATTTGTATATTCATCGTGTCCAAACATACCAGCAAAAGGCATTATCATTGGATTGCATTTGTATTTTGGCCAATTTTTTTTTATATTTTCGAACTGAACAACAAATATAATAAATGTGTGAAGAAGAATAAATATAAATATTACATAAATAAATCTTGTCCAATCTGATGCTTTCATATTAGATTATAGTGTTATAATATTTTTAGAATTAATAATATATTTAATTATCATATATAAATTAGTCTTTACTAAATAAATTATTTTTTATATGTTTTTTGTTTCTTATTAGATTTACGTTTCTTATTAGATTTACGTTTCTTATTAGATTTACGTTTCTTATTAGATTTACGTTTCTTATT
>MDSW01099420.1_pt1 | contig 10899 bp, 7 predicted proteins | sample 811171 | NCBI WGS metagenome assembly MDSW01 (sample SAMN05326641, study PRJNA326480) | marine metagenome | isolation source: seawater | place: Atlantic Ocean: North West | collected 2012 | reverse complement strand
TTATCAATTATATTGTCAAGCTTTGACTTAATATCCTCACATTCTTTTCCAGAAAAAGCATTTGGAATAAAAGTTAGTCCATCATTTTTGATTTGTCTAACATGTTCTTCTAACTTCATAATTTTTCCTTTACTAACTTTAAAATGCTTAAAAAACAGTATAGTTAAACAAAACTATAGAAAAATCAATACAAACAAAATTCATCTACTTTTAATGTTTATATTAAGAATTTTTCTTGGTTATACTATTTTCAATCATTACTTTATTAATTAATAATATTTTACTTATTGCAAACTTTAAAAATTAAATTATCGATCCCTAATTTTAAATTATTTTTTGGCTAATAAATCCTTTTGGAGTTCTTTCCGCTTTTGCTCCACATTTTAAAAACCAATCAAAGATATCCTCTTCTTTAATAGTATGTCTATATTTTGGGAGATAATAATCAATTGCTCCAGTATAAAAGTCTTGAGCTTTAACATTTCCATTTAATTCTAGTAAAAAAGGAAATCTAAATATTTTTCTGTTTATTAATTTTAATATTCTAGTTTTAATTAAAAACTTATAAATTAAGCAATAAAATTTTAAAAATAACTTAGTACTTTTTCTGTTTTTATTATGAAGGTTAAATCTTAACCTATCAATACTTACTCTTCTATTATGAAGGTTTTCTAAATAAATATGACTATAATTTAAAAATCCATTATTTTTTAAAACTCTCCATAAATTTCTATGAGCTAATTCAGGTGACCTAGTATGATGAATAACACCTGCAGAAAAGATATAATCAATACATTTTTCTTTAAGTGACAAATTACATAAATCTCCCATAATAAATATTATATTTTTATTTTTGAAATGTGGATCCAATGCTACATTTATTAAACTGTTAGAAAAATCAATGGCAATAATAATCTTTGGATCTAATTTTAAAATTAAACTAATTTCTCTTCCTGAGCCTACACCTGCCATTAAAACAACCTTATTCTCAATATCAAATTTATTTAATCTATTTGCTTTAAGATGTTTTTTATAATGATTATCTGTTTGAATATTTAAAGAAGATTTCCAATCTGTTAAAATATCATCATAAGAAGTATACTCTCTATCTTCAGGCATTCTTAGATCAGGTACTCCTCGCACTATATCATAATGATTATCTTTAAAATAAATCTTAGTTTTAGTTATTTTTACAGGAAAAAATTCTTTTTTATGAGAGTGTTTGTTGAATGATGCAGGACAAATAAGGTTTTCTTTTAGAAATTTAGTTAATCTAGTGTTCATTTTAATTGTGGTACAACTTTTTTAATAAATTTTTTTAAATCATTAAAAAACATTCTTTTTTTTAGTTTAAAATGGGTTTTGAATAGGCTAGGTGTATTATTGCTAAACCTTAAATCAACCGATATTCTCAATAAATTACTTGTATTAAAAACAGATCTGTGAAATGTCAGGTTATCTAAAACTAATATATCTCCTGCATCAAAATTCATTTTTATACTAGGCAATTCTCGATAAATTTTTGGAAGTGGAATCCCTAATCTGTAGTGATTATTAAATACAGTTTTTTTATGAGAATATGGCAATATTTCTAATGAATTTTTCTCACTCACAGAAGTAAAAGGTATCCAAAAAGTATAGAAGTGATTTTTAAAAATTTCATCTTTGTTTTCTAGAGGTGTTTGCAAATCTTGGTGCCAATGAACATTTTTGTGTTTTTTGTTAGGCATGTTCACTCTGACTGCATTCCAACCATTATTTGAAAAATCTAACAAATTATTTTTATAAAACTCAGTATCTTTAAAAACTTTAATAGTATTACTTATTAATTTTTTTTCAGTTTCTTTGTTCGTTAAAAAAATAATATAGTTATCAATGTTTTTCTTTATTCGATAACCTTTCATACCTTTATTAAAACTAATGTATTGTTTATAATTATCTAGTTGTAAAGGTCGATTAAGCTCAAGAATTTGCTTGTTAGTGAAAACATTTTTTAAGATGTGATATCCTTTATCACTAACTGATCCAGTAAAATTTGATATATTATTAGCACTCATTAAATCAATTTACTCTTATTTTACTTTTAAATGAATACTTTATTATTCAAATAATTTAATTTATACATAAAATATATTCTTTTAAACAACAAAATAAATTTTCTTTTAATTAGTAAATGTTTCCCTCAATATTTAAAAAGTAAATCGTATCAAATCTTTTTTAGTATTAATTTTAAACTAAAAATTTATATTTTTGACATTTCTCAAGCTGGACAACATTGAAACATCCATTAAAAAGTCTTTAGCTTTGGCATCACTCAGCATTAAATCTGTTAAAAATGAACGAAAAGCTTCTTGATCTTCAGGTGATTTTGCTTCCAAGTTATTTTTGTTTTTTATACTTTTCTTATTTACATATTCCAAAGCAACAATTCTTCTCTGTTTTTCATAAACATTTAATAAAGTTAATGGTTGCTCATTATGCCAAACTGCTGCTAATTTTTCTGCTAAATTAAAAGCGTCGTGAATACCACCATTCATTCCCATACCACCCAAAGGATTATTAATATGTGCGGCATCGCCAGCTAAAAAAACACGTCCTTCTCGATAATTTGACGCAATCTTTTGATGAACGTTATATAAGGTAGTGTGTGACACTTCAAAATTTTTTCCTGTAGGATCTACCCACTTCAATTGCATTTCAATTTCTTCTTTTTTAAATACTAGTGAATCTTTTTTAATGTTTTGTATTGGAAACATAACACGCCATAAATTTGGGACTTTTAATAAGAAAAACCACTGTTCAGGATCTGCAAAATAGTTTACAAGTGAAAGGTTAGTTAATGCTTTTTCATATTCATATTTTGTAGATACTACTAGAAATTTTTCCTCCCATGTAAACCCTTCGAAACGTATCGAGGAAAGTTTTCTTATAATGCTGTTTGCTCCGTCTGTTCCAATAAGCCATTTACCAGAAAATTTTTTTTCACCCTCAGGGGTTTTTGCATAAATTGTCACACCTTCATCATCTTGTTTTAATTTTGTAATGGTGTGATTAAAATAAATACTATCAGCACCCATACATTGAAGCCAACTTTCTAAATATATATTTAATTTAAATTGTTCACACTGCACTCGATAAGGGTGATTAGTTTCATCTGCAATTAATCTAAAATCAAATTCTGCTAAGCAACCTTTTTCACGATCTCTATACTGAAATTTGGGAGCTACTAGCCCCTGCATAATTAAACTTTTACTTGCACCATAAGGTTCTAACAAATCTAAAGTTGGAGGATGAAATGTTGAAGCTCTCATATTCTCAGGTAAACTTGACTCAGTTTCAAATATACTTACGGGTATACCCCGATTAGTTAAATATGCAGCAGCACTTAATCCAGCAGGGCCTGCACCAACAATCAAAATACGATCATTTATCATTATAAAAATACTTTTCCATAAATAACAATATTAGCATTCCAAGTAAAAAAGATACTTAAATATTAGATATAATAATTAAGGGACATATCCAAACTCATTTAACCAAGGTTCTAACTTATTTAAATATTTTTCTAAATGTTTTTCATAATTTTTCCAACGGAATTTAGAAGTTTTATAAATTGGTTCAATAACTTGGGAATAACTAGGTGTATTGATAATACCTCTTTTAGATGCTGTCTTTTGATGATTTTTTAATTGATTTTCCCATTTTAAACCTAAATAAACTAGAGTTTTAGATACTTCTCCTTCAAAATCATTTACTAAATCCTCGTATCGAATTCTATGAATATTTAATTGATACCTTTTTAAACTCAGGGTTAGATTTTTCATTGCGATACAATAGAAATCTACTATTCGATCTAAATCACACATATTTGCCATTGCTGGATTTAGCTCAAAGTTTTGCATCCAACAACTAAGAATACAATCCAAAGGATGGCGTAAAGATAATATAAATTTAGATCGAGGAAAAATTTTATTAATTAAAGAAATATTTAGAATATTAAGAGGTAATTTGTCAATTAATATTGAATTTTTTCTAAGCTCTAAATGATTTTTTAATTCCTCAAAATAAACATTAATAGCAATATCTACAGAAAGTTTTTCAATTTTTTCAATATCAGAAATATTTGACAAATATCCTAAACTTCTTCCCATTTCAGATACCATTGGTTTTTCCTCTACAACATCTATTTTTGAATGACCTCTCAGAATTGTATCTAGCAAGGTTGTACCTGATCTTGGGAATCCAATTAAAAAAGTTGGCTGATATCCCAAAACATCATATTTAATCTTATTTGAAAACTTCGCACCTAGAATTTCTAGTTGAGAAACCTTTTCCTTTTGTTCAATAAAATATTCATTTGATCCTTGATTTTTGAATAAATTGGTTTCTTGTATAATTTTATTCATAACTTTAAATGTTTCAAACGCAGCATTGAAATCTTTTAGATAATGCTGCCAGTTAGCTTTTAGATTTAGATAGACTGGTTTTCTTTTATCTTCTAGTTCATCTAAATTAATTTCGTTTATTAATTTTGATAAGAAATCATATTTTTTTTGTCTATATAGGAATATTGCCTCAGAAAGTAGAAAGTCTGATTTTCTATCAAAAATTTTTTCTTTAGCATTTTGAATAATTAATAATCCATCATCGTGTTTATTTAATCTCTCAAGCAAATCAGATAAATTAAGATAAGCATCGGCAAAATCAGGTTTTATACTTATCGCCTCTCTATAACTTTTTTCAGCCTCTTTCAATCTTCCACGTTCCTTAAAAGTAACTCCTAAATTATTATGTGCTTCTGCATATTTATATTTTAATTCTATAGCCCGCTTCAAACTTACTTCAGATTCTTCTAATCTTCCAAGTTCCTTTAGAGCAACTCCTAAATTGCTGTGAGCTTCGGGATAGTTAGGTCTGAAAGTGATAGCTTTTTCTATACTTTCTTTTGCCTCTTCTAATCTTCCAAGCCCCTTAAGGGGATACCCCAAATTATTGTGAGCTTCGGCATAGTCATATTTCAATGATATTGCCTTTTTATAACTAACTTCAGCTTCTTCTAATTTACCTAGTTTTTGCAAAGTAACCCCTAAGTTATTATGTGCTTCTGCATTATGAGGTTCTAATTGTACCGCTTTTTTGTTAGCGTTTAGCGCTTCAGATAATCTCCCTGACTGACCAAACAAAACGCCAAGCACTTTCCATCCAAATTCATGTTTAGGAAATTCTTGAGTAAGTGAAAGTGCCATCTTTTCTGCTTCAAAATATTGTCCCTTTTCATAATAGTCTATGAGATTGTTAAGAACTTTTTTTGATGGTCTTCCTTGTTCAACACTTTTTTTTATTTCCTCAATTAATTTTATTTCCAAAGTATTTAATAATTTTATCGAAACCCCATGTTGTCTTCCTTTTTCAAGAATTTGCTTAGCATTTTCAAAATGCTTTTCCTTAATAAGAGCATCTATAAAACTTAGCCAAAACTGTTCTATGTTTGGATTAGTATCTAATGCATTTTTAAATAAAGGTAGTGCCATAGATATTTTATCTAATGAAACAGCCAATACTCCAAGATTATGATTAGCATCAGGATGTTTTGGCTGAGATTTTAAGACTGCACGATAAAAACTTTCTGCTTTTTTGTAATTGCCTTTTTTATGCGCTGAAATGCCTTGTTTAAGCGTTTGTTCAATAGTTAACTTCATTTTTATTTGTTATAGTTTTTTGAAATTTGTAACTACTTTTTTTACTTACTGTTTATAATATTATAAAGTTTCATAATAAATTTCTATTTTTTATAAAGTTTTTTTCCAAAATATATGATTTTTTATAGTTATATAGTATTTGTAAATTATTAAAATTTTACAATTCAATTAATTTTTCCACCAGCCAAAATACTTATTTTACCTGAAACTGGAACCATTGTCCTTAATTGTAATCCCCATTTACCTTGTTTATTTGTCGCTATCCAAACGCCTTCTGCTTTTGCATAACTTTCTTCGTTTTCGTATCTTCTGTTAAACTCAACTTTACATTGAACTACATTCTTTGAACTATTAATTACCTCAACTTTATCTAAAGTAGTCATATGCCAATTTTCTTCTGTTTCTAATTTGTTTAGAAGAAAACCTATGTAATCCCACATTTCTTCTTTATTTTTATATATTTTAGGGTCATTGTTTTCAGATTGAGCCATATGTGGATAATGAAGACAATTTAAAATTTTAAGTTTATCCTTTTCATTAAAAAATTGAATAAAATTATGTAAGCTTTTAATCGCCTGTTTTTCTTCTTCAGTTTTTTTATCCATAATATCTCCTAAATGATATTTAAAATTTATAAAAACATTTCCTAAAAATTAAAATTCCATCTTTTTTGGCGTTTACTCCTTTATGATAATTAGCCCTTGTGTTGTAAGCGTATTTACCTGTCCCATAATGAGTAGTACGATAATTAATTGCTATTGGAACATAACCAATTTTAGATACCGTATCAATTAAAGTGTCTATTACTGGAATAAGTTGTTTATTTCTTGTACAGTCTCCAATTACTATTGCTAGGGTATCACCTTTTTTTTGTAAGTTATAAGTTTCCTTATAAGCTAAAGATAAAAAGTTGAAATAATTTTTAATATTTTTTTCGTTGGCTGGGTGTGCTACTAACTCACGTTTTTGAAAATCTAAATTTTTAAACAAAGCTTTTTCGAACGGTTGTCCCCACATATACTCTAAAGAAAAAACTGGTGAATAATTAAACGCATTAAGATATGGGGGGTGACTAATAACTAATGCTGGGGGATCATAATTATAAAATTTAGAAACTTCACTTGCATCTCCTAATAAACATTCATGTTTATATTTTGGACTTGTAAAAGATTGAAATGCCATATGATTCCTAATCATATCATTTACTTTTTTTGTAAAAGCAACCAAAGGATCTCTATATTTTTTATTTTTATTTATATGTGGTCTTACCTCAGCATCAAAAGCACGAGATGTTCTTCTTATTATTGCTAAAAACGCAATTATAAGAAATTTAACTTCATCATTAATTTCAAACTCTAATAGTTTTGTTTGTATAGTTTTAAGAGATGCAATAGCTTTAGGTTCAAACCATTTTTCTTCCCTTTCGGATAATTCATTTAAAAATGTTGGCTCAAACCTTGTTTGAATTTTATTTAGTAAATTTGAAACATCATCTAAATTAATATGTGTTACTTTTACATTTGAAGATAAACAAGATAGCCAACTTACATCTACACCAACAGATTGAATATTTCTAAGGGATGCTTCAACTAAGGTAGTTCCAGATCCACAAAAATTATCAAAAATTGGTCTTTTTGAGTTTTTTGGATAATACTCATCTATAACCTGACCTGCAACGACAGAAGGAAATTTTCCATAATAACGAAAATGTGAATGAGATAAATAAGATAATTGATTGATTGTATATGGAATATCCCATATGTACTTTGGTGTATCTCCATCGCTTAATTTCTCTATCAATGGCAAATAATTTTTCCATATGGGTTCATTTTTATAAAAAAAATCTGGTTGTGATAATGTCATGTTTGTACTTTCAAACTTAAAAAATAAAAATATTTCTTTAATTTCGAAAATAAAGCATAAATTTATAGTTTAAAGTAGAAAATTTAATTAAGTAAATTATTTTCACTGAATTTAATCTTGTTGTTCAACATCGATAGGAAACTAAAGGAAAAAAGCAGTAAGCACTTTTTATCTGTCATAGTTTAAAAATCTTGTAACTTTTCTTGTAACAAGATTTGGAATTTATTGGAAAACTGCTATTACTATTGCGACTTTGTAACTACAATAGTTAAAATAAAATTAATAAAAACAATGGTTTGGAAAAGAAGAGCTACTCCCACTCAATTGTTCCAGGAGGTTTAGATGTTATATCATAAGTTACTCTATTAACACCCTTCACCTCATTTATGATTTTAGTAGCCGTTTCAGTTAAAAAATCATTTTGAAAATGATATGTTTCAGCCGTCATTCCATCTATGGAAGTCACAGCTCTTAGACAACAAACATTTTCATATGTTCTGTTATCACCCATAACACCAACACTTTTAACAGGAAGAATAGTTGCAAAAGCTTGCCATATTTCATTATATAAATTATATTTTTTAATTTGTGATAAAAAAATATGGTCTACCTCTCTTAAAATTTTAATTTTTTTTCTAGTAATTTCACCCAAGCATCTAATAGCTAGACCTGGACCAGGAAATGGATGTCTATTAATAAAACTTTCAGGAATTTCCAATTCCTTTCCTAACCTCCTGACTTCATCTTTGAATAAAGGCCTCAAAGGTTCTATAAGTTTAAATTTTATTTTTTTTGGAAGCCCTCCAACATTATGATGTGATTTTATAGTTACAGATGGTCCTCCCATAACGCTTAAACTTTCAATAACATCAGGATATAAGGTACCTTGACCAAGAAACTTTACATCCCCTATTTTTTTTGCCTCACTCTCGAAGATTTTAATAAATAGTTTACCGATAATTTTTCTTTTAGTTTCTGGGTTTTTCACCTTAGATAATTTAGTTAAAAACATCTTTGAAGCATTTACAATTTTTAATTTAATTTTAAAATTGTCATTAAACATTTTTTTTATTTCTTCGGTTTCTTTTTTTCTCATTAAACCATGATCAACATAGATACATGTTAAATTTTTATTTATAGCTTTATGAATTAATATTGCAGTGACAGCACTATCAACGCCACCCGATAAAGCGCATATAACCTTTTCATCTTTGACGATTGATTTAATTTTCAAAATTGAACTTTCAGCGTATAAACCCATTTTCCAACTTTTTTTAACTTTTGAAATATTAGCAAAATTATCTAAAATCTTCTTTCCATTAATTGTATGAATAACCTCCGGGTGAAATTGCACACCATAAAAACAATTTTTTTCATCTGAAATAATTGCATTTGGTGAATTATCAGAGGAAGCTATTATTTTAAAATTTTTTGGAATTTTAGACACTATATCTCCGTGAGACATCCATACTTGTTCTTTTTTTTTATTGAATAGTCCTTTAATTAATGGAGAGTTATTTTTTTTGAAAATAAATGATTTACCAAATTCAGATGATGTTTCAGTATTAATAACTTGACCACCTAACATTTTAGCCATTAATTGTTGGCCATAACAAATTGCTAAAATTGGTATCTTTAATTTAAAGATATTTAAAGGTAGTTTAGGAAAATTACTTGAAGTTACACTTGATGGACCACCAGAAAAAATGATGCCGTTTGGTTTATGTTTCTGAAAAAAATTTATATTAATCGTTTGATATGGCTTTATCTCACAATAAATATTTAATTCTCTTAATCTTCTTGCAATTAATTGAGTTACTTGACTTCCGAAATCAATAATAAGGATTAATTCTTGATTTAAATGTTTCATAAAGCAGTATTATGATTGTCTGTAATTAGGAGCTTCTCGAGTAATTATTACATCATGAACGTGGCTTTCTCTTAATCCAGCATTAGTAATTTTTCTAAACTTACAATTTTTTTGCATACTCTCAATATTAGAGTTACCTGTATAACCCATTGCAGATTTCAAACCACCTGATAATTGATGCAACACATTTTCCAGAGGTCCTTTATATGGAACTTGACCTTCTATACCCTCAGGAATAAGTTTTAATTGTTCTATTTCTTCTTGAAAATATCTATCTGCTGAACCTCTGGCCATCGCTCCTAAAGATCCCATTCCTCTATAAGACTTGTAGGATCTACCTTGATATAAAAAGACTTCCCCAGGAGCTTCATCTGTTCCTGCGAGTAAAGATCCGACCATAACCGCACTTGCTCCAGATGCAATGGCTTTTGCAATATCACCTGAATATTTTATTCCGCCATCAGCTATTACGTGAACATCATTCTTATTTGCAATTTCAGAACATTCCATTATCGCAGAAAGTTGAGGTAGACCTACACCTGCAACCATTCTCGTGGTACAAATTGAGCCAGGCCCTATACCTATCTTTACAGCACTTGCACCAGCATCTATTAAGGCCTTTGTTGCCTCTGATGTAGCAACATTTCCTCCCAATATACTTACATTATTATAGGATTTTGAAAGTCTTTTAATAGTTTCAATAACTTGAGAATTATGTCCGTGCGCAGTATCAACAACTAATAAATCTACTCCAACATCAATTAATGCTTCTGCTCTTTCAAATCCTTTTTCTCCAACCCCTATAGCAGCACCTACTCTGAGTCTTCCAAAATTATCTTTAGTAGAATTTGGAAATTTTTTAGATTTTTCAATATCTTTGACAGTAATTAAACCAATACAAATATTATTAGAATCAACAACTACCAATTTTTCAATTCTATGCTTGTGTAATAATTTTTTAGCTTGTTCAGGTTTAATGTTTTTACGAACAGTTATAACTTTTCTTGTCATAAGGTTTTCTACTTTTTCATACTTATTTTGAGCAAATCTTATATCTCTATTAGTAAGAATTCCTAGTATTTTAGCATTATTTTTATCAACAACAGGTATTCCACTAATTGCATTTTTTTTCATCAAATGAAATGCATCTCCTAGACTTTTTTCTGGTGAAATGGTTATAGGGTCTACTACCATTCCTGATTCAAATTTTTTTACTTTTCTTACTTCTTCAATCTGAGCACCTACAGAAAAATTTTTGTGAATAACCCCTAATCCACCTAATTGCGCAATAGCTATAGCAAGTTTATGTTCTGTGACAGTATCCATAGCTGCAGAAATAAGTGGAATTTTTAAATTAATAGAATTATCTATTTTAGTTTCAATATTTGCTTCATTAGGTCCTAAATCACTTGCTGCAGGCTGTAACAAAACATCATCAAAAGTTAAAGCTTCTTTAATCATTTTTGT
>MDSW01187325.1_pt1 | contig 10900 bp, 9 predicted proteins | sample 811171 | NCBI WGS metagenome assembly MDSW01 (sample SAMN05326641, study PRJNA326480) | marine metagenome | isolation source: seawater | place: Atlantic Ocean: North West | collected 2012 | reverse complement strand
TCCTAGTATCATTATATTCATTCTCAAAATTATAATTAAATTATAATAAAATTGATTTAATTTTAAGTAAATGAAAAAAGTAGCAATTAGTGGTTATTTTGATCCAATTCATGTTGGACATTTAGAGTATATAGAGCTCTCTAAGAAATTAGGAGATTATTTAATTGTTATAGTAAACAATAACCATCAGTGTAAGTTAAAAAAAGGCAAACCTTTCATGGATGAGAAAGACAGGATGAAAATAGTATCTGCTCTAGAGTATGTAGACGAGGTATTTCTTTCAGTTGATAAAGACAAAACTGTATGTAAAAGCTTAGAAGAAATAAAACCAGATATATTTACAAATGGAGGAGATAGACATAATGAGGAAATTCCAGAGGCTGCAGTATGTAGAAAGTATGGTATTGAATTATTAGATGGAATGGGAAAGAAAATAAGAAGTAGCTCTGATCTTACTGGGTTAAAACCAATTTAATTTCTCTGTCTAATTAACTCATAAAGTATTACTGACGAACTTGATGACACATTTAACGACTCGATTTCACCTTTCATTGGAATTTTAGCTTTTATATCACTTATTTCAATCAAGTTCTGAGAAATGCCATCTTTCTCTGAACCTAATATTATACATACTGGACAGTTGAAGTCAATAGAATAAATAGTCTCTTCACATTTTTCTGTACATGAAATAATTTTTAAACCACTTTCCTTTAGTTGATTTACAACATTTTTTAGGCTTTTTTCTTTACATATTGAAACATAGTTTAACGCTCCAGCTGATGCTTTTACTGCCTCACTAGTAATAAGTGCTGAATCCTTCTCTGGTATGATAATAGCATCAACACCTGTAGCTTCAGCTACTCTTGTAATTGCACCAAAATTTCTGGTGTCTGTGATCCTGTCAAGAACTAATATTATAGGATCTTTACCTGACTCATAGCAACGTTGAACTATTTCATTTAGAGGTTGGTAGTCAATAGGAGAGATATAGCATATTATCCCTTGGTGATTTTTTCTTGTAATCCTATTGAGTTTTTCTTTAGGAACAAAAGATAAGTTTACACTCTTATTATTTATTGATTTTTTTATTTCATTAAAAACTTCTTTAGATAAATTTTTTTGAATAAATATTTTTTCAATTGTCTTACCAGCTTTTATAGCTTCAAGCACTGGCCTTGTGCCAAATATTATGTCTTGGTTCTTCATATCTATTTCAGATGTAATATTTTACGAAGTAAATCAAAATTTTTATAATTCTTTGGTAAACTTTTTCTTTTATAATCAACTATAAATTTCATTTCATCTGAATCTAATTTATGTTTTGAAACCAATTCATTAATGAATAATTCTGAGGCTTGTTCACCCTGAATTATTTTTATTGCCTCATACCCAAGAATATGAGTTGCACTATTATTATTAATATTTTCTTTACTGTATTTGATGATATCTGAAAGATATTTTTTTGATGATGAATCACCTAGATTTTCCTTACAGTAAAATATCAAATAGTCTTGGATTCTCTCATCTGGATTATATGGTTTTCCAACTCCTAGGTTTTCAGGCCACACTTTAGATTTATCTAGTATTTCTATGGCTTCTTTATAATTTCCAGAAATTATTTTTTTTATTGCTAATCCAAAGTATGCATTTGTATATAATTCCCGACCTTCACCAGCATGTTCATATGGTAAAATATGTAAATTATCTAATACTGAAATTGCTGATGAATAGCTTTCGAGTTTTACTAATGTCTTAACATAATCCATTCCAATGATGTAATTGGTTTTATCATTATCAAATGCTTTTTTTAATATGTTATTAGATAAATTATATTCTTTAGAAGCGAAATAATAATTTGAGAGTGCTCTAGATATTCTCCAATTTTTATTATTTAGTTTATAAGCTTTTTTGAAATCATTTATTGGATCCACATCTAATTTTTCTAGCATCAGCCCTCTTATCAGATAAAATATAGGGTTATTTGATTTTTCTCCAATTCTAGATAATAAAACTTGTGATTCTTTATGTCTTCCTTTACCCCATAAGTTCAGAGAAAGAAGGTAGTCAAGCTTCCAATTTGGATGTAGATCTCTAGCCCAAGATAAAATTTTAATTGACTCTCTTCTAAAAGGAAATGAGAAATCAATTTTAGAATTTGTAAGGATATTTTCTAATCCTTTTTTATCATCTTTTAAGTAAGCCTTCCAGATATTATTAATTAACTCATCTGGTCCAATATCTAATATGTTGATTGCCTCGTCTACTAATCCTCTGTTATAATAACTTATTGCCAATTCTAGATAAGTCTGATATGACAGCTCGGACTGATGAGAGTTAATAATCCTTATTTTATTATCTTCATTAGTGATTGAGAGAAATTTTTCAAATGAGATAATATGGTGTATTGGATCAATTTTTTCAATATTTTGTATAGCCAACTTATGTTCTTCTTTATTTTTAAGATATCTATTACATATAACTATAATTTCTAGTGAGGGTATATTATTAGTATTATATTCAAGAGATTTTTTAGCATAAGCTAAAGCCTTTTCATAATTTTTTTCTCTAAGAAATATGTCAGCTATTTGAGAGTAAGCATTAGATCTGTAATTTATTGATCTTGCCGCCCAACCCAATGCCTCTTTACTATTTAAATTATCACTTAATTCTTTATAAATAATACCTGCGACATAGTTTAGTGAAGCATGGTATGTATCTAACTTTAAACCTTTTTTTACTATATCGAGGCCTAGATCAAATTTTCCAATCTTAAAATAAAGTTCACCCAAGAGAAATCTGGCCTCAAGATTATAACTATCTTCAGCTACTATTCTATTAAGTTTTTCAATTGCATTGTTATATTCACGGTAAGCAATATCTTCCTTAGCCTGCTGAAAAAGCTTTTGCTCTGTATTTTGGGATTTAGATACTTCGTCAGTTGAAAATGATCTGTCAATATTTTTTAATTTTTCAGAGTTATAGCTGATCTCTAATTCATCAATATTAATATTAAAATCTTTACTTTCATCTAAAAAAATTTTTGATGAATACACATCCATTGGACTTAGATTTATTACCTCTTCATGATAAATCTCTCCTTCTACAAAAACTTTAAGTAAAGAATTTGTCTTGATGAAAGGATTTAATTTTATAGTAATACTATCATTATTTCTGATAGTATTTAATGCTCCAAATTCAGAGGCATCAGTTAGACCACCAGTCTGTTTAAGGGGAAACCAGGCCTCTTTCCATTTGTCTACCCTATAAGGTTCAAAACTTACATTTGATATTGGGTTTTGATCTTCGGTAGGAGAATATTGAACAAATAATCTTCCCGCCTGAAACTCAATATATTGTCCGTCATCGTCAGTTAACAAGTCTTCCCATATACCTCCAGCTCTAGACTGAGACCATAACCAAAGCTTCTGACCAGGAATGTCCTCATAGCTTCCCCAATGACCGAATCCATAATTAGAGTCATGATAATAACCGCCAAAAAAGTCATTATATTCCCCTACAATATGATAAGATTTACTTGGACCAAAGTCATTATTTTTATATTTTGAAAGATCTCTTCCTTCATTATCAATTGGCCAACTTTTAACATTTCCATTATGTTCTAAGTACATATCTCCAGGTGTATAAAAATCCAGATCAGCTTTTGCTGGAGCAGCAGCTGTCATCCAATTATAATAAGACTGATTAGTAGGTGAGGGGTTATACCATAATGCATCAGTAATAAATGAAGCCTTACCTTCATCTACTTTAATTTCTACCCTCCACTGAGTTCTTGAAGGAAGATCTATATTTCCAACAAAACACGAAACACTGCCATCATCATTTTTTTTAAAGACATAATCAACAGGAGTAGCAGTAGAAGGGTGATGTCCAATTATACCAAAATTAAATTCTATCCCTCCTGATGTCCATGGCCCTCTCATTGAAATATTTCTGAATTTTACAACTTCATTCTTATATATGAACTCTTCTCCTGTTGACTTTTCAATTGCCCCCCAAACTTTCCCTCCAAGTTCGGGTGTTACTAAAACTTTTATATGATTATTTTCAAGTTCAATCACCTTAAATTTTTTATCCGAAGAACTGATATTATATCCATCAAAAGAGAAGTAAGGATAGATCTTATTGTTAGATATAAATATTGGGATAGGGTTTGGATCGTTAAAACCGTATGTCTTAAGTTCTTGATCGTATTCTTTTATAGATGTCTGAGATAGAAGGTTTTGTGAAGAATATAATAAGATAAAAAGAAAAATAATTTTTACTAATACTGTCTTTTTTTTTACATCCATATGAAAATATACTAAATATTTAATAACTAATTTTCATTCATTTCATCATAATGATTATTTAGAAATGATTTCATATTAATTTTACAGTATGTCGATTTTTACAACTGAAATAACTTCAGATAAAATTCCATCGGATAATCCTTTACATCATAGGCTCCTTAGTGCTTATTTTTTTGCAGAAAATTATATTATGGGAGACGTTATGGAGCTTGGATGTGGAGAGGGTAGAGGTATTAACAATATATTAAAAAAGTCAAGATCATATACTGCGGTAGACAAGATAACTGAAGCCATTAATATTTTATCAGATAAATATCCAGAACAAAAGTTTATTAGCACATCTTTTCCACCTCTAAAAAATATTAAAAGTAATTCTTTCGATAGCGTTGTATCTTTTCAGGTAATAGAACATATCCAGGATGATGATTTATTTATCAGTGAAATATACCGTATCCTTAGACCTGGAGGGATTGCATTGCTGACCACTCCAAATATAAAGATGACACTTACAAGAAACCCATGGCATATCAGGGAATATACATCTGAAGAATTAGTTGCCTTAGCCTCAAAACACTTCTCTAGAATAGAGATAAAGGGAGTCTCTGGAAACAAGAAAGTAAAACAATATTATATGGACAATGTAAAGTCTGTACAGAAATTTAAAAATCTAGATATTTTTAATTTAGAAAAGAATCTCCCAAATTTTCTATATAAAATCCCATATGAGATATTAAATAGGTTTAATAGGGACAGTTTGAAAAAAAATGACTCAGGCTTAGTATCATCTATTTTATCATCAGACTACATCTTATCAGATGACAAGCCTGATAATTTAGATTTATTTTTAATTTTAAAAAAATAATATGAAAAGGTCATATTTATTTTTCACTCTCTTAATTTTTTTATCTAGTTGTATATCTCAAAAGAAAATATCAAAGGCCAATCGAGTTAATTCTGTTATAGGCAATGCGCGGACATATATTGGTACTCCTTACAAGTGGGGTGGGAATGATAAAAGAGGGATAGACTGTTCTGGGCTTCTAGTTAGATCTTTTGAGTCAGTTGGGATGAAGCTTCCTAGGACTACTTCTCTGCAAATAGATTTAGGAAAGAAAGTTTCCTTAAAAAAATCAAAGGAAGGAGACCTAGTCTTTTTTGCATTTGGTAAGAGCAAGAGAAAGGTAACGCATGTTGGATTAGTATCTAATCGAAAAAACAATTCTGATATTAAATTTATTCATGCTTCATCTTCAAAAGGTGTCATAGAGACTCAGTTAATTAGAGATTATTATTTAAATAGGATAAGAAAGATCAAGAGAGTTTTTTAATCTTTATTTTTTGTTAATAAGCATATTTACTATAATTTGGAAAAAATATAAACTATGAAAAATTTACTAATAATTATTATTTTGAGCATTTCACAAATTCTTTCAGCTCAGGATAAAGAAAAAAAGAAAAAATCAATAAAAGATCTAACAAAATCAAGTCAGAAAATTGATGGCTTGTTTCCAATATTTCAAGACTCGACATCGGGAGAACTAAAGATGTTAGTTTCAGAAGAACAATTAAATAAGGATTTTATTTATTTTTCACAAATTGCAGACGGTGTCACAGAGGCAGGAAGTTTTAGGGGAGCTTACGGTTCTGATGTAATTTTTCATATTCAGAAATACTATAATAAAATTGAATTTGTTGCTCCTAATACAAATTTTTATTTTGACTCAGAAAACCCTCTCTCAAGATCTCAAGAGGCAAATACAAGTCATGCTATAATCTCCAGTAATAAAATTTTAGCAGAAGAAGAAGGCAAATTTTTAATAAATGTTAATGCTCTATTTCTTTCTGAGACACTAAGTAGAGTTAAGCCGCCTAAGAGACCAGGCTCCTCTCCAAATAGATTTAGTTTAGGAAGTTTTGATAAAGCTAAGTCTAAGGTTAGAGAGATTAATAATTATCCTGAAAATACAAATCTAAAGACAGAGTATGTTTACAAAAACCCTAATGTTTTAAATGGAGGCTCTGAGGCAGTTACAGATGCTAGATATGTTTCCATACAGGTATTTCACTCTATGATGAGCATGCCTGAGGAAGGATATGAAATCAGACATGATGACCCTAGAGTTGGATATTTTCTAACTTTTGTAAATGATATGACAGAGACTGGAACAACAAATTACAGGGATATGGTAAACAGGTGGAGGCTTGTGAAGAAAAACCCTGAACAAGAAATTTCAGAACCTGTAAAGCCAATTACATGGTGGATAGAAAATTCAACCCCGCACGAGTGGAGAGAAACTATAAAAGATGGGGTTCTTGCTTGGAACGAAGCATTCGAGAGAGCTGGATTCAAAAATGCATTGGAAGTAAAAGTACAACCTGATGATGCTGATTGGGATGCTGGTGATATAAGGTATAATGTTCTTAGGTGGACATCATCTCCTAATCCGCCTTTCGGTGGGTATGGACCTAGTATGACAAATCCGAGAACCGGAGAGATTATTGGTGCTGATATAATGTTGGAGTTTGTACATTTCACTAATAGAGTATTTTATAACAAATTAGTTGGAGATGCTTCTCAGAATATGGACTTGGAGAATGAGTCAAACTCCTCAGATCACGATCATAAGTTCTACTGTTCAATGGGTCATCTGATGCATGAAAATTTATTATTTGGGAGGACGTTTCTTGAGATGATGGATGCTTCTGACTATGACCTCGATAGAATAGAGAAAGAGGGATTAAAGTCTTTAATTATGCATGAAGTAGGTCATACCCTTGGTCTAAATCATAATATGAAAGCAAGTCAGCTTTTTACTCCCTCAGAACTTTATGATGCAGATTTTATTGAAGGAAAGGCTCTTACTGGTTCTGTAATGGACTATGCTGGGATTAACCTTACCATGGACAAAGCCGCACAAGGTCAGTACTATGACATGGCACTTGGTCCTTATGATATATGGGCAGTTGAGTTTGGTTATAAACCTTTTGATAGTGATTCTGAAAGAGAAGAAATTCTTTCAAGGTCAACTGAACCAGAACTAATTTTTGGGAATGATGCTGATGACATGAGATCTCCTGGTAAAGCGATTGACCCAAGGGTAATGACTGGAGACTTGTCTAATGATCAGATAACATATTCAGTTGACAGGTTTAAACTTGTAAATAAGATGATGGGAGAAATAGTTTCAAAATTTAGTATTAAGGGAAATACATACGAAGACTTAAGAAGAGCTTACTACACTCTAAACTCTCAGGCAGCAAGGGCAGGAGACGTAATATCTAGATTTATTGGAGGAGTTTATGTGGACAGGTCAACTATAGGACAGGAAGGTGGTCAGAACCCATATACTCCAGTCAGTTATGTTGACCAGAAAAGAGCCATGAATGCTCTTAATTCTTATGTGTTTGCTCCGAATGCTTATAAAGCTCCTGATGGAATATATAATTTATTAGCAAGACAAAGGAGAGGTTTTGAATTCTTCTCTGGTCCTGAGGATCCAAAGATACACGACCAGGTTCTTAGCTACCAGACTAGAGTACTGGCACATATAATGCATCCGAATACTCTACAGAGAATGATTGACTCTGAATTGTATGGAAATCAGTATTCACTGTCTCAGTTTATGGGGGATTTAAATAATGCCATGTTCAAAGAAGATATCTCTTCTGATGTGAACTCATTTAGACAGAATTTACAGGCAGTATATGTTACTAGGTTGATAGACATGCTTAATGGAAAGTCATCCGGAAGATTTAAGGTACCTGCAAAGTCAATGGCTATATATAATTTAGAAGAAATCTCGAAGTGGTTAAAGAAACCAGCTGGAAATAAAGCTTCAGTTGCTCACAGAAATCATATAAAGCACTTAATTACTAACGCTTTAAGCGAGATTTAATTTTAAATTTATATTTTAATCATGAAAAACATCATTTTATTTATATCAATTGTATTAACATCATCATGCACATCTTCAAATCAAGAATGTGAGACTGTAGCTAACGGTTTTATTGATGGGGTAGACGGCCAGGTTACTATGGGATCTCAGTCTTCTGTAGAAATTTTTAATGAGGTAGATAAGGCATGGGCTGAATTAGATTATGACAAACTTAAAACATTTGTTGCTGAAGGAGCTGAGATGAAATTTGCGGATGGTGGCCTTGCAGTAGGTCCCGATGCTTTTATCGAATATATCAAGAACTGGGTTACTGAAGTTGAAGAAGAGAAGGGAAATGAGTACAAATGGAATACAGACTATGCGTTTTCACTTGCTGTTACTTCAGTTGAAGGTGACTGGGTTAATGCGCAGTTTACATCTACTCATACAAATCCAGAATCAGAGTTAGAGGCAGAAGTTTTTTATGAATTTTATCATATAGTAGATGGTAAAATTCAGGAATGGTCTCAATTTAAAAGAGACGTTTTAAGGTAAACACTCTCTTTAGGAAAATAGCTTTATTTTGCTAGAGTGTTAATTGTTATTCTCAAGGGTCACTAAATTAAAGTAATTGTAGGTCTACATTTTAAACCTATTTGGTGTGGATATTATTATATGTTACTACTAGGGAATACTCCTCTCGTAAGCAAATCCTCCTTTACTCCCTGATGACCATGAAGTAAACTTAACACTAATATAAGTGCTGTGATCTTCAAGGTATAAAACTAAGTTTTTTCCAACGACTTCTTTTGGCTCTCCCACAGCAGTTCTGAAATCATTAAAAGATAATTGATCAATTTCATCAAGAGTTCCAATAGCCCATTTGGTTCCAAGTGGACTTTTATTTTTATCTGCTGCTGATTCTTTGGCTATATTATAAATTTGACCACCAGAATTTCCCCTTGTTATCCATACAAGATCTGTAATTCTATCTTGAGCTAATGCAGAGTTTGGATCAGCTCCATCTGCTTTTTCAAAATTAATTTTACCTCCGTTCCATATAGTATATTCTGGTTCGGGATCTACATGATCTACTTTATCATCGCTACAAGAAATGAAGAATAATAACGGCAATAAAAATAATAGATATAAGTTGATTTTATTCATATGTTTGTTTTTTATAAACCTAAATCATAATATATAAGATAACAACTTATTTAAAATCCTTTTTATTTTTTTCTTCTCCTTTTGGCCCATATTTTAGTATAACAAAAGTTGTTTTTGATACTTTTGTTAAACATTATACTTATAGTAATATATAAGTGTATAATATTCAAATATTTGGGGCCATAGCTCAGCTGGCTAGAGTGCTTGACTGGCAGTCAAGAGGTCGAGGGTTCGACTCCCTCTGGCTCCACTGTTTAAGCCCTTTATTAGAGGGGGTTATTCTTTAAACTTCTTTAAAAAGGTTTCTTTATCTATTGACATAACATTGTTTTCTTTAAGATTTTTAAAATTATTAATTAATATTGCTGAAAATGAAGATATGAGTGATATCATCATTACACTTTCAAATCAACTTGAGTCAGGGTGGATGAAGGCCTTACCTAAAAATTAAATTGATAAATAGTTTGAAATATTTTAAAATAAAATTTTATTTAACCAAAAAAGTTTTTTCGTTATCGTTCATATTAATATTTACTTCTTCACTTTCACTTGCTCAAATAATATCTACTGATAGGCCTGACCAAACTGAAGGGACCCATGTTCTTTTAAAAGATAAATTTCAAATTGAGTCTGGATACTTAATAACTGATTCGGATAATTACCTGAATACACTTTTAAGGTATGGAGTCTTAAATAAAATTGAGTTAAGAATAAACTCTAATTTGATAACTGGATTAGTAAATAATGAGAGAAGTACAGCATTTGGTAACCTAGAGCTTGGATTGAAATTTAATATTTTTAATAATATTAATTCATCAACTAAAGTCTCATTTCTCTCTCATGTCTCGTTACCAAATAAAAGGGAATTTTCAAATCAAGACCCAATCTCTTTAAATAGAATTTTATTGTCTCATGACCTGACAGAATCTTTTCAGATTGGGTATAACTTAGGTTATAATATAGGGTTTAATAATCATATCAATAATTTTATTTACACGTTAGTATTTTCAAAAAGTATTCAGAAATTAGGAATATTTGTTGAAGTTTTTGGTGAAGAAAGTTCAGGGGTCTCAAAATCTTACTGGGACGCAGGAGTAATTTATCCTTTTTCAGATACCTTGCAAGCTGATTTTTCCTTTTCAAGAGGTATTAACAACAATTCAAATTATATCAATTTTGGTATATCCTTAAATATATAGTTTCAACTATTTATTTATATTTATCAACTGATAGCCTTGGTTATTTTTTAAATCTAATTGTATAATCTTCAAAATCATTCTTCTTGTAATTCAGTAATTATTACATTTAGAATATGAAAAATCTAATTCTACTTTTATTCTTACCACTTTTATCGATTGGGCAGGGCAATTCTCAAATAACATATTATGGGAAAGATTTTTTTAGACTTGAAGGAACTCTAATTCCTGATTCACTTAAAGAAAATCGTTACGACAGGTTACCTTTTTCTTATAAAAATATTGTAAGAAAACCTGTATGGGATTTATCAAAATCTTCGGCTGGTTTGTCTATTCGGTTTATTTCTAATTC